>ERZ1090868.1123-NODE-1124-length-14328-cov-4.416731_pt1 | contig 14328 bp, 17 predicted proteins | sample MGYA00478475_ERZ1090868 | MGnify/ENA primary metagenome ERZ1090868 (study PRJEB33644, sample SAMEA5815747) | chicken gut metagenome | biome: Chicken; feature: Gastrointestinal Tract; material: Caecum | place: Ireland | collected 2019-01-01 | study: A study of...
TGCATGACGAGATCTTTTCGGGCGGCGACGGCGGATATTTCAGAAAGACGAACCGCGCAGGCGGCATCGAGGGCGGCATGTCGAACGGGGAAGAGATCGTGCTGCGCGCAGCCATGAAGCCCATTCCCACCCTGATGCGCGGCCTTGCGACCGTGGACTGCGTCTCGCACGAGGCGGTGCGGGCGGCGACCGAGCGCAGCGACGTGTGCGCGATCCTCGCCTGCGAAGTCGTGCTCGAAAGCGCCCTGTGCGCCGAGCTTGCCGGCGTCGTGCTGGAACGGCTGGGGGCCGACCGCCTTGACGATGTGAAAGACCGCTACGGGAGGCTGCCTCAATGAGAACGAGAACGATCCGCATCAGAACACGGGAGAGGGCGGAGGAGAGCGTCATCGTCTGCAGGGACAATGCGCTCGGAGAACTCGCGTCCGCGCCTCCGGCAATGATCTTTACCGACTCCAACGTAGATTCGCTGTATCGCGAAACGATCGGGGCTTATTTTCCGGGAACGCCCGTGCACGTGATGCCGGCGGGCGAGGAAAACAAGACGCCCGAAACGCTGTTTGCACTGCTCTCCGCCATGGCGGAGGCGGAGATGCACCGCACGGATACGCTCGTGTGCCTGGGCGGCGGCGTCGTGGGCGATGTGGGCGGACTTGCGGCGGCGCTGTATATGCGCGGCATCTCCTGCATTCAGGTGCCCACCACGCTCCTCGCGCAGGTGGACTCCTCCGTCGGCGGAAAGACCGCCGTCGATTTCCACGGGATCAAAAACCTTGTGGGCGCGTTCCGTCAGCCGCGCCGCGTGCTGGTGGACGGCGGATTCCTGCGCACGCTTCCCTTGCGGGAGATCCGCTGCGGACTGGGCGAGATCGTCAAACACGGCGCGCTCTGTCCGGAAATTTTCGATACGCTGGAAGAAAATACGGACAAATTGTTCGATCTTGACTTTCTTTCCGGGATCGTGCCCGCCAACATTGCGTTCAAGGCGGACGTCGTAAGAAGGGACCCCGAAGAAAAGGGACTCAGAAAGTGCCTCAACCTCGGCCATACGACGGCGCACGCCTATGAGCTCTCGGACGGAAAACTTTCGCACGGGGAATATGTGCTTGTCGGCACCCTGATGGAGGCGGAGATCTCCAGGGCGCGCGGCGGCGACGGAGCCTATCTGACCCGCCTGCAAAAGCTCTGCATGGCGGCGCTCGGGGAAATGCCCGCTCTGCCCGACGCACAGGAGGCGGCGCGCAATGCCTGCCTCGACAAGAAGAATACCGGGCGCGGGAGCGTTGTGCTCACCGTGCCCGTGCAGAAAGGAGAGTACCGCCTTCTGGAACTGGAGCGCGGGGAATATGAGCGCGAACTTGCGCGCATCGGGAGGGAACTGTGCTGAAACTTGCGGTGATCGGAAAGGACGTGTCGGGTTCGCTCAGTCCCGCCATGCATACCTTTCTTCTCGGAAAAATGGGGGCGGCGTGTTCCTATGAAAAGGTCAGCATTCCCCCCGAAAAGTTTTCTTCCCGCGCGGAGGAGCTGTTCTCCCGCTTTGACTGTTTCAACGTGACCATTCCGTTCAAGGCGGACATCATGCCCTGTCTCGCGCAGATCTGCGGAGACGCAAAAGCGTTCGGGGCGGTGAATACCGTTGTGTCGCGCACGAGGGCGGGATACAACACGGACGGAAACGGCTTCATGCTCATGCTGGAAAACGCCGGCCTGGAACCGCGCGGAAAACGCGTCCTGGTGCTCGGCGCGGGCGGCGCGGGCAGAAGCTGCATCTATAAACTTGCGGAGCGCGGCGCGCATGTCTCTGTCTATGAGCGCAGCGCCGAACGGCTTGCGGAAGTGCATCGCGAACTCGGCAGTTTCACGCCGCTCGCACGGGTCGCGCCCGAACAATACGACATCGTTTTGAATTGCACGGGGATCGGAATGCACGATACGGTGGGAAAGACGCCCTCCGTGCGCACCGAACGGGGGGAAGAGCCCGTCGGCGAAGAACTCCTTTCGCAGTGCGGCGCGGCAGTCGATCTCATCTACGAGCCTGCGCAGTCGGAATTCCTGCGCATTGCGGCGTCGCTCGGGAAGCGGACGGTGAACGGCGACGCCATGCTCTTTTATCAGGCATATTTTTCCGACTGCATCTATCTGGAACGTACGCCTTCCGCGGCGGAGGCGAAGAAATTTTATGAACAGTATCGGGGAGGGATCCAATGAACATTCTTGTTTTGAACGGAGTCAATCTGAACATGACGGGCAGGCGGGAGCGCGGCGTGTACGGGGTGCAGACGCTGCGCGAGATCAACGAGCGGATCGCGGCGTATGCTGCGGAACGCGGCGTGGAAGTCAAGTTCTTTCAGAATAACAATGAGGGCGAACTGTGCACGGCCATTCAGAGCGCGCAGGGCAGATACGACGGCATCATTCTGAACGCGGGCGCGTTCACCCACTATTCGTATGCCATCCGCGACGCCATTGCCGCCGTCACCGTTCCCGTCGTGGAAGTGCATATGAGCAATGTGCACGCGCGCGAAGAGTTCCGCCGCAATTCGGTGCTCACGCCCGTTTGCCGGGGCGAGATCCTCGGATTCGGCGCAGACAGTTATATTCTTGCACTGGAGAGTTTCCTGTTATGAATATCGTGCTCTGCGGAATGATGGGGGTCGGCAAGTCGAGCGTCGGGATCCGGATCGCCGAACGCACGGGCAGAATGTGGTACGACACCGACGTCGTCATCACGGACCGCTACGGCCGCATCTCGGACATCTTTGAATTTTACGGCGAGGCGCACTTCCGTTCACTGGAAACGGAGATCGTACGCGAACTCTCCGAGCGGGACGATCTGGTCATTTCCACGGGCGGCGGACTGGTGCTCAAGCCCGAAAACAATGAGATGCTCAAAAAGAACGGGCGCATCTTTTTCATGCGCGCGGGTTTTGAAACGCTGCTCAAACGCGTGCGTGCCGACGAGTCGCGTCCTCTGCTCAAAAATACGGGCAAGACGGCCGAGACGCTCGGAAAACTGCTGGAAATGCGCACGCCCGTCTATGAGCATGTGGCGGACTATATCGTGGATACGGACGGAAAGTCCGTCGATGAAGTGGCGGACGAAATTATCGCACTGCTGCAGAAGGAGAACGCATGAAGGCGCTTATCAGCGGCGGAACGCGCGGCATCGGGCTTGCCTGCTGCCGCCTTTTTTGCCGCATGGGATATCAAGTGACGGCGCTCTATTCCCGCGACGGGGAGGCGGCGGACAGGGCGCGGCGGGAGCTCCCCGGCGTGCGCTTCCTGCGGGCCGACGTGTCGGACGAGGAGGCCGTGAAAGGGGTGTTTTCGCAGACAGGCACGCCCGACGTGCTTGTCAACAACGCGGGGATCGACCTCTTTGCGCAGGTGCAGGACACCCGCTATTCCGACTGGAAGCGCGTGATGGACGTCAACGCGGGGGGCATGTTCCTTCTGACCAAGCACGCCGTCCCCGGTATGCTCTCCCGCGGGGGCGCGATCGTCAACGTGTCCTCCGTGTGGGGGGTGACGGGCGGCAGCTGCGAGAGCGCTTATTCCGCCTCCAAGGGGGCCATGATCTCTTTCACCCGCGCGCTTGCCAGGGAACTTGCGCCCGCGGTCCGCGTGAACTGCATCGCGCCCGGGGCGATCGATACGGACATGAATGCGGGCTATACCCCCGAAGAGCGGCGGGAGATCGAAAACAGGATCCCGCTCGGGCGGTTCGGCACGCCCGATGAGTGCGCGCAGGCGGTGTACTTTCTTGCAACGGCTTCCTATGTCACGGGGCAGGTGCTCGGCGTGGACGGCGGGGGGATTTAGCCTCTCCGTTTCCGGGGTATAATAATCTACAAGGAAGTCTTTTGTCCGTTTTCGGCGTCTGGGCGGGGCATACGATAAAATTTCAAAAATTTTTTCTCCGAAAAAAAGGATTTTTTTATTTTTCCGCGAAATAACCAAGTGATGAAAGAACCTACGTTGAATGAAAAGACCTATTAAAATGAGCGTGCGTTTCTCTCGCCCTATGAATCGGGGGCGTACGAGAGCAGGGGAAGGGAGAGGGCAGAGCCCGCCTGTCCCATGCGCACCGACTTTCAGCGCGACAGGGACCGCATCATTTATTCCAAGGCGTTCCTGCGCCTGAAAAACAAGACGCAGGTCTTTTTTGCGCCCGACGGCGACCACTACATGTCGCGGCTGACGCATACGCTGGACGTCTCGCAGATCGCACGTTCGGTCGCGCGCTGCCTTTCGCTCAACGAAGATCTTGCCGAGGCGATCGCCCTGGGGCACGACCTCGGGCACACGCCCTTCGGGCACGTGGGCGAGCGGGTGCTCGCCGCGCTCAATCCTGCGGGGTTCCGCCACAGCGAACAGTCGCTGCGCGTCGTGGACGTGCTGGAAAAGGACGGGAAAGGGCTCAATCTCACCTTTGAAGTGCGCGACGGCATTGTCAACCATACCAAGAGCGGGCGGCCCGCCACGCTGGAAGGGGCGGCGGTCTCGCTGGCGGACAGGATCGCCTACATCAACCATGACATCGACGATGCGATCCGCGCGGGCATCATCACGGAGGAGGAGCTCCCGGCTGACTGCGTACGTATCTTCGGGCGGGATACGTCGGCGCGCATCAACACATGCGTCATGGATATCTACGAGACGTCCGCGGGCAAGCCCTTCGTCAGAATGTCGGAGGAAAAGGGCAGGGCGCTGGACGACCTCCGAGCGTTCATGTTCGAGCACGTCTACGAGCACGCCAACCGTCTGATCCAGGAGAGCGCCGAACGCCTTCTGCGCGCGCTCTACGGCTATTTTGCCGACCGGCCCGAGGAGCTTCCCGCACTCTACCGCGAGACGGCGCGCAGCGACGTCCCCCGCGCGATCTGCGACTATCTCTCCTCCATGACGGACCGCTATGCGATCGGCCTCTTCAAAAAGCTGTTCGTGCCCAGGGAGGGGAGCGTATGAACAAAGAAAACTTTACCGATTTCGTCCGCGAACTCAAAGAAAAAAACGATATCGTGGAAGTGATCGGAAGTTATATAAAACTTGAGCGTCGTGGCTATAACTATTGGGCATGCTGCCCGTTTCATCCGGACAAGTCACCCTCTTTTTCCATCAACGCGGCGGACAGGTACTATCACTGCTTCGGCTGCGGGGCGTCGGGGGACGTCATCGGGTTCGTCAAGAACTACGAAAACGTCGATTTCATGCAGGCGGTGCAGATCCTTGCCGCCCGCGTGAAAATGGAAGTGCCCGCCTATGACGACCGTACGGCGGAAGAGGCGGCGGCAAAGAAAAAAAAGCACGACAGGCTTGCCGCGCTCATGAAGGACGCGGCGCGGTTCTATCTCGGAAACCTGTATTCGGGCAGGGCGGACGCGCATCTTGCCTACTTGCAGAAGAGGGGGGTGTCGCCCTCCACGGCGCGCAGATTCGGCATCGGCGCGTCGCTTGACTATGTTTCGCTTCCCTCTCATCTTCTCGCACAGGGCTACACCCCGGAGGAATGCGTCGAGAGCGGCGCATGTTCGCGCACCGACGAGGGGCGCCTCATCGACGCGGAGGGGGAGCGGCTCATCATTCCCATCATCAACCACATGGACGAGGTGGTCGCGTTCGGCGGCAGGCTGCTCAAAAAGAGCGACCGCGCCAAGTATAAAAACACGCGTGAGACGATGCTGTTCAACAAGAGCCGTACGCTCTACAACCTCAACCTTGTCAAAAAGGAAAAGCGCGCGGGCGGGCTCTCGTCCATCATTCTGGTCGAGGGGTATATGGACGCCATCTCCCTCTACGAAGCCGGTTTCCACGGCGTCGCGGCGAGCATGGGGACCTCCCTGACCAAGGAACAGGCGCGCCTTCTCAGGCGGTATACCGAGAACGTGTTCATCAGTTACGACGGCGATTTCGCCGGGCAGAAAGCCAACCTGCGCGGGCTGGATATCCTCAAACAGGAGGGGTTGAAAGTGCGCGTGGTGCCCCTTCCGGAGGGGTTCGATCCCGACGACGTCATTCAGAAGCAGGGCGCGGACGGATACCGCGCCTGCCTCGACCAGGCGATGCCGCTCATCGACTTCCGCCTGCTGGCCGCCGGGCGCAAGTATGACCTGAGCAAAACGGACGAAAAGCGCGAATATGTCGCCGAGGCGCTCGGCGTCGTCCGGGACGCGGAGAGCGCGACCGAGCGCGAGGAGCTTTTAAAGCGCATTTCCGCGGAGACGGGCGTGAGCATGGCCTCCCTTGCGCGCGACCTGGAAGATCTTCCCCGTCTCTCCGTTCCGGAGGCCCCGGAGCCGGCGCCCGTCCGCGACGACGACGCGGGACTTGAAAAAAAGGCGGCGCGCTTTGTGCTTGCCGCGGCGCTGCTGGACAAGCCCTATGCGCGCGGGTGCGACCTTGCGGCGCTCCCGTTCGACGATCCCGCCCACAGAACGATCGCGGGATACGTCCTCAAAGAGCGGCGCAGCGGATCGGTGCGCGCGAGCGGGATCTTCGATCTGCTCCCCGCAGACGGCGAGCTTGCGGAGATCTTCGACCTCGACTACGGGGACAACCTCGATTCCCCCGCCGCCGAAAAGTATTTTGCAGACTGCGTGGCGGCGCTTCTGCGCCGGCCCCTGTCCGAAAAGATCGCCGCGGCGCGCAGGGACTATGAAAACGCTTCGACCGCGGAAGAAAGGCGGGCGGCGCTCGTCCGCATCAACGAATATACAAAAGAGCTGAAAAACCTGTCGGCAGGAGGAAAGGTATGAGCATAACCGAAGAAAAGCTGAATGAACTGATCGCAAAGATCGCTTCCGATTACAAGATGAAAGGGAGCATCTCCACGAACGACCTCTACGATGCGCTGGAAAAATATGATCTGAATCCCCAGCAGATCGAACAGGTCTATAAGACGCTGCCCGAAATGGGGGTGTCGATCTTCGATGAAGAGGAACGGGAAAAGGAACTCTTCGAGCAGGCGCTCTCCGATATCGGGCTGGACGATCCCGTCAAGATGTATCTGAAAGATATCGGCAGGGTCCATCGCAAAGCGCTATGGGGGGCGGGGCATGCTCTGTCTCGACCTCATTCAGGAGGGGAACCTGGGCCTCATGAAGGCTGTGGAAAAATTCGACTATCAAAAGGGGTTCAAATTTTCCACATACGCCACATGGTGGATCAGGCAGTCCATTACCCGTGCGATCGCCGACCAGGCGCGCACGATCCGGATCCCCGTGCACATGGTGGAGACCATCAACAAGCTCACGCGCGTGTCGCGCATGCTGCTGCAGGAAAACGGCAGGGAACCTACCCCCGAGGAGATCGCCGAGGCAATGGACGTGGACGTCGCTAAGGTGCGCGAGATCCAGAAGATCGCGCAGGATCCCGTCTCCCTGGAGACGCCCATCGGCGAGGAGGAGGACTCCCACCTGGGCGACTTCATCGAGGACGACAAGACGCAGACGCCCGGCGATTCGGTCGCGTTCATCATGCTCAAGGAACAGCTTCTGGGCGTTCTGGACACGCTCACGCCGCGCGAGGAGAAGGTGCTGCGTCTGAGATACGGCATCGACGACGGAAAGCCCCGCACGCTGGAAGAAGTGGGCAGGGAGTTCAACGTCACGCGTGAACGTATCCGCCAGATCGAGGCCAAGGCGCTCCGGAAGCTCCGCCACCCCAGCCGCAGCAAAAAGCTCAAGGACTTTCTTGACTGATGACCGCGCGGCTGGAGATCATCTGCGCGCATCTTCCGCACGCAGAGGTGTTTGCGGACATCGGCTGCGACCACGGCTACTGCACGAAATACGCGCTCGATCACGGCCTGTGCGAGCGGGCCTATGCGTGCGACGTGAGCGCGGCGTGCCTGGAAAAGGCAAGGGCGCTGCTTTGCGAAGAGATTTCCTCCGGCAGATGTATTCCCGTCTGTACAGACGGGCTGGAGGGCCTTCGGGAAGAGCCCGGCTGCGTCCTGTGCGCTGGGCTCGGCGGCGAGGAGATCGTGCGCATTTTTTCGGGGCGCGCGCTGCCCGGGCGGTTTGTGTTTCAGCCCATGAAAAATACGGAAAAACTGCGCCGCTTTCTGCTTGCGCGGGGCGCGCATCTGGACGAAGATTTTACCTTTTCGGACGGCGGGAAATTTTACGATCTGCTCGCGGGGAGCGGAACGGGCGGCGACGCGTATTCGGAATTTGAATTCCGCTACGGGCGCGGCAATCTGAAAGCCCCCGGGCGCGCCTTTTTTGCCAAGGTGGAAAAGGACATCGAAACGGTGCGCGGCGCTCTGAAAGGCGTCGCCGCGGGGCCGCAGCGGGAGGACCTGCTCGCGCGCCTGCATGAACTGGAGGGGATCGCCGATGCGATTGATGAATGTCTATGATGCGGTCGACGCGCTCGCGCCCTTTGCGCTGAGCCGTGAATACTGCGATACATACGGCGCGCACGACAACAGCGGCATCATTCTCGATTGCGGCGAAGAGGTGACAGGCGTCCTGTGTTCGCTCGACCTTTCGCCTGCCGCCGTCGCCGAGGCGAAGCGCACGGGTTCCAACGTCGTGTTTACGCACCACCCCGCCATCTTCCGTCCGGTCAGCGCATTGCGCGCGGGGGAACCGCTCACCGAGTGCGCAAGGGCGGGCATTTCGGTGCTTTCGGCGCATCTCAATCTCGACTGCGCGCAGGGCGGCATTGACGAAGAGCTGATGTTCGGCCTCGGCGGAAGCGGCGGAAAGCTCATGCACCGGCTGACGGACGGGGGCTACGGCCGCGTGTTCCGGGTGCATGAGGAAACGCTTGCCGCCTTCTCCGAACGGGTCAGGGCGCGCTTTTCAACGGAGCGTCTCGCCGTCTACGGGGACCGCCCCGTCGGAAAAGTCGCAAGTTTCTGCGGCGCGGGCATGGACGAGGATTCCGTGGCGTTTGCGCTTGCGGAGGGGGCTGACACGTTCGTTTCCTCGGACGGGAAACACCATCTGATCGCGCAGCTCGTGCAGCACGGCGTCAATGTCGTGCTTCTCACGCACTATGCGGCGGAAAATTACGGATTTATCCGCTTTGCGGAGATCTTAAAAAATCAATTAAAGGGGACGCCTGTCCGCACGTTTACGGACGAGCGTCTGTTGTAAGGAGTCAGATTATGTCGGTTTTGAATGAACTTTTGGAGTATCAGAAAGTCGATGCGCAGATGCGCAGGATCGAGCAGGAAGTCGCCGCCAGCGACGAACAGAAAAAATTCGCACAGGCGAACAAGTTCATGAAGTCCGCGCCCGAGCGGTTCGAGGCGCAGGACAGGCGCGCCGCCGAGCTGGCCGCCCTGCGCGAAGATCTTGTGCGCCGCGCCGAGGACATTTCAAAACAGATCGCGGAATATTCCGAGCTGGACGAGATGGTCGAGGAAGGGGGCGATGTGTCCTTCTACAAAAAGAACGCGCAGACGCTTCTCGACAGGCTGCGCGCGCTCAAAGGGGAGATGCAGAAGCTCAATGCGGACATCGCGGCGACGGTGGAAGAATACGAGCGCTTCAAAAAACAGGGCGCGGCCATGCAGAAGCAGTACAAGGAATACAAGGCAAAGCGCGACGAGCTGGTGAACAACCGTAAGGACGAAGTGAACAGGCTCAAAGCGCAGCTCAAATCGATCGCGGAAAAGATCCCGGCCGAGACGCTCGCCAAATATCAGCAGAAACGCAAGGAAAACATCTTTCCGATCGTTGTTCCGCTCAACGGCAACATGTGCGTCTGCGGCATGGATTTCCCGATCGCCCTGCAGGAGCGGCTCGCAGGCGGGAACGTCGTCGAATGCGAACACTGCCGCCGTTTTGTCTATAAAAAGTGACGCAGGCCGCGGAACGGCGCATACAATAAGGGTATGCAAAGACCCGTCGCCGTCGTTTCGCTTTCCGCCCTCAGACACAATGTCCGCGCGCTTGCGCGCAAGTCCTCCCGTCCGGTCATTGCCGTCGTCAAGGACGACGCTTACGGGCACGGCGCGGAGATCGCCGCGCATGAGATCGCGGACATGGTATGCATGTTTGCCGTCGCCACAGTGGACGAAGGGGCCAGGCTTGTCACGGCGGGCATCGCCCGCGACGTCCTTGTCCTGACGCCCGTTCTCTGCCGTGAGGAGGCGATGCGCGCGAGGCATTACGGTCTCATCGTTGCGGCGGCGTCTTTTCCGTCGCTCGCGTTCTGCGGCGGCCTGCGGACGCACATCGCCGTCAACACGGGCATGAACCGTTACGGCTTTTCCCCGCGTGAGATCGGGCGTGCGGCGGAGACGGCAAAGTCTCTGAACGCACACGTCGAGGGCGTGTTTTCGCACCTGTATGAGCCGTCCGATCCGCGTGCGCGGGAGGAACAGACGCGCGCGTTTGCCTGGTGCGCGCAGGCCGTGCGCGGCGTCTTTCCGGGAGCCGTGCGCCATCTGTGCGCCACGGGCGGGATCCTGGCCGGAGGCGAAATGTTCGACGCGGTGCGCCCGGGTCTGGGGCTGTACGGCTATGCGCCGCCGCCCTTTGCGGATACGGCAGGCCTGCGCCCCGCGATGAAGGTCTGTGCGTATGTCGCGCAGAACACCCGGCCGTACGGCGGGGGAGCGGGATATGCCGCCGCGCCCAAAGCGTTTTCCGCGCTCCATACGGTGAGCGCGGGCTACGGGAGCGGGCTGTTCCGCGCAGGAGTGCCCGGATCGGTCGGGAAATTGTGTATGGACGCCTTTGTGCGGGAAGGAAGACTTCCGTTCGGCACGCGCGTATGCGTGCTGGAAGACGCCGCGGCCTATGCGGCGCAGCACGGCACGACGGCTTACGAGACGCTCGTCGCCGTGGGGAAGGGGACGGAAAAGCGGTATGTGCGATAAACGGACATTGCGCGCGCAGTTTGCGCGGATCCGCGCCGGAGCCGGATCGGCGGAAAAGGACGCGGCGATCACGGAAAACGTTCTGCGCTCTCCCTTGTTTTGTGCGGAGAGCTTTTTTGTATATTGTTCCGTCCGGAGTGAAGTCCCGACAGACGGGCTGATCGCCGCACTGCTTGCGGCGGGAAAGCGGGTGTGCGTGCCCCGCATTGCGCACGGCGCGATGCTTTCGGTGCCCTATGCGCCGCTTGCGGCGGGCGCGTTCGGGATCCCGGCCCCGTCCGGCGGCGAGGACACGCCCTGCGAGGTCGTGCTCGCGCCCCTGCTGGCGGTCGATGCGGACGGATACCGGCTCGGATACGGCGGCGGATATTACGATGCCTATTTCGCGCGCAATCCGCAGATCCTGCGCGTGGGTCTTGCCTATGCGGCGCAGCTGACCGGGGCTCTTCCGCGCGAGCCGTGGGACAGGCCTTTGCAGGCCGTTGTCACGGAAGAAGGCTTCATGCGCTTTCCGAACACTTGACAGCGGCGGTCTGTACGGGGTATAATAACAAAACACAGGCGGGCTTCGCCCGCGGAGGAAAAAAGATGCTGAACGATCTTCCCAAAAAGGAAAAAAACGGCAGACCCGTGACGCGGTGGCGGTATTTCTGGCGCATTCAGAAAGTCTGTGTGCTCCGTGCCGTCACGCCCTTTATGATGTATCTGTTCATGAGCCTGATCGGACTTGCCTGCCAGACGTTCTCACCCGATACGACCGAATGGTATGAAGTGCTCCTCGGGGCGCTCTGTATTGTCGGCGGCGCGGCGTTCAATGCGCACCTGGTCTACACATACGGCAAAATGCACTACGATGCCTATATCACGGGCTGTATCCACCGGAAGAACAAGCTGTTCGGCATCGAGTCGGGCGGCGATCACCGCCCCGAGCAGGAATACCGTGGCTGGAAAGGGTTTCTGATCGGCTTCTACATCGGCATTCCCGTGCTGATCCTTGGCCTGTTCGCAGCTCTCCCCGGAACGTGGAGGGGCGGGGAGGTCGCAATGGACATGTTCACGGGCTGGGCGATCTTTCCCGTCCAGTGGATCCGCTCCTGCCTGTACCCGGCCGGGGATTGGACGTATCCTCCCGTCAGCGGCGGATACAGCATGCTCATGATCCTTCTTCCCGTCCTTGTTTCGGGGATCTTCTACATCGTCGGGGCAATGGTGCAAAAACGCAACAAGGCGCTGGAAGCGGCGCGCGCCGAGCGCGTTGCGGAGGCCGGGAAAAAGGCAAAGAAATCATGAGGATCATTGCCGGCAAGCACCGCGGCAGGCCGCTCGCACAGTTCCGCGGCGAGGATGTGCGCCCCACGTCCGACCGTGCGAAAGAGTCCCTTTTTCAGATCCTTTCGGCGAGGCTTCCGGGAGCGCGCGTGCTCGATCTGTTCTGCGGAAGCGGCGCCCTCGGGCTGGAAAGTCTCTCGCGCGGCGCACGGGAGGCGGTGTTCAACGATATCTCGCGGGGCAGCCTTGCCATCTGCAAAAAAAATCTTGCCGCGCTCGGGGAGCACGGCACCGTGTACAATCTCGATTTCCGCGCCTGCCTTGCGCGCGCGGAGGGGACGTTCGACATCGTCTTTGCCGACCCGCCCTATGCGATGGACGTCTGTGCGGAAACGCTTGCGCTGATCGCGCGCCGCGGACTGCTCGATGCGGAGGGCGTCGTCGTCTGGGAGAGCGAGCGGGAAGAGCGCGCGCCCGCAGGCTGGCAGATCGCCGACAGGCGCAGTTACGGAAGGGCGAAAGTGTTCTTTTTTGTCAGAGCTGACGGAGGTCAGGCATGAGAAAGTGTGTATTTGCGGGGACGTTCGATCCCTTCACCGTCGGGCACGAGGATACCGTGAACAAGTGTCTCGCGCTCTTTGACGAAGTGGTCGTGGCGCTCGCCGAAAACAAGCAGAAGCACTGTTTTTTCTCCGCGCAGGCGCGGGAAGAGATGATCGGCGCCGTCTTTGCGCACGAGCCGCGGGTGCGCGTCGTGCGGTGGGAGGGCGTGATCGCCGATCTTCTGGTCGCGGAGGACACGCCGTTCTACGTGCGCGGCGTGCGCGACGGAACGGACTTCGCCTACGAGACGGCCGATTTTTATGCGAGCCGCGATCTTGACGACAAGCTCATCGCGCTCTATATCCCCGCCGAACAGCGGCACCTGCACGTGAGTTCCACCCTTGTCAAAAACTGCATCGCATTCGGGAAGCCCATCGGCAGATATGTCCCGCAGGCGGTGCTCGACTATATCCGGAAGAGAGGAAATCCCCATGTTTGAACGGCAGATCGAAATTCCCTCCGCGGAGGAGATCCGCGAACGCACTCCGCTTCCCGCCGCGCTTGCCGCGATCAAGGTGGAACGGGACGAGCTTGTCAAGGACGTCATTGCCGGCAGGAGCGACAAGCTCCTTGTCATCGTCGGGCCGTGTTCCGCGCATGAGAGCGCGCCCGTGCTCGAATACGTGCGGCGGCTGGGAAGGCTCAACGAGCGCGTCCGGGACAAGCTGGTGCTTGTGCCGCGCATCTATACCAACAAGCCGCGCACGCGGGGCGTCGGCTATAAGGGCATGTTTTCGCAGCCCGACCCCGAAAACCGTGAAAATATCCTGAAAGGGATCCTCACGATCCGCGACCTGCATATCCGCGCCATCGAGGAATCGGGACTCTCCGCGGCGGACGAGATGCTCTATCCCGAAAATTACGCCTATGTGGAGGACCTGCTGACCTATATTGCGGTCGGGGCGCGGTCAAGCGAAAATCAGCTCCACCGATTGGTTTCGAGCGGGATCGAGCTGCCCGTCGGCATCAAGAATCCGACGGGCGGAAGCATTCCCGTCACGCTCAATTCGGTGTATGCGGCTCAAAGTCCGCAGGTGTTCATGTATCACAACTGGCAGGTGGCGACGCACGGCAACGAGTACGCGCACGTCGTCCTCCGCGGCAGAGTGGATCATTACGGCAACGATATCCCCAACTATCATTACGAGACGGTCATGCAGGTCTTTGAAGGGTATGCCGCCTCGGACGGGGAGTTGAAAAATCCCGCCATCGTCATCGATTCCAATCACTCCAATTCCAAAAAACAGTTCCGTCAGCAGATCCGCATCGTGGAAGAAGTGCTTCAGAACAGGCTGTACGACAGGGATTTCAAGCGCATCGTCAAAGGCTTCATGATCGAAAGTTTTCTGGAAGAAGGGAACCAGAAACACGACATCGTGTTCGGAAAATCGATCACCGATCCCTGCCTCGGCTGGGAGGACAGCGAACGCCTTATTCTCGATATCGCGGAGAAAGCGTAAGATGAACGGCTGTGTGACGGCCTGCCTCGGCCCGGCGGGAAGTTATTCCGAACTTGCCGCGCAGACGCTCTGCCCCGGGAACCGCATAGAACTCCTCTCCACTTTTCCCGCCGTATTCGACGCATTGGAGGGCGGAAGGGCGGACAGCGCGGT
>ERZ1090868.1128-NODE-1129-length-14273-cov-10.597482_pt1 | contig 14273 bp, 6 predicted proteins | sample MGYA00478475_ERZ1090868 | MGnify/ENA primary metagenome ERZ1090868 (study PRJEB33644, sample SAMEA5815747) | chicken gut metagenome | biome: Chicken; feature: Gastrointestinal Tract; material: Caecum | place: Ireland | collected 2019-01-01 | study: A study of...
TCACTTCGTACGGGAATGTGACCTTGTCGGTAAACGCGCCGTCTTTATACCACCCCGCAAACGTGTATCCGCTTCTTGCGGGAACGGGTTCGGACTCAATCTCCGAAACTGTCATATCGCTCACTCCCGTTCCGCCGTTCAGCTCGAAATGCACCGTATATGTGTTTTTGTTCCACTTCGCATAGAGCGTCTGCTCCGCCGTCACTTCGTACGGGAATGTGACCTTGTCGGTAAACGCGCCGTCTTTATACCACCCTGCAAACGTGTATCCTTCACGCGTGGTATGAGGCGGCTCGTCAATCCTCGACGTCGTTATCGGAGCTACCGGAGTTCCCTGACCGACGTCGAACGTCACCGTATATTCCTGCGGGGGTTCCGGCTCGGGTTGTTCTGTCTTTTTATAATAAGCATAAACGTTGACGTCTTCCGTCAGCGGTTTGTCGGCATATGTATTTGCCGTCAGCTGACTTTGCCATTTTCCGTTATCGAAAAACCAGCCCTCGAACGTATAATCATCTTTTTCAGGGGCAGAAGGCAACACCAGGCTTTCGCGCCCGGATGTTTCTATGGTACCGATCACGATGCCTTCGGCGTAAAAGGTTATAGAATATTCCGCAGGAACGGGCGTTTCGTTAAAAACATAATGTGCAAAGACGCTGATGTTTTCAGTCAATGCCTTTTCGGCAAACCTGTCCTCTGTAAACCTGTCATTCCATGTGCCTTTGTCAGAATACCACCCCTCGAACGTAAAACCTTCTTTATGCGGCGCATCGGGCAGCCCGATTTTTTTCATTGCCCGCCGTCTCTATCGTGTCGACGAGTGTTTCGTCATCGTAAAACGATATTGTATATTTTTGCGGAGCAGTCGTTTCCGTGCCGCAGGCGGCAAAAATACCGAAAACCAAAGCAAAGCACATCACCATGCTTAAAAGAACGATAAAATGTTTTTTCATCAAAAAAGTCTCCCGGCGGTTTAATATATGAACCCCGTGCCGCAACAAGAAAGCGCGTTAAACGCTGCGGTGCGTGGGATTTTTAATAAACCGGCATTTTTCTTAAACGGCATTATAGCATATATTTTTTGATTTCTCAACCGTTTTACCAACTCGGGACAGAACAAGTCATGAATGATATAATACGGCAGCTATTTCGCCCGAAAAGCTTAAAATTAAGCCGCCGCACGGCGATAACTCCGTGCGGCGGTATAGGCCGCAAATATTCAAATAAAAAATTTTAACCCTCCCCCCTTTCTCTTACGCCTGCATCGCGCCTGCGGCACATTTTTCACCCCGCCGCGGACACGGGAGAACCAATTGCAGAGTAAATATGCCGCCGTCGGTGCCGATTGCAAGACTGCCTTCGTACTTTTCGACAATCCTCCTTATGCTCGCCATGCCGAAGCCGTGATAATATTCATTTGCCTTGCTTGTGAGCGGAAGTCCGTCGCGGAAGGATATTTTGCCTTCGTAATAGTTATCCGTTCTTATAAAAAGGATATCGCCCTGTTCCGAAAGCGAAAAATGTATAATCTTTTTTTGCGCATCATTTATCGCCATTACGCTTTCAACCGCGTTGTCGAGAGCATTGCCGAGCAGAGTATAAAGGTCTACCACGTCCATAAAGTCCAGCCTTTTACCGCTGCCGGATACATACAGCCTTATGCCGTTTTCGGTGCAATACAGCATTTTCTCCGCGAGGATGGTATTTATTACCTCGTTGCCCGTATCGACCGAAAAGTCGTAGAACATGATGCGCTTTTCTATTTCGGAGATACGTTTCTCGCGCTCCTCCTCTGACATGCGGCGCAGGGCGGCAATCTGGTGCTTTAAATTGTGACACTTGCCGTTTATTATGTCTATCGTCTCTTTTTTCAGCCGATATTGCTCCTTTGAATTGATGAGCATCTGATTGACAATGTCGTTGCGCCTGTCCCTTTCCCTTACGCAGCAAAAGGCATACAGGATAATAAGCACAAAAACGCAATTGAATATATCGGCGATTCCCGCCGTGTAATTGGGGGAAACAAGTTCGTACTTCGGCTGATTGTTCAAAAACAAGGTCTGCGCCATAAAAGCCGATGCGATGAGCATGACGAGCAGCAAACTGTAAAAGCAAAGCGAAGGAAAGTTGTCCGCAAAAGGAAGATCGCCGAGAGTGCGCAGCTTGCGGCGGAAAAGCAATCCGGCGCAAGCGCATAAAGCGGCATACGTTCCCACTATTATAGCGACGTAAAGCGCAATGTAGTTGTTTATCTGCGGAAAAATTCCCAGGGCAAACATTTCGTTGACGGCGACATATTCGACATGTTGAAGCGCGTATCCGCCTATACCGCAGAACAATACCCAGCCGAAGGATATGCGGTAGCAAAAGACGATCAGGCAAAGCGACAGCACCGTCAGCGTGCTGTACCAGCCGATGTGAGCCGCCGCACGCACTACGAAATTTTCAAACGGTATGAGCGTGAGAAAATAATACAGCAGCGAAAAACACACGCAGAATACGATACCGCCTGCGCAGCGCAGCCAAAAATGATCGCGCTTTTGCGCGGACGGAGTGACAAAAATAAATTCGGCGCATATGAGTTCAAGGATAAACCGCCACTCTTCCACCACGAACAAAGCAGTCAAGCCTGTTACCTCCCCTCTGCAAATTTTGCAAACTTTTCCATGAAATCTAATTTTTTGGAGCGGCTGATTTTAATTTCAGTGCCGTTTACGATTATAAAATCGCCCTGCACTGCATAGACGTGGGCAAGGTTGACGAGATAGCTGTGGTGAACGCGGTAGAAAGAATATTTTTTAAGCTTTTCTTCGACATCGCGCATGGTGCCGTGAGATTTAATTTCGCCGCCTACCGTGTGATAAATAAGGTCGTGTTTGATTACCTCTACATAATATATATTGGAGGCAGAAATCTTGGCGACGCTGCCCATCATTTTAAAGGTGATAATATCGTCCTGCCCCCTTCTTACCCGCCTGACGGCTTTGCGCATTTTAATATAAAAATCGGCATATGTGACGGGCTTGACGGCGAAATCGCAGGCGTCGACTTCGTATCCCTTTATTGCATACTGAGCCATGTTTGTGACAAAAACGATGACAATTTCCTGGTCTATCGCCCGCAGTTTGCGCGCAACTTCTAGCCCGTCGAGCCCGACAAGTTTTATATCCATAAATACGATGTCGAAGTGGGTTTTGTAGTTGAGCAGAAAAAGTTCGCCGTCCTCGAACCTGCTGACTTTTGCAGAAATCCCCGCTTCCTTTTCGTAGCGTTTTACGTAAAGCTCGATTTGCTCGGCATCCTGCGCATCATTCTCGACGATAGCTATTTTATACATTTTTTATTCTTCTCCTTATTCCCGACATGCGCGCCGCGTGAGGTGACATTGCGGCGCGCATCTTAGTTAATTATCATTATAAAAGGAAAATTTTAACTTTTTCCCAAATATGAGTTTACGGTATATCCCATAACAGGCGGGATATACCGTGCTCATTACAATTTAATTGTTTAATATAGCAACTAATGATTTACATCATTGCTTGCCGGATTTTTCTTTCTTTTTGGCGGAAAGAATTATGAGAACGCCCCAGACGGCCAGTCCGACAACAATTGCAACATCGATATAAATCATAACCTCCTGCCACAGCGGCATCTTATAGCCGTCTACAGTCAGGCTCATGACGTTGCTGTTCGCCGTGACGTAAAGAACATTCTTTGTGGCATTGCGCAACAGCGTTATCTGCGTGGCATCGTCATCCTTAGCAAACGTTTTTGAGGCCTGCGTAAGGAAGAGATCGCCGCCCGCGCGTATCATGAGGTCGACCTGCGTGTAGGTGTTCATGCTGTAATCGGTGATGACGGCCCCGCGGAAACCCCATTCGTCGCGCAAAATCTCGGTCAGGAGCGCATAGCTGCCGCCTGCCCAGGTCATGCCGAGGCGGTTGAACGAGGACATCATGCCCATCGCCCCGCCCTCTTTGACTGCAATTTCAAAGGGCTTGAGGTAAATTTCGCGCATGGACTGTTCGTTGGCCCATACGAGTATGCCGTTGTATTCGCGGTCGGTCTCCTGGTCGTTGACGGCAAAGTGCTTCATGTAGCATATTATGCCCTTGCTGCTCGCGCCCTCTATGACGCCGGCTGCGAGCTTGCCCGAAAGCAGACCGTCCTCAGAATAATATTCCCAGTTGCGGCCGCCGAAAGGCGAACGATGAATGTTTGCGGCGGGCGCGTACCAGCCCGTGTAAGGCATACCGTCGCCGTTTTCGTTGCCGGCGAGACCCTCTTCGCCGACAAGTTCGCCCATTCTGCGGGCGAGGTCGACATTCCACGTTGCGCCCATGACGCATTCGCCCTGATAGGACGCCGTGCCGTAAATTACAGATTCGGAAATGAAACTGGTGAAGCCCGAAGGGCCGTCGGCATCGTTGGTCATGGGTTTGTTTACAACGCCGTTTACGCCCTCTACCGCGTTGGTGCGGAATGCGGCGTAGCCGATGAGCGTCTTCATTTCGTCGATAGAAATTTCATTTAAAAGCGTATCCCAGCGGGGGTCGTCGAAGTCGACGCTGCCCACGTAGTTGCCGTCTTCGTCGTAGAGCATGTCTTCGAGCGAAAGGCCGCTGTCGACGGGAGTCGTAGAAGGCGCCGCGCCCGTAACCTGCCAGGGCATACCCTCGTCTGACTGCGTATAGCTGCGGCGTATGGACAGATCGAGCGCGTCTTTTAACTCTGCAGTGAGCGTGCGCTCCTCGTCCGCAAGGTAGTCCGCGGGAACGGTGCCCGCGAAATCGCTGCGGGAAACGTAGTCGGAATACTCGGTGTCGCCGAATATGCCCGCGCTCACGTCGTCGAAACGGTTTGTAACCGTAACTTCGTTGCCGCGCGCGTCGATATCCGTGTTGAGCACGACCTTTTCTTCGACCGTGTATGTGGCGCTGTCCTCCGCGGTGTGCGCGTCCGAACGAACGCTGACGGTGTAGTCGCCGTCGTCGAGGACGTAAGCCTTATCGGTGACGTAGTCGTAGGAGGCCATGTCGCGCACGTCGAGAGTGAGCGTTACGGTAGCCGAATTGGGATGATCGGCATCCGACTGATCGGCGGGATAGAGCGTAGGCGTTTTGGCGAAGTCTGCCAGAACGACGTATGCCTTTTCAATCTTGGTCGTATTAGTGGTGGCGTCGCCGTAAGGAGCCGTGTAATAGAGCTGAACGACGTCCTTGCCCGCCCAGTCGCCCGTGTTGGTGACTGTAACGTTGACGGTTATAGCGCCGTCCGCCTCGACGACAGAGTTACTTGCCGTTTCAAAGCTTATATCCCAGTCGAAAGTGGTGTACGAGAGGCCGTAGCCGAAGGGATATACGACGTTTTGTTCATACCAGGCGGAGTCAGGATCGTCCTGCAACTCTTCATAGCCGCGCGTCTCCCAATAGCGGTAGCCGACGTATATGCCCTCTTCGTAATTTACGAAGGCATAGGACGTTTCTGCGCCGTCGTAGAGATAGCGGTTGCCGTACTGGCTGCCGTATATGCCCGTGTTGTACCACGAAGGGTCGGCGGTGAAGTCGGCCGCCCACGTATCGGTGGTGTAGCCCGAGGGGCTGAGCTGTTCGCCTTCGGTCGTTTCTCCGACGAGCAGCTGGCCTATGGCCATTACGCCGGTAGCGCCGGGGAAGCCCATCCAAAGTATGGCGTCGATATTTTCGTCCGCCTGAAGCTCGCCGAGTTCCATTGTCGTGCCCGTGTTGAGCAGCACAATGACAGTTTCAAAGCGCTCCTCTACGTATTCGAGAAGGGCTTTTTCATGTTTGCCGAGTTCGAGATAATGGCTGTCCTCCGAGGCAGCGTCGTCTAAAAGCGTGCGGTCGGTTCCGAAGCTGCTGTACATAGAACGGGGAAGATCCCAGCCTTCGCCGCCCACGCGCGACAGCACGACTATAGCCGCGTCGTTATACTGCGAATAAGAACTTTCAAGATCCTGCCCGTAAGAACTTATGGGCGTTTCGCCTATGCCGAAACCGGCGAGGCGCTGACCCGAGTTCATCGAAGGGTTGGCGGGACGGCCGCTGCCCGAGCGGGCGTTGTCGTCATAGAAATCTTTGAGCGTCTGGTTGTAGCTTATGCCGGCGGCTTCAAGGCTTTCGTACAGCGTTTTTGTACTAGTCGACGAGGAGTTTGCCGAACCCGAACCGCTGTAAACGAGGTTTACGGAGTTTTTGCCGAACACGCTGACCGCAGGGAAATCTTTGGTGATGGGGAGCGCGTCGTTCTCGTTTTTAAGCAGGATTGCGCCCTCCTTTTCCACCTCGATAACAAAATCTTCCGCTGCGGCACGGGCATCTGCCTTGCTGGTAAATTCGCGGTCATACTGCTCGTCCCTGCGATCTTCGGTTATGTTGGCGCGCTCACCGCCGAAAACGAGAGTGAGAGAGTTGCCGACTATGGGGACGGTTGTTAAAACGATCGAAATTACTAAGGCCAGAACGAGCACTATGCTTGTGACTATAAGCCATATGCGCGTGCCGAGATGTTTCCATATGAATTTCATGATATCCTGTCCTTGCAAGAGTTATTTTTTAAATTACAGAATGTTGTCCTCATAAGTTTCCATCGTAAGGGTTGCGGTAGTATCGAGCCTTATATAGTCAATGGAAGGCATAGTTGTAAGGTTATTGAGGTACGTGTTCGTACCCGCGGAGATGACGATTGTATTTTCGCCCTCATCGAGGGTAATCTCGCCGAGGTTTACAGTCGTGAAGTTCTGACCGTTGGGAACGGTGTCGGGCTGCGTGGTGAAGCTGTAACCAGTTAAAGCAGTGTCGTTTACAGAAATTACGAGCGTTTCGGGATTCCATGCGCACGTACCGCCGAGCGAGTTGTTGCCGAACCTTATGCGCAGCGTTGCGGTAGTCTCAGCAGATGATGTGATGGTAAACGTGATGGGGCTTTCGGGACCGAGGTTGGCCACGCACCAGCCGTTACTTGCGCCGGTAGCTTCCATTGCAAGGCTCGTACCCTGCGGCGAGCCCGAGGGGCCGAAGCCGTTGAGACCTTCGAGTTTGGTATACTCGGCCTCGAACGTGTATTTCGTTTCGCCCTCGTCTACGGGGTCTTCCGTATCCGTATTGTCGTTATTATTGTCATTGTTGTTGCCGTCATTGCTCGGAGTTCCGCCGCAAGCCGTTAAAGCCGCGAGCGAGCCTATGAGGCTTATCGCCAGGATTCCGAAGAGAAATTTTTTTATGTTGGTCATATATTACTCCTTTTTGATATTAAAATAAAATGCTTCATTAAGCTGTTCAAGCTGCGGCGCAAGCCGCAGCTCAAAGCAGACGTATTTGCGTTTTTATGACGTTCCCCGCCGCCGCAGCGGCGGGGAACGCCGCTCATTCAGAAGTCAGTTATCTGAAATACAGTTTTATGCAACCCGATTACTCAGACCTCTTTTTGCGGAACACAAACATAGCCGCAGCAATTGCGGGAACGGCAACGGCAAGGCTTATTGCTCCGCCTATAACCGAACCGCATCCGCCTTCGGAAGTGTCGCCGCCCTCGTCGCCGCCGGGTGTGGTGGGCTGATCGGGCTGATCGGGTTCGTCTGCCGCTTCAACCACGAGGGTGAAGGTGTGCGAAGCCGACTGGTAGCCTTCCGCTTCGGCAGTAATTATTACTTCATAAGTGCCTGCCGCCGTGGGAGTGCCGGAGATTATGCCGGTGCTTGCGTTGAAGGTCATGCCCTGGGGCAGGTTGACTGCCGAATAGGTTATGCCGTCGGAATAATCGTAATATGTGTTGAGAGTTGCGAGATTGAGCGCAACCGAGGTGTAAGCCTCGCCCACCTTTGCATTTGAAAGGGTGATCTCTACCGTCTCGTCGTCCTCGTTGGTCGTGGTGGCATTGTAGACGACCTTTGCGCCTGCGGGAACGTTCATAGCGTTGCTGTTGGCAACGATGTAGAATACCTGCTTAACGCTCTGCTGCATACCGTAGATGAGGACGTCCTTGGTCTTGCCTTCGGGCATTTCCTTGATAGTATCGGCATCGAGGTAAGTGCCGCCCATGAAGCCCGTGAGCATGACGCCGCCGCCCGAGGTTACGAGCTGGTATGCGTTAACCATGTTGTAGAGAACTATATCGGTTACGTTGCTGCCTTCGAAGCCCCATTCGTCGCGGACGATGGACTGCATTATCGAATAGCTGCCGCCGCACCAGGTGTTGCCTATGCGGGTGAACGAACCCATGAGGTATCTCGATTCGCCCTCTTCGGTGCAGATCTGGAAGCCTTTGAGATAAATTTCGCGGGCGGTCTGCTCGGTCATCCATGCGGTGAGACCGGCTTCGGGATTGCTATCTGCGCTTATCGTGCCTGCACGATAGGTGGCAGCGCCGCCGCCGTCGCTGTGGAAGGCAAAGTGCTTCATGGTGATGTAGCAGCCCTTTTCGTTAGCGCCGAGCGATACGTTTGCCGCCGTAATGCCCGTGAGTACGGGGTCTTCGGAATAGTATTCGTTGAAACGGCTGTCGAAAGGCGAGCGGTGAATGTTCATGCCGGGTGCGTACCAGCCTGTGTAGGAATAAGCCATGCCGCTCTCCTGCGTGCTGTTGCCCCAAAGTCCCTGTTCGCCTATCATGAGGCCCATCTGATAGTACAGATCCTTATTGTAGGTAGCCGCTATCATGGGTTCGGAGGTGTAGTAGTTGAAAGGATCGTTGGAGTCCGAACCGCTGCCCGTCCAGCCCTTGGGACCGTCGGTGTTGTGCGCATAGGGAACGCCGAGATAATCGATCGCTAGCGAATGGAAGCCTGCGCCATTGATATATTCTACGAGTTCATCTATCGTCAGCTGTTCTACCATCTCCTGGAAGCGGGGATCGTCCGCGTCTGCGCCGATGAGGTCTGCAAGCACGATGGAATACTTGTCTGCCCTGCCCGCCGTGGAGGTTGCATACGTCACGTCGAGGTCATCGTCGTAGTAGCTGTCGTAGTCGCCCGTTTCGAAGGAGAGCGCGTCGTACTGCTCCGCGTCGATCTCCGCCGTATGAATCTGGCTGTACTCATTGACGTCAGAAGTTGAAGGATCGTCAGGTATAGTATAGTTGATTTCCCTTGCCTGGGGCATAGTGCCTGCGAAGTCGGCGCGGGAAAGACCGATGTACTGATCTTCGAAGCCTTCGGTTACATCGTCGAGCTGATTGGTAATTTCATTGCCCGTAACAGCCGTGCTGCACTCTATATCCGAAGCAACGTTGTATGTATAAACGCTGGCAGCGTCAGCAAGGGCGTCGACTGCCGCATCGTGCGAATCGGTTGCGAGAATGAGATCGTATGCGCCGCCTTCAAGCACATAAGTTTGAGCCGTTGCATAGTCGTAAGAAGCCATATCTGACGCGTCTATGCTCACTCTTACGACCTGGCTTTCGCCGGGCGCGAGAATTTCGGTCTTGGCAAAATCGCCGAGGTTGACGGCAGCCTTTTCGACGCCGCCCTTAGTGTAAGGAGCGGAATAGTAAAGCTGAACAACTTCCTTGCCTGCAACGTCGCCGGTATTGGTTACCCTTACGTCGAAGGTAAGCGCGCTGTTTGCAGTGAGGTTGCTGTTTTCATCCAATACGGGCCAGATTTCCCAATCGAACGTGGTGTATGACATGCCGTAGCCGAAGGGGTAAATTACGTTTGCGTCATACCAGTCGTCCGCGTCGGTATCTGCAAGGTAATTGTCGTTATAAATTTCGGTGTAAGCCGTTTCGTACCAGCGGTAGCCTACGTAGATGCCCTCTTCGTAGCCGACCGACCACGTGTCTATAAGTTCGTCATTGTAAATGTAGCGCGTATAGCCGAAGTTCGTGCCTGCGCCGTCTGTGCCCCACGCATCCGATTCGGTGAGCACGTTGAAGTTTACGTACGAAGGATTTTTGGTCAGGTCAACCGCCCAGGTATCGGTCATGCGGCCGGAAGGGCTCGCTTGGCCGTTGAGAATTCTGCCGAGCGCGGCAAAACCGTTGTCGCCGGGCTCGCCGACATTGAGAATCGCGTCGACTTCGGAATCGTTCTGAATTGCCGACATTTCGATGGGAGTGCAGCTGTTTACGAGAACGATTACCGTGTCAAAATTGTCCTTTGCGTATTCAACGAGTTCATACTGTTCGTCGTCGAGCTGAAGGGTGTGCACCCTCTGCCCCTCTTCGCTGCCGATGGGATTGGAGCCCGCAGAAATAACGACCATGGCCGTGTTGTACTCGTCGAGGTTGGTCCACGTTGCAGACTTTGTGGCAAAGTCGTTGCCGTCTGTAAGGTTTGCGATAGCCGAGTCGGAAGATACGTTTTCCATATCCGCCCAATCCTCGTACTGAGCCTTTACCGTGGGGTTGAGCTCGTAGTTGCCGCCTTCGAGGCCGCTGTAGATGTCCTCGTAGGCGACGGCCGCGCCCGCAGAGGTATCGCCACCGTGAAGGCTGGCGCCCGCGTTGGGAGCAACGCCCGCGTAACCAAGAACCGTTATCTTGGTCTTGTTCGTTGCGCTCGTAGCAAGGGGAAGAGTGTTGTTCTCATTCTTTAAGAGAATCATGCCCTCTTCCGAGATCTGCTCGTTGAGCGCAAGACCGGCCTCGCGCGCTTCTGCTTTGCTGTTGTAATCAGACTTGTACAGAGGCTCCGCCTCGTCCGCGCTTGCGAAAGACGTCTGTGCAAACACCGCGCCGCTGAGCAGTATAGCTACCGACAGCGTTATTGCGGCAATGCGCGAAGTCTTTTTCGCAGTAAATGTTTTTGCCATTGTTAACCCTCCTGTGAGTTATAATTTGGTACACCTAAACCTTACCATAAGGGGCAAAGACATCTCAACTTTTATGCATAACTTGCAGATTTTGAGCATAACTTGCAGATTTTGGGGTCAACACACATTTTATTGTTGATTTCAACCTTTATTTTAATAAAGCGTAAAGGTTATAAAATAAGCGCACAAATCAACGCGGCATATTGCCGCCGGCAATGTAAACAACAATATCGTTTAATCAAATAAGCTTAGATATTATTTATTAGATATTATTTAATAAAGTAATAAGAGCCGAGGAGGAACCAGTGATATGCACCCCAAAAGTCTGCCCGACTTTTGGGGTGCATATTTTTATATCGAAAAAAGCGGAAGAAGATTTACTGGCTGAACGAATTGAATAATAAACTACCGAAAGACGCAACACCAACACAATGCCGCGGAGAGCAAAAGCCCTCCGCGGCATTTTCGTTAATTGATTATCGGCATTAAGCCTTGTCCTGTTCCTGCGATTTTGCCTTTTTAAGTTTATGGCGGATATCGAAGAAGCCCCATACTGCCGCGGCAACGACAAGCCCGACATTTATGCATATCAGCATGACCTTCCACCACGCCATCGTGGTAACCCATACTACACCTTCGCCCATGCCGTTCATGGCATTGGAATTCGCAACGGTATAAAGGATATTCTTTGCTGCATTGCGCATAGCCGCAAGTTGCACCTCGTTTGTCATGCCCGTGCTTTCGTCGACGGTCGTTGCAGGCTTATAGTCTTGTGAAAGGTTGAGATCGCCGCCGGCGCGGATCATCTGTTCGGGAGGCATATAGGCAATCGAAAGGTTATAGTCGGTTATAACCATGCCCTTAAATCCCCACTCCATCCTGAGCACTTCGGTAAGGAGCGCGAAGCTTCCGCCGGCCCAGGTTGTGCCTATGCGGTTGAACGACGACATCATTCCGTGCGTATTGCCGTCTTCGACGATCATTTGGAAAGGTTTAAGGTAAATTTCCCTGAAAGTCTGCTCGTCGGCCCAGGTTATAAGACCGTAGCTGTCGCGATTGGTTTCCTGGTCGTTAAGTACGAAGTGTTTGACAAAGGTATATACGCCCTTTGACTGCGCTCCTATAACGACCTTTGTACCCATTATACCCGAAAGAAAAGGATCTTCCGAGTAATATTCCCAGTTGCGCCCGGAGAAGGGTGAACGATGAATATTGACTGCGGGTGCATACCAGCCGCTGTATGTGCGGCCGTCGCCGTTGGTATAGCCGACGAGGCTTTCGAGTCCCACCATGACGCCCATATCGTTTGCCAGATCAACATTCCACGTGGCGCCTATGATGCACTCGGATGCATAAAAGCAAGTGTCGTGAACGGTGGGGTCGCCCATGAAGTTTGTAAAGCCCGCAGGCCCGTCGGGATCTATAGTCCTGGGTTTATTTATTCTTTCGATCGATTCCGTATGGAAATTGCCCTGTCCGATGAGCATTGCAAGCTCTTCCGTCGAGAGGGAATTTACAAGCGTCTGCCAGCGAGGATCATCATAGTCTACGCCTATAAGGTCGTAAAGCTGAGGAACTTCCCCCTCTGCCGGCGTAACCTGCGTGGAGAGAATATAGTCCACATAGTTGCCATCCCCATCATCGTACTTATAGGTAAGCGAGTTGTTTACGGTTTCACTCATCTCCCGCTCGGCGGATGTCGGCACTTGGGGGAATGTTGCGTTGAACCCCGAACGCGACATGGTTTTACCCTGCATATAATCGCTCATATCCTGGAAGCGGTTGTCGTTATTGGACTGCGTGCCGTAAATATCCATGGGATAAACTATGTCTTCCATAACGGTATATTCGAGCGACATAGGATTATCGGACGACCAGCAAGAGTGTGCATCCCTTCCGATATAGATGGTATATGTCCCCGCATCGAGTTCATAACCGATATTTCCGTTGCCGTTGGCATCGCTGTAGTCGTAGGAAGCCATATCCTCGATGTCGAGGGTTACTGTGTAGTCCTTGCTTTCATCGGGCTGCAACAGGTCGGTTTTGACCATTCCACCGAGAACGACGTGGGCTTTTTCTATGCCGTTGGTGATGTAAGGCGCCGAATAATAAAGCTGAACGACATCCTTGCCTGCCACTTTACCTGTATTATGCACTGTAACCGTGACAGTAATTTTATTGTTGCTGTCCTTGTCGAGCGGAGTCTGCGTAGACGTGCTTTCCGCCTCTTTCAGAGTCCAGTCAAAAGTGGTATACGAAAGTCCGTAACCGAAAGGGAAAACGACGTTTTCATCGTACCATCCGTTATCGGTGCCGAAGCGGTACCACTCCTGATAAGAGCGGGTCTCATAATACCTGTAACCGAGATATATGCCCTCTTCATACTCAACGTAGTGATAATCGGTCGCCGCGCCGCCCTGCGTGTAGGTGTTGCCTGCGCCGAGATTATCGCCGAAATTGTTCCATGTGGGATCTTTGGTAAAATCCCTTACGTAAGTATCGACGAGATGCCCCGAAGGATTGATGGTGCCGTTAAGGACATTGCCAACGGCATTTGTGCCGCTGCCGCCCGTAGTACCTATCCACAGAGCCGCGTCCAACCCCTCCTTCTCTTCGAGGAAGCCGAGTTCAAACGATGTTGCACAGTTGATTAAGAGTATGACTTTATCAAACTTTCCGCAGTTAATGACGTCATCGATAAGCGCCTCTTCGTTTTTATCGAGTTCGAGATAGTGCTGTCCGCCGTCCTTCGAGCCCTCAACGGGAGTTCCGTCGGGATTAAGCTGCCTGCGGGGCAGATCCCAGCCCTCGCCGCCAAGGCGGGATATTACGATTATTGCCGCATCATTGTACTGCGAATAGCTTTCTCTTATATCGGCAGAATACATATTTAAGGGCGTTTCGCCTATTGCAAGCCCCGTTACGGTGGCGCCTATCGCGGGAGAATCCGCCCTGCCTTCGCCCGAACGGTTGCTTTGATAAAAGTCTACCAATGTAGGGTTGAGCTCAAAATTTGCATTGCGCAGCCCGTCGTAAAGGGATGTAGAGCCGATAGAATTGCCGCCGCCCGAACCCGAACCGCCGAGGACGATATCGGCAGAATTCTTGCCGAACACGCTTATGCGCGCCTTGTCCTGCGCCGAAGTGGTTATGGGAAGAGCGTTGTTTTGGTTTTTAAGAAGCACAACGCCTTCGCCCACAATCTCTTCGTTGAGCTTATTTGCAGCGGCGTGAACGGCCTCCTTGTCCGCGCGCGACGAAATAACGTTCTGGCTGAGTTCGAGGTCGGTCTCAAACTGTTTGAACTCGTCCGTCGTCTTTGTGTAACGATAGTAATCGTTGGGGTTTCCGGATGTATTGCGCCTGCCCTCGCCGCCGAGAACGGTGTCTATCGTACCGGACAGGAAATCATTTTGGGTGGCTACCATTGTAGCCGTGAAAAAAACGATTATGACCGCAAGGGAAACGATGAGCCATACTTTGCAGTATTTAAGTACAAAT
>ERZ1090868.1129-NODE-1130-length-14270-cov-51.364756_pt1 | contig 14270 bp, 18 predicted proteins | sample MGYA00478475_ERZ1090868 | MGnify/ENA primary metagenome ERZ1090868 (study PRJEB33644, sample SAMEA5815747) | chicken gut metagenome | biome: Chicken; feature: Gastrointestinal Tract; material: Caecum | place: Ireland | collected 2019-01-01 | study: A study of...
TTTCAAATGCCAGCGTCACGGCAGGATTTCCGATATTCTCCGGCGTTAAAAAAATCTTGTGGTGAACAATTTCGCCGGGCGTTACCATTCCTTTGTTCAAACACTCCTCGCAAAGCCAGCCGACACTCGCCGCATAACTTTGCCGGGCCTTCTGCCATGCTTTCGATTTATAAAACTTTTTTGCAAATTCTTTCATTTTCTTTTTAAAAAGACTTGACTTTTACACGTACGTGTAGTATAATTAAATCATGGAAAGGAGGTAAAACGATGGGTAAGAAGAAGAAAAAGCCCAAAAGAGCGTTGGAAAAAACTAAAACAATCGTGGAAATAGTCGCATATATCACAAATATTGTTTTAGCCATCTACACACTCTTAAAGGGCTGAGGAAACGGGGAGCGCAAGCTCCCCAATCCTTGAAAAAGATTATACCACATCGAACCAATATGAACAAGAAAAAACTTTTAAAGAGCAGCGCCCTGTATTTGCTGACAGCAACAAACATCATTTATGCTGTCTTGCACGGGTTTAGCTGGCTTACCGCAACCGCGCTAATTTTAACGACCGCCGTTTTTGTTCTTGATGTAAAGGAGCTGCTAGTCAATGGAAAAAGAAAAAAGTAAATACGCAAGCCAGGCCGCTTATAACCGCCGCACTTACGTTCGTTTCCCTCTTGATTTAAAGCCTGACGTTTTGCAGGCATTTCGTGAAGCGTGTGAAAAAAACAACACAACCCCGACAACTGAAATCAAGAAATTTATTCAATCCTATATCGACAGCCATCAGTAAATAAAAAAGCACCAGCCGCTTTGGTTGGTGCTTTTTCTATGGGGAAAAAGAAAGAGTGGTTTCCTGTGGGTTCTTCCACAATACCATCATAGCACAGAATAAGCGCACAAAGTGAACAACTTTTACATTTTTTCAAAAAATCTGTTGTGAGCCATTCGCACAGCACTTGCCGTGCCTCCCATCCGCAAGGCCACCTGCCTCCACGTCAAACACTCGATGTACCGATATTTTAAAATGTTTCGGATATAGGCATCATCCACATCTTTAATATAGTGAAGCAGTCTGTTGTATTCTGTCACCAACTCATGCCGCTTTGTTTCAATCAGTGTTTTGCAATCGGCAATCTGTACGGCAATCGCCGTCTTATCGGAAAGTCCGCCGCTGCCCGGCATCCCGGACGCCCCGGCAGTACATCCCGTGGCCAGTGCTTCCAGCTCCTCCACCCTTCGGCTCTCCCGTTCAATTTCTTTTTTCAGCCAGTAAAGCTGTGATAATTCTTTACAAGTCAAATACTATTCCTCCCAAATGTGTCGCATTACACTCGACATTTTCCAGCCGTTCCATCCCTTAAAGCATTTGTCACACAAAACCATTTGATTTGTTTTGTGCATATTTGCCCACTTGATTGCCTGTTGTTTGCTGCGCACACTCTCTGCGTTTCCGTCCGGGCACACTTCTGTTCTTCCACACCGATCACAAGTTACGGTGTACTGCGTTGCAGTGTAACTTTCAACTGGCATTTTCTTCACGTTCCCTTTCCATCGCTTTGATTGTAGCAATCAGTTCGTAACACATTCCTGCTAAATGGGCAATCTTCCCACGCAAAAGCAAACTTTCGGTGAGCAGTGCAACCGCAAGCGTACCTACAACCATTTCCAGAATCATTTTCCTCACTCTCCATAGATGTATTTTCTTCCCCATTCGTACAAACCTGGATATTGATGTGGATTAAAGTTGAAACCATATAGCTCAAAAAATGAATCGTTGTTCATTCTGAACCAATCAATGCAAAGCTTCTTTTTGCTATACAAGCATCCGTTTATAAAAATCCCATCCGTACCGGGCAAATTAAATCCATTCATTCTTCTTCACTCCTGCCTTATTTCTCAAATAAACTTAACTGTTCATCAGGCCGCCATTCCACACCGATATAATCAAGAATTGCTCCCCATCCATAAAAATTGCCCTCGCTGTCTTTGCAAACTCTGTTCATCCAAAAATCCCATTCTTGAGGATTTTCACGAGCCAGGAGGTCAAAACGATGCGGCCTTTTTTCCAAGTGAATGCCAAATCCGCACATGGTACATCCGGTACGCTGTGCCTTCGTCGTCCTTAAACTTCCGTCCGGAAGTTTTTCAATTTCCCCGTACTCTTCCGGCACTGGCACAGACAGTTCCAAAGCAAGACGAAGCAAATCATTCCTCGAAAAAATTGCAAAGGGACAGCTTCGGATGGTGCTTTTCCCGAAATAATTACACCCATGCAGCATTAAAGCTTTTTGCCTTCTACCACCCTCGCTGGCCATTAAACCTAAAAAGGGGACGCTGTTATTTTGTCTTGCATAGTCATCACATGGACGCTCTTTCAAGTAGTAACAGCACCGGTCAGACACTTTATAGGGGCTTTCCTGATACCCAAGTGAACGTCCTTCCGGGTCAGCACCTCCGAACTTCTCCAGCCAACGCTGAGAAAGTTTCATCCTGCTACCTGTTTTGAACCCTCCATAAGCTCCGGTTTCTCCTGTTATAATTGCATGCCGTACAGTTGCATTTTTGGCAGTGGGATTTTGAAGCAATGCGACTTTTCCAGCAATTTCTTTCGATAAAACCGGCCAGCCAAATTCGTTCAAAATTTCAACTTTGCTTTTAAGGGGCTTCAAAAAAATCATTTCAGGCTTTGCCCCAGCACAATCGTGTAAGTGTTGTTCTTGGGCTTTTAACTCAGAATCTTCGATTTCATCAATTTGCTTTTGCTCAAGTGCTCCATGGTCGGAAAACCAAGAAGAATAGTTTTCATCCATTTCCGATTTGATTTTCTGATGAACAGCCCGTACGCCCTTTGGTTCGATGGAAGAAACGCTGACGCATGGAACATAAATTCCGATGCTCTCCAAAAAGTAGTGTAAAGTGATGCTGTCTAAGCCGCCGATGGACAAATGAACCTTATAGCCGCGTTTTTTTGCCTCATTGAAAAAGCTCCAAGAAACTTCACAAGCGTGACGGATTTTCTGCTCATATGGAAGCTTTTGAAGCTCCATGAAGTTTTTAATATTCTGTTGCGCATTCGCTTCCTCCATGACTTCATAGACGGTTTTCATGTTCATCCCTCCCTTTATACTTCAACCCACGCAAACACCGCGGAAGGCAGCACGCACTGCGCCCGCCGATCCGCCACTGGCAATGTGCCTCCAGACAAAAGCGCGTGCCGTAAGCTTCCCGAATCAGTTTGATTTTTCCGAAAGCTTCTTTCTTTCCCTTATCAATTCTCAGCTTTGTTTCCATCCAGTTCACCCCTTATCCATTCCAGCAATTCCGCTTTGCTCATTTCTTTGATTTCTCCCACATGCTCCCACAAAAACTGTGCCAACTCTTCCGGCTTCATTTTCCGCATGGCTTGATAGCGGCTGCTATCCTTCTTCTTTTCCGCTTTGGGCGTCGGCTGCTTTTTACAGGCCAGCTGATAAGCCTGTGTCAAGCCGATTTCCCCATCACGAAGGCGCTGCAAGTCCTCCAGCGAAAGCCCCTTTAAAATCACATCGTACCGCGCCGCCTGTCCGCTGCTCAGTTCTAAGAATTTACAAGCCAGCTCCCGCAGCCGCCCGGTAATACCATCTTTCTTCTTCATTGCCGCAAACAGCTCTTTTACCTCGTTATACTGCATCAGCTTTTCAAAGTCGCTCAGCTCTCGTGCGGTGGCGTTGCTCATCACTAAGCGCAGCCGCTCCTCTTCCTTACTGTTGACAATTGCCACAACCGCCGGGATGCTCTCATAGGGCGCTCCATGCTTTTCGTAAAGAGAACAAAACGCACTGTATCTTCGATGCCCCGAAAGAATCCGATAACCTTCACCATTTGGCGTTACAATAATCGGAGATTCCAGCCCCACCGCTTCAATACTTGCTTCAAGCGCGGACACATCGCCAATCTCATAAACATCCGCGTTAAATTCATTCATGTCAATGCTATGCAGCGGTATCCTGCGCAGGCCGTCCTGTTTTGGCGCAACCGCACCGCTTTGCAAAAACAAATCGCCAAATTCAAAATTCTTTGCCACTTTTCTCACCCCTCAGCGTGTCCACTTTGGACACATTCCTCTCGCGTGTCCGTGTGTCCATTTTGGACACATTGCAAAAGCTCCTCACAAAAACTGCGGTATCCATACGCTGCCGGAGATTGCTTGCGGTACACATCAACCGGGATTTTTAAAGCTACGCTTTCCGGCACGGCACATGCAGTGCGAATTTTGGAGCGAAACACCGGCAAGCCGCTTTGCTCCACTGCGCGAACGGCACTGTTTGCAATGACCGTCGGGCGGTATCGGCAAATCAAACACCCGGCCAGCGTCAGCCCGGGAGCATATCCATCCCGAAGCGCTGAAACCTGCCTTGTGAGAATATCCAAGCCATCCAACGCGAAGTCGTCCGGCTCTACGGGGACAACCACAAAATCACTTGCCACAAGTCCGTTGATGGTTGCCATATCTAGGCTTGGCGCATGGTCAATCAAGCAAAAGTCATAGTCCGCAGCCACATCTTGCAACGCTTTTGAAAGGCGCATTTGCTGAGGCATAGTGCAGTCCATTAAAACCTCTTTCGCCGCTGTAATAAGCGATAAGTTTGCCTGTACCACATCCAACGTCACATTTTCATGCCGGGAAAAATCCGGCGTCTGAATAACATTGCGAATCCCTTCCGAAAAGGTAAGTAAGTCGGCAACACTCGGCTTTGCAGAGCTCCTCACCCCCCAAAAGCGGCTCAAGTGTCCCTGCGCATCCATATCAATCAGCAGAACACGCTTTTTGTGTTCTTTGGCAAGCAGCCATCCAATATTTGCCGTTGTAACGGTTTTCGCAACGCCGCCCTTTAAATTGATAAAACTAATCGTTTTCATGTTCCACACTCTTTCTATTTTATTTTCTTGCACTTAACAGGTCATTTCCGTATGAAGTTCATGCATTGTGCAGACTTTCTTTTGAAATCCTTCATTAAGGTTAACCTCAACCATAGCCTTTGCAACCGCTGGACATACTGCATTACCACAACGAGCAACTTGATCTGCTCGACTGATACGGTTTCCTTCAACTGTGCGATCTATAACATAGTCATGAGGAAAACCCATCGCGTCATAGAGCTCGCGTGGCGTGAGCATGCGTAATCCAATGTCGCTAATAAAATACCACATGCCACCCAAGCAAATAAGGAGAACCTCATCCTCTGATAAGTTGTAACCGCAGTAAGTGTTGAGCATATCGCGAATCTTCGGCCAATATCCTAAATTCCCACCAGACACAGCCCGCGTGATAGTTGTTCTAACCTCTCCGAATTCTCCCGCGCTGGCTGTTATGGTGTGCAAAGGAGTCTGAGGATGCTGTCCCACGTCTTTTCCTTTGTATTTAACAATATGCGCTAATGTGATAGCGTTGTGATCTACCGCTGTAACGGTCGGGAGAGGAGCCGTCAGCTCTCCTCCGTCCACCCCCGTGAAATATTTGTGCAAGTAAGCACAAGTAAGGCTCTCTCGGTCTTTGCCGGTGATGGTCTGTACCGGCCGCACGATGTCAATACCATCACGGGCGTTTCCGTACCACTCGGAAAGGAACGCCACCGAAAGTCCATAACGGTTGGCTGCGTCGACTGTTTGTAACGGGGTATCAAAAGATTGACCCCTTGCTTCTTGAGCACACTTCTCTCCATGGTATTGGATAAGTGAGGGTGCAATCACCGGCGAGACATATCCGCCCGTATATTTCCGCGTAATGGTGTTGAGAGGTTCGGGGATGGGGCGATAGCGATCACTGTCGTGGTTGCATTCCACGATAAACGGGGAAGCGTGCTTAATAACGAACTTATCGAGCCCTCTGGCTATACGACGCATCGTATTCGGCTTAAGTGGGCGAATAGCATTCACTTTATATTTCTCCTTGATAGCCGCTCTACTCTCGAAAATCGAGTAGCAAGGCTGTGTCCAGTCTATAATCTCTGCCGCCGAGCGCCATGGCAAACACTCCCCCTTTTTAACTTCTAAGCTCCCTACAGGGGCATGAGTGTGATCAGGCCATTTAATGGGATAGCCGTCCCTTCTCGCTATTAAGCAAAAACGAGTCCGTATGGTTGGCGCGCCATAGTCTGCAGCACAAAGCTCTCGGGTCTCAATCGTATAGCCAAGATCTCTCAGCTGGTTATACCACTTCTGATACGTCTGTCCCGCTTTGCTTTTGATAGGTTTACCTTTACGAACCGGCCCCCATGTTACAAATTCCGGAACAGTTTCCAACATAATGACATCCGGATGCACCAAACCTGCCCATCTCAACACAACCCATGCAAGCCCCCGAATATTACGATCTACAAGCGCTGAACCTTTTGCGCGAGAGAAATGCTTACAATCTGGCGAGAACCACGCGAGACGAACGCGACGACCTCTGGTTACCTTGATAGGATCCACAATCCAAACATCCTCGCGATAGTGCTCAGTAAACGGATGATTCATCTCGTGCATCATTATTGCACTTGGATCATGATTGATAGCAATATCTACAGGACGACCTGTTGCAAGTTCAATTCCAGTACTCGCGCCTCCACCACCCGCAAAGCTGTCTACAAAAATTGAGTCAAAAAAAGAAATTTGTTTTCCCATCTTGTCAACTCTTTTCTATTTCATTTTCGTCTGTTCAAACGGACACGGTTCTTTCTGAATCTCCGGCGGCTCATAATCCACGATTTCCGTGTATCGGCTCCATTTTGGAATCCATAAAAGGTGAACCGTGGCAAGCGGGCCGCTGCGGTTCTTTCTCACAAACGCCTCCACACGCCGCTCCTCCTCGCATTCATCTTCCACGTCCGGGGCAAGCATCACCACCACATCGGCATCCTGCTCAATCGTTCCGCTGCCGCGCAAGTCAGCCAGCACCGGCGCGCCGCGCTGTCTGTCCACATTTCGGTTTAGCTGCACAAGCTCCATCACAACTAAATTGTGCCGCTTTGCAAGAGCTTTCAGCCCCGCCGTGATTTCGCTCAGCCGTTCCCATTCCTTTTGTTGATTATGCTTTCCGGCCATCAACCCGATATGATCGACCACAAGAAGCTCCGGCTGGTGCTGAAACACGCGCGCAGTAACATCTTCCAGGGAAAGCGCCGGGGTATCGTCCAAAAACAGCTTTGTTTGTTCGCCCAGCAGTGACACCGCCTTTTTCGCGCTCTCGATTTCATCAGGAGTACACTTCTTTTGTTGCAAACGCACGCCGCTGATTTTCGTAATACGGGAAACAATGCGCCGCATAATCTGCTTTTGCGGAACCTCTAAGCTTAAATACAAAACGCGATGATGCAGCGCCGCGCGTGCCGCAATGTTAACTGCCAAATCTGTTTTGCCGCATCCAGGGCGGCCAGCCAGCACAACGGCGTTGCCCCGCTCAAAAAATCCCAGCCGGTCAAAGCACTCCCAACCTGATTGAAGTGCATCGTCCGGCGTTTCCAAGTCCTGCAAAAAATCATCAATGCAAGAATCAAAAGCCCGAACACTGCCGCCCTCGACACTTGAAGCAATCAGCCTTTGCATATCCACAATTTTAGAAAGCCGCGCGGTGAGCTGGTCTGCATCCAAATCCGCATCAATAAGCAGTTCCCACATATCGGCCTGCATCATGCGCACGCGCCATCGGTTCCGCACGACCGCGGCATAAGCTGAGGCGTTCGCGATGCTGGGCGCCGTTTCAGCGCATAAGATAATGCTTTGCTGGTACTGCGTTCCAACTTCTCCCTGAATGGTCACCGCGTCCACCGTTTCCCCACGCGCTTGAAGCCGATACGCCGCTTTGTAAAGCTCCTTCATCGTTTCGTTATAAAACATATCCGGCGAAAGCCGCGGGAAGATGTCGGTGCAAGCTTTGGCATCAAGGATAATCGCGCCCACAACGGCGCTTTCTGCAATATCAATCAGCTGTTCCATTCCTTCACCTCACAGCAGCGCGGCAAGCTCGCTGTCATCCGTGACAATCAAGCCGGTTCCGGGTTCTTCGATGGCTGCGCGTTCCGGTGGGTCTGCGATAGACGGCACAAAATCTTTGACCGGGAAAACGCCTGCCCATCCGCGCAGCTCGCTTTCCTCCAAGGATGCAATCATATACTTTACTTCATCCCGCTTTGCAATGCCTTGTTGTTCGCACATCGTTTGAAGCTTGCGGCAAAGCTGTTCCTCGCCGCGCGCAGTCAAGGGCTTTCGCATTTCTTTTCGTGCCTGGCTGAACGATTCCAGCGCCGCCAGCAAAGCATCCCCATGCTGAAACTTCTCCGAGAACGAAACAAATATATCTGTTTTCTTTTGCTTTTCTTTCCTTTTCTTTATGCTGTTTTCGGTGTCTTTTTCGGGGTTTCTTCCCCCGGAAACTCCGTTTTTTCCTCTCGTTTGCGCAAGGTATACCATCCTAGGCCGGATTGCGGCGGGGATGTCCTCCGGATTACCTCCGTCCAGCAACCAGCAGTCCTGCTCCACCACAACGGCGTCCCGTTTGGAAACGGCGCGGATAAACCGCCGCTGGATACTTCTCGAAGTCAGCTTTTCGGACGCGGAAAACACGGCCTTGTCAAACAGGCCACATTGACAGCACCCACTGATTACTTCCGAGATAAGTTTGGGCGACACTTCGCAACCGAGACGCTCCGCCAGAAGAACCCCCTGCACATCGCCAAACTGCTTGTAATATCCACCGTCTTTATAGATTTCGCAGTAAAGGGCAATCAGAATCATAATGCCTTTCAGCCCGAATTGCCCTTTCAATATTCTGATTTTTTCATCTTCAAAAAAATCAGTGTCGAATGGAAAATACCCCACGCCCTTTTTCGTTGGGCGTGCCATTCACTTCACTCCTCTTCATTTTCCCTTGAATACTGGCAATCGCAGCATTCAATCTCTTCATTCGGGTTATCGCATGGGTGATCTTCCCACTCTTTCTTTTTCACATCATCACCTTCATAACAAGAAAAATAAGAAAACTTTTGTTCTTCACACGCTGTTTACCGGGCAAACCTTAAAATAACTTCCACCTGATAAGGAACACCATCCGCATAGTAAGGTGTAACGGTTTCATCATCCAGCCGTTTTTTCATATCGGCATACCATTCCTGCGCTCTCAGCTGCTCCCATTCCTCAATGCTCAAAGCTACAAACACATCCACATCTTCAAGGTTTGTATCCTGCCGCTGTACATCCTCCCAAAACTCTGCAAACTGGGAATATCCACCTAGTGCTAAGTCTTCCATTAAAATCCCCTTTCAAAATTGAATAAACTCCAGCAAGACAAACCAAGCGGTTAAGCCTGCACAAACGAAAAAGCACCACCCGGTATAAATTCCTGTGCCTTCATTGCCAAGCAGCCTTTTTATCCACTTCACTAGACAATAAGCCAAAATCCAAATGGCAATCAGCGTTCCCCATTTTCCATAGGTGTTGACAATCTCCCACACACTACTCTCCTTTCTTCCCCGCATCGGCAACTGCGGGGAAAGTTAAAAGTTCTTTATTGACTTCCCTTTTCAAAGCATTCATAATAAGCGCAGAGGTGGCAGCTGTCACGCTTTCACCCCGAACCAGTAATAAAAAGGACGTGAGCCAATGGAAAGAAAACAAAAATGCGAAAGCATTGTACTCAGCCGGGAAGAAAAGAAGCTGCTCGCTGAAATCAAACGGCATCCTCATACAAAATGCGAATACAGCAAAGTGAAAGCCTTGCTCAACATGGGATTGATAAGGCAAGACACAAATGGCTTTGATTCCCTGCACCAGCCGATTCATCTCGATACCTACTGTGTATCCGATTTTTACAAGGTCTATCTGGAGTATCGGCGCGAAAAGCGATTCTGGGTTCTGACGCAGTCGCTTTGGATGCCGATTCTAGTCAGCATTATCACCAACCTAATAATAATCGCAGCAAAATGGTGGTTGCTGCCGCTAGGATAATCGTCTTCCAGTTATCCTGCCAAAACTCTTTCATTTTGTCACCTCCTACCCTCTCCCCGCATCGGCAACTGCGGGGAATAAGGGTTCCTTAAAAAATCGTTGCGTATTTGGGATTTTTAAGTTAAAAAAATTTCCGCCCGCTCTTGCATAGGAATCTTTAAAATATTACACATGTTTGAAGCTTCTTCAACCGTGAATCCCCTTTTTCCCAATAATTTTCGATTTAAAGATTGCAAGGAAATTCCCATTTTAAAAGCTAACTCTCGCTGGCTAACCCTATTTTCCGCCATTTTCCCTCTAATAGCATCCGTATTCATGCAAACACCTCCTGCCGTTGCGTATTTGGGATATTGTTATATTAACCCTTCTTCAAACATTTGTCAACCCAAATATGCAACAAAGATGAAAAATATGTTGCAAAATTGAACCGTTTGGGCTATACTATGCTTAGGAGGCACTCTATGTATGAATGAACTTGATATTATACGACAGCGATTAAAAAATAAACGAATAGAAAAGGGTTACAGTTACCAAGCCCTTGCAGACAAAACTCATTTGAGTAAATCAACATTGCAGCGGTATGAAACCGGGAATATTGGCAACCTCCCTTTGGACAAATTAAAAGTTCTTGCAGATGCTCTCGGCTGTTCTCCAGGATACTTAATGGGTTGGGAGGACGACGATGACTCAATTCCCCCTGGCTTTATTCCCGTGCCGGAAATGAAAAAAGTGCCGCTTGTTGGGCGCATTGCCTGCGGTACACCGATTTTAGCGCAGGAGAACATAGAGGATTATGTGGACGTGCCGAAAGATAGGCATGTTGATTTTTGCCTTACCTGCGCAGGTGACAGCATGATTGATGCTGGAATTGATGATGGCGATACAGTTTATATCCGCAAGCAGCCGGACGTGGAAAATGGAGAAATCGCAGCCGTACGCATTGGGGATGAAGCTACCCTCAAGCGTGTGTATAAGTACCCGGACTGTATTGTTTTAGAAGCGGAAAACCGCGCCTATGCGCCGCTGCGCTACTTTAAAGAAGATATGAATAATGTCGTTATCGAAGGTAAAGCAGTCGGTTGGGTTCATTGGGTATGAATTAAATGCACAGATGTGCATTTATTATAAAAAAGAAAGCGTGTCCAAAATGGACACGCGGAAAAGGGGTATTGTTATGGGCTTTCGCTTTCGGAAAAGCGTGAACCTCGGCGGTGTGCGGTTTACCGCCAGCAAATCCGGAATTAGTACAAGCATCGGCGGAAAAGGCTTTCGAGTGACCAAACACGCGAATGGAAAAGTTTCGTCAACCGCTTCAATTCCGGGAACAGGCATATCTTATACTTCCAACTTATCATCTTCCAAATCTTTCGATTCAAAAGAACCAGAAGGCTACTATGAATATTCTCAGCATACAGACAGTTCTGATTTTCAAGAAGAAGACGACCGTCCTGCATTTCTTCCTAAAGAAGTAATTGATAACTTAAATTCCGAGGCATTTTTAGCATACTCTAACAACTTTTTAAATTGGGCGAAAAAATTAGGAACAAATGGTTATTATGTTACCTCTGAAGAATTTGAGGAAGTCAGAAAAATCATTCGATACATTAGCGAATCCACCGTAGCAAGACAAGACCCTAATTTTGAAAACAACAGAAACGCCGCCCAAAGGCTAGCCGAAAAGCAAAGGGAAAAAGAAGCTACTGCGCAACAGATTTCCTCTAAATTTGTCACAAAAGAAGTAGCCAGTGTTTCCCCAAATTCGAGTGAAATCGTTCGTCCCTCTTTTCTTTCTCAAGAGGCAATTCGGCGTTTAAATCAAACAGCTTTTTCTAATTACTGTGATTGTGTTTTTGCCTATGCAGAACAGGTTGATGATAACAAAATTAACATAACACAAGAAGAGTTTGAAGCTCTGCAACATATTATTTTATACATCAACGATTCTAAAGAGGAACGCCTTTTACAACTCACAGTAAAGCAAAAAGTTGGAGTTCTTCCCGTTTTATGCAGCGTATTTTTCTTTTTTTGCATGTTACTGTCCGGGACTTTTCAGTACCCATATATTGCCTTGCCTGCATTTTTAATCTGCCTTATCCTTACTCTCCCTATCCCTGCACTTTTCTCATTCTGGGAGCGGATAAAATTAACAAAAAACTGGAGAATCGGACTTATTTGTGCCGTGTTCTTTTTTGGAGGCGGACTAGCTTCTATGGATACAGACCAGCCAGTTTCTGCTGCATCTGCAAGCTCTTCAGTAAGTACGATTTCCAGCAGCCAAAGCTTTGCTGCAAGCAGCACTCCGGCGGCTGCTTCATCAAGCACACAAGAAGCAACAGAGTCTTCGATCATTGTAACTTCCTCAAGCATTCCCCCTGCTTCATCTAGTGAAGTTGCGTTATCGGTCAGCTCCGAAGCCACCGTACTTCCCGCCGCTTCCTCTGCTGCGCCGCTGGAAACTTCTCCAGAATCCGTTCCAGTATCTCAAGAAGTGCAGAAAACAATGGTATGGATTTCAGACGGCGGAACAAAGTATCATAGACGATCCTCGTGCAGTAAGATGAAAAATCCCCAACAAATCGAACTAGAACAAGCGATTAGCTGGGGATACGAATCTTGCAAACGTTGTCACTAAAATAAAAAATCCCCCACGGCGGCAACCGTGGGGGAACGAAGATAGCTTACACAAAAGTGGTAAAACCATCTCGGCGAAGCTGATTATACCACTTTTGAGTAGGCTTGTCAAAGTGCGCTCAAAGGAGGTATTTTTTTATGAAAAAAGATGCAAAATTATATTGCCCCAATCCAAAAAAACCCGAGGAGGGGCTACGTTTGAAAGCCAACGGCGTATATGAAAAAGAATGTATTTTCAACGGAAAGAGGAAAAGCTTTTCCTCCAAAGACCCTGTCGAGGTCTGGAAAAAACGCGCCGAATATATTGCCGCCATGGAGGATGAGTTGGAGGGAAGTACCTTAACCCAAAATCTTGGCCCTCTGTTTGAGGAAGTGGCTGACGCTTATGAAGAAATCGTGCTTGAAATGAAGGCCGGAACGGTTAAGGTTTATCGCCCGGCAGTTGTCCGGGCAAGAGAGTATTTCAAAGGCAAGCGCATGAAAGAGATCGAACCCTGGCAAATCAAAGAGTTCCTGGACGGCCTGAACATGGCACACACAACCACCAGTAATCAGAAAAGTGTTATCAACGCAATTTTCCAGTTGTATATCGACAGCCCCAAATGGCGCGGAGATTATAACTCCGCCAAACTTACCACAATCCCCCGCGGCCTTCCCCGCTCCCGCCGCCTGCCTCCGGATGAGCGACAAGTACAAATTGTAAAAGATGCTGCTTTAGCTCCGGACATGGATAGCCTGATGGCTATTTTATACCTATGTACCGGAGAACGCCGCGGCGAAGCTTGCGCTTTGACGCTTGGGGATATTGACTTTGAAAAGAATGTCATCAACGTCAGACGCGCGGTTGAGTGGATCAACAACCAGCCACATTTTACCGTAACAAAAACCGAGGCGGGCGTTCGCAAAATCCCCCTGCTCAACCTGCTCCGTCAGGCGCTACAGCCGTTCCGCTCTCTCCCCGCCTCTACGTTCATCATCGGTCTCGGTAAAAAACCCGTGACGGCTAGCTGGTACAGATGCCATTGGGCCGCGTTCTGGCGTCGGCATGGGTACGCACATGAGGTTGTCCGCCAGTATACGATCGAGCGCAAAGGCCGCCTGTATCATTACACGCAAACCGATTGGATTGCCGACGTCTCCGCTCATCAGTTTCGGCATGAGTATGTCTGCATGCTTGCAGAGGCCGGTGTCGCGGAAGAGATCGCCATCCAAATGATTGGGCACGCAAACGTCAAAATGATTCACGAGGTCTATCTCCATATCAACGATCGCATGCTTCAAGAGGCCGCTTTGCGCGTCAATACGCATCTTTCACAGCTCGGTTGATTTCCCGGATTATTTACGGACTTTCTTCACAAATCCTGTGTACAGCACATTTTGTTCCGAGTTCGACTCTCGCCACTCGGACCAAAGCCATCAGTCTTTTGACTGGTGGCTTTTTTGTTGTTGTAGCGTGGTTTTCCAGTGTTTATGCGGGTTTATCAGCATTCTTTTCTTTTGGAGCGCATTCTCATTTGCTCTCTTTTTGTTTCTTTTCTTTTCAAAAATCTTCAAAAATCTACGGACTAAATCCGGACTAAACTCCATAAAAAGGAGCCTTGGCGGTTGTGCCAAGGCTCAAGTTATTTACGGATTCTTTTTATTTTCCGGGGTAGTTTCCGCCTTGCCTTTCAGCGCGGC
>ERZ1090868.1130-NODE-1131-length-14257-cov-9.774398_pt1 | contig 14257 bp, 11 predicted proteins | sample MGYA00478475_ERZ1090868 | MGnify/ENA primary metagenome ERZ1090868 (study PRJEB33644, sample SAMEA5815747) | chicken gut metagenome | biome: Chicken; feature: Gastrointestinal Tract; material: Caecum | place: Ireland | collected 2019-01-01 | study: A study of...
GTAAATTATACACAAAAAACCGCCATTTTATGGTATCGACCGTATTTTACCGATAGATTTCTCCACGCGTGCGCTACGCCGCACTTAGTCGAAATGACGAACTTGATTATTCGACCGCACATTGCAGCGCTTACTATGCGAGTCAAAGCGAATAAATTGCCGAAATAAAAAACCAAGCAATTCAAATTGCTTCCCCCGCCGCAGCAACCAGCATATAAGAAGCGAGCAGGTCGAGGAGCGCGCGGAAGCTGTGAAGGAGCTTACTGAGGCGTAAGTGACTGAACAGACCCGTAAGCGCGACAATGAGATGCGACGCTTATTATATGTGTCAAAACAAATAAAAAGGGTGTCGGCACAAAGTCGATACAAGAAACCAAGTAACTTACGCATTTTTGTGCATTAGAAGCAAGTAGTTCAAGGCGTACGAGGAAAACTTGAAGGAGTTTACAAAGATGTAAATGACTGAAAGTTGCCGCAGTGCAACGCAGAAATACGCAGCTTATAATGTGCAAAAATAAAAAATGCTTGCTGCAAAGCAGCAAGCATTTTTGCTTGAATTTAGATTAGCCGAGAACCTTGGAGATAACGCCCGAACCAACTGTTCTGCCGCCTTCGCGGATAGCGAATTTAAGCTTTTCTTCAACTGCAACGGGCTTGATGAGCTCGACAGTGATGGTTACGTGGTCGCCGGGCATAACCATTTCGGTGCCTTCGGGAAGGTCGATGGAACCGGTTACGTCGGTAGTTCTGATGAAGAACTGGGGACGATAGTGATTGAAGAAAGGAGTGTGACGTCCGCCTTCATCTGCTTTAAGAACGTAAACCTGAGCCTCAAACTTGGTTGCCGTCTTTACAGTGCCGGGCTTAGCGAGAACCTGACCCTTTTCAATACCCTTACGGTCGATACCGCGAAGGAGTGCGCCGATGTTGAAGCCTGCGATAGCTTCGTCAACGCTCTTGTGGAACATTTCAAGACCGGTGATGACGGTGCCGATGGGCTTTTCGATAAGGCCTACGATTTCGGCAGGATCGCCAACGTGAGCTACACCGCGCTCTACACGGCCGGTAGCAACGGTACCACGACCGGAGATCGTGAATACGTCTTCGACGGGAAGAAGGAAGGGCTTATCGGTGTCGCGCTGAGGGGTAGGAATATAGCTGTCGATAATGTCCATGAGTTCGAGGATGCACTTGCACTCGGGAGCAGCAAGAACTTCTGCATCGGGGCAGCCGGAGGTTGCCTTTTCGAGAGCTTTGAGCGCGGAGCCGCGGATGATGGGAGTATCGTCGCCGGGGAAGCCGTACTGGTTGAGAACGTCCCTGATTTCCATTTCAACGAGTTCAAGAAGTTCGGGATCGTCCATCTGGTCGCACTTGTTGAGGAATACGACGATGTAAGGAACGCCTACCTGACGGGCGAGAAGGATGTGCTCGCGGGTCTGGGGCATGGGGCCGTCGGTTGCCGCAACTACGAGGATAGCGCCGTCCATCTGAGCAGCGCCCGTAATCATGTTCTTGACATAGTCGGCATGTCCCGGGCAGTCAACGTGAGCGTAGTGACGCTTGTCGGTTTCATACTCAACGTGAGCGGTGTTTATTGTGATACCGCGGGCCTTCTCTTCGGGAGCCTTATCGATTTCGTCGTATCTCATCTTCTGAGCCTGACCTTTGCATGCCATAACCATGGTGATAGCTGCGGTCAAAGTGGTCTTGCCGTGGTCAACGTGGCCGATGGTGCCAATGTTAACGTGGGGTTTGCTGTTGTCATACTTAGCCTTTGCCATTTTTAGTTTCTCCTATAAAAATTTTTATAAAATGATAACTTACGCCTTTCGGCGTCGCAGCTATCTATCATTGTCTTATTGCTGCATTAACTTTCGCCTTTTGCGCGTATAAACATTATATCTTAACTTTTTAAAAAACACAATTATTTTTTGATGTTTTTTATAAAAAAGTCACGCAGGCAATATATTATTTGGCGCAGCCGGCGGCGCTTCGCCGCCGTTGCATTCCATTTAGTTATTCTTCTTTGCTCTTTCGCCGATTACCTTTTCGGCTACAGACCTAGGAACTTCGGCATAGTGGTCAAACTGCATCGTGAACTGACCGCGTCCCTGGGTGCGGGAGCGAAGGTCGGTTGCGTAACCGAACATCTCGGATAAAGGAACTTCGGCGTCGACGACCTTTGCGCCTGCGCGGTCGTCTGTAGAGACGATTGTGCCGCGGCGGGCAGTTACGTTGCCCATGATGTCGCCGAAATAGTCGTCGGGAGTAATGACCTCTACCTTCATGATGGGTTCGAGAAGAACGGGCTTAGCCTTGGTCATGCCGTCCTTGAACGCCATGGAGCCTGCAATCTGGAAAGCCATTTCGGACGAGTCGACCTCGTGGAAGGAGCCGTCGTAAACCTGAACTTTGAAGTCGACGACTTCGTATCCTGCGAGGAAACCGTTCTTGGCAGCGCCCTGAATACCCTTATCGATTGCGGGGATATATTCCTTGGGAATGGAGCCGCCGACGGTGAGGTCTTCAAAGACGTAACCCGAACCGGGTTCGCCGGGAATGAGATGGATTTTGCAGTGACCGTACTGACCTTTACCGCCCGACTGCCTCTTGTAAAGCCCTTCGGCGTCGCAAGCCTGGCGTATGGTTTCGCGGTAAGCAACCTGGGGTGCGCCGACGTTGGCTTCGACCTTGAATTCGCGCAGAAGTCTGTCGACGATGATGTCGAGATGAAGTTCGCCCATGCCCGCGATTATCGTCTGACCGGTTTCCTGATCGGTATAGGTCTTGAACGTGGGGTCTTCTTCGGCGAGCTTTATGAGCGCCATTGTCATCTTTTCCTGACCGGCTTTGGTCTTGGGCTCGATGGAGAGCTGGATGACGGGGTCGGAGAAGGTCATCTGTTCGAGGACGATGGGATGAGCTTCATCGCACAGCGTGTCGCCCGTGGTCGTGTCTTTGAGACCGACGATGGCGCAGATGTCGCCCGAATAGATTTTGGAAATTTCCATACGGGTATTTGCGTGCATCTGAACGAGGCGGCCTACGCGCTCCCTCTTGCCCTTGGTGGAGTTATATACATACGAACCGGATTCGAGTACGCCGGAGTATGCTCTGAAATATGCAAGGCGACCTACGAAGGGGTCGGTTGCGATTTTGAATGCGAGTCCGGAGAAAGGTTCGTCGTCAGAAGTCTTTCTCTCCTCCTCTTCGCCCGTATCGGGGTTGACGCCCTTTACGTGGTCAATATCGATGGGGGAAGGAAGGAAGTCGACAACGGCGTCGAGAAGCATCTGAACGCCCTTGTTCTTATATGACGAACCGCAGAGAACGGGCGTGCACTTCATGGCGATGGTACCCTTTCTTAAACCTTTGCGGATTTCGTCGGGGGTGAGTTCCATGGTTTCGAGGAACTTTTCCATGAGTTCGTCGTCGGCTTCGGCGGCGGCTTCCATTACGGCGAGATGAGCTTCCTCGGCTGCCTCCTGCATATCCGCGGGGATTTCATCCCTGTGGTACTGCTTGCCGTCGTCGGAGTCGTAAATTTCGGCGTTCATTTCGATGAGGTCGACGATGCCTTTAAAGGTATCTTCCTTGCCGATAGGCAGTTCGATGGGAACGGGATTGGCGTTGAGCCTGTCCTTCATCATCTTTACGGCGCGCTCGAAGTTTGCGCCGTTGATGTCCATTTTATTGACGTAAGCTATGCGGGGAACCTTATATTTATCTGCCTGGCGCCAAACGGTTTCAGACTGGGGTTCTACGCCGCCCTTTGCGCAGAAAGTTGCCACTGCGCCGTCGAGAACGCGGAGCGAACGTTCAACTTCTACCGTGAAGTCGACGTGTCCCGGGGTGTCGATGATGTTGATGCGGCATTCATCGGCCTTGGTCTTGCCCGTCCTCGTCCAGTGGCAGGTGGTTGCGGCGGAGGTTATGGTGATGCCCCTCTCCTGTTCCTGAACCATCCAGTCCATGGTGGCGGTGCCGTCGTGCGTTTCGCCGATTTTATGGTTGATGCCGGTATAATAAAGGATACGTTCGGTTGTAGTAGTCTTGCCGGCGTCGATGTGCGCCATGATGCCGATATTTCTTGTATGGGCTAAATCGTATTCTCTTGCCATAGTTCACGCTCCGATCAGAATCTGAAATGAGCGAAAGCCTTGTTGGCTTCTGCCATTCTGTGAGTGTCTTCCTTTTTCTTTACCGAACCGCCGGTGTTGTTGTATGCGTCCATGAGTTCGGCGGCGAGCTTGTTGCACATCTCCCTTTCCGAACGCTTGCGCGTGTTGCTGACCAACCAACGGATGGCGAGGGTCTGACGCCTTTCGGGGCGGATTTCGATGGGCACCTGATAGTTGGCGCCGCCTACTCTCCTCGCTTTTACTTCCAATACGGGCATGATGTTGTTCATAGCCTGATTGAAAATATCCATGGGGTCTTGTCCGAGCTTTTCGCTCGCTATTTTGAAGGCGTCGTAAACGATCGCCTGTGCGGTACCTCTTTTGCCGTCGTACATGATCTGGTTGATGAGCTTGGTCACAACCTTTGAATTGTACACGGGATCGGGTAATACGTCCCTCTTGGGAACGCTTCCTCTTCTGGGCATAATTAATCCTCCTTTTAAAAATTTGTTTTAAGGGTTTTAACCTTAAATAAGCTATTGCTTGCCCCGCCGCATTTCTCGCAAAAGTCTTGGCTGGCGCCGCCTGCGACTTTCTGCGACTTTGAGAGGCTCTGCCTCTCTTGCCGCGACCTCTATTGTCGCCCTCGGTTATATAGTCGCGGCAATTCACTCCGCTGAGGTCGAGGTATCGACAAATTGGGTTGCGCTGTGCGAAAGCGCGGTTTCGCTTGCGCCGCTAAATTATTTGAAATTTTGCGGTTATGCCGCGTGGTAGCAAATCTTCTCCGCGGGGGTGCCGCGAATACTGCCTATTCTTTGTCGGTTAAAGGGTAGATATATTCCCAACAAGAATAGAAAATATAGTTTTGCGGGGAAATAAATTCCCCTTGCAAAGCAATTTATTATATATGGTATAATAAATTATGACTTAGGGCGTTTTGCGCCGTAAAGAGAACGGCTGCGCCTTCTCTTGGAAACGCCTGCGGTGTCGAGCGCGCCACGGATGATGTGGTAACGAACGCCGGGGAGATCCTTTACACGACCGCCGCGGATGAGGACGGACGAGTGCTCCTGCAAGTTGTGACCTTCGCCGGGAATGTAAACGGTACCTTCCTGCTTGTTTGTAAGGCGAACCCTTGCAATTTTACGGATAGCTGAGTTAGGTTTTTTGGGCGTGGTCGTGGTGACGGAAATGCATACGCCGCGCTTCTGGGGGCAGTTGTCGAGAATAGGCGACTTGCTCTTGTAAACCTGCTTTTCTCTGCCGTGTTTGATGAGCTGATTTATTGTAGGCATTAATGTTCCTCCTTGTTTTACTCGGTGCAAAGTGTTTGAAAATATGCATCTCGCCATACGGCGTCGGACTTACGTTTTGCCTCGGTCACATACGTCACTGTATGCTCCCGTCGGCAAAGCCGCGCCTCCTTATCTGGCGCGCGCCTATTTCCAAACAGACCTGTGGAATATATCTTTGACCTGCATACCCTTAAATGCAAATCGAAAGAGGCATAAAAAAATAACTTTTGCCGTCCGCTTAGCATAGCAACCCACACTAAACATTAACAGCAAAAGCTATTTTAACAAAGCCGCCCCTGATTGTCAACAAAATGAGCGGAAAATTTTTGAAATAACGCCGTTTTTTTCTGCTTTTTTATTAAATAGTTATATTTTTAAGCCTTTTTTGTTATTTCGGCGAGGAAACGTTCGTAATCCTCCCTGCCGTCCTTCATAAAATCTATCGCCGCATAGGGGTGAACGCCGTTGAGACCCGTCAGAAGGTTGGGGACGTCGTACCCCCACTCCACGCCGCTGCGCTTCACGGGGTTGAGGTGTTCGCGGATAAATTGCAATATGGGATTTATGTCGTAGCGGGGAGTGCGCAGATAGCCTATGAGCGCTTCGAGCGCGCAGTTGCCCGCACCCCTGCCCATGCCGCCGACTGTGGCGTCGAGATAGGTTACGCCCTTATCTATGCAGGCTATGGTGTTGGCAAAGGCGAGCTGCTGGTTGTTGTGGGCGTGTATGCCCAGCTTTTTGCCGTGCTTATAAGCGATTTCGCCGTACATGTCGCACAGGTGCGCCATGTCGTCGGGGTAGAGCGAGCCGAAACTGTCGACAATATATATTACATCTGCAGAAGTGCGTGCAATTTTGCCGAGCGCGGCGCGCAGATCTTCCTCGCTTTCGCGCGATATCGCCATGATGTTGCAACACGTCTGATAGCCCATATCATGGCAGTAATTTATCATTTGCGAAGCTTCGTCCGCCTGGCTGACGTACGTTGCTATGCGGTATATATCTATGACCGACTTATCCTTGGGGAGGACTTCGGTCTTTAAATCCACCCTGCCCACGTCGGACATGACGGATATCTTCATCTTTGTATTATTTTCGCCGACTACGGCGCGCAGGCTATATTCGTCGCAGAACTTCCACTCGCCGAATTTGGTTACGTCGAACAGCTTTTTGGAGACCTTGTAGCCGAACTCCATTATATCGACGCCCGCAGCGAGGTTGGCGGCGTAAAGCGCCGCGGCAAAACCCGCGGGGAAATAGAAATTATTGACTATACCGCCGTCGCGCAATGTGGCGTCGACTACTTTAACCCTTTCCGTCATCTCCCCCGTGATACGATTTTCCATATGTATAATCTGCTCCGTTTTGCGTAATATCCTGCATTTTACCACAATATACGCGCAAATGTCAAACAGAGTGGGCACGCGGCGGGCATTTAAGCGCGTTTAAGCGCGATCAACGCTTGACAAGCGGGCGCGGCTTGTGCGCGTTCAGGCGCGCGAGGAACGACCCGTGACGGTGATTTTAATGTCCGTGAACCGAACGGCAACGTGCCGCGCCGCAAAAAGGCAAAGATAGTCGTTTGCCCCGTCGACGGCGGCGAGGTCGAAATCGTACCAGATTTTTGAAAGTCCGTTTATCGACGCACGCATCTGCTGATTGACCCGCGTTATGCCGAGAGTAAAGCGCTGCCCTGCGCGGATATCGCAACATTCAGGCCCCTTGGAAAGTTTGCCGCCCTCGCGGAAGAATATGCCGTTATTCCCCGCAACGCCCGCCGCTATGTAGTTTGAATTGAGTGCGGGGACGTATTGGTCGCAATATATGTCGTCGCGAAGCATCATGCCGAACGCCGTCTGTCCGTCGGCGCCGTCGCCCACGGACAACACGGTGCACACAGCCTCCGCCGTGAAATTGCAGTCGGCGGGAACAGGCGTAAACGCGGCGGCAAAGCCGTCGGTCTTTGCGCTTATCTTGCCGCGCGGCACGGCGGACAGGTTGCCGACGGTTATTCCGCCGCCGTCGCAGCTTATCTGACACTCGGGTATGTGCTCCTTTCCGCCGAAATCGCCCATCACGGTGGCGTACCACGGGGCGGACGAAGCAAAGGGCAGGGCGCGCGCAGACTGCGCGTTGAACGGCGCATATTGAAGCTCCGAATAATTTTTGTTGATCGCCTGCGCGTACTCGTTTTCGTCGGGCGGGGTGAGGTCGTCCGAGAGATAATTCCTGAGCGGGTTGTCCGAATGGAGAAGGGCGACCGCCCATTCGTATGCGGCATATGCCGCGCCGTATCTGTTGAGGTGAGTGCCGTCCAGTCCCGCGGGAACGCCGCCCGAAGTAGCCGCCCACGCGTGGAAACGCGCCGCGCTTTCGTGGCCGAGGCGCAGATAGCGCGCCATGGTGGAAGATGTGAGATCTATCACCGTGACGCCGACGTCGGCGCCCAGCCTGCGCATGGCGGAGGGATAGTCGCCGCCCTCGTAAATACCGCTTGACTGCGTAATATGCCCGCACGAACCCGAATAATCGTCCTCTTCCGACAGTCTGACTATGGGCGTGCACAGTATGGGAGTTGCGCCGCGCTCACGCGCGGGCGCTATGTAATTATTCAGAAGATTGTACTTGAACGACAGCCCGCGCGAATCGTCGCCCTGCGTGCAGGGGAGGTTGGGGTTGGTGTAGCGCTCGGGCTCGTGCTTTTCGTCGTTGTGACCGAAGCCGATGACCAGAAAGTCGCCGCACGACAGCCCGTCGAGCAGTTTTTTATAGTTTTCCTCGGTTAAAAAACTTTTGGAACTGCGCCCGGACAGGGCGAGGTTGACTACCTGCACGCCCTCTTGAAGGTAGCGCGAAAGCTGCGTGCCGTAACCGTAGCGGGGGAGATAATAATCGTCGGAAAAGGCGCTTAAAGTACTGTCGCCGACGACGTAGACAGTGGGATATGACTTAATCAATTGAGTATGACGTCCTTTAATTTATTGTATTTGCCCATTGCGGCGGCGCGCAGGGGGGCGGTGTCGAACGCGCCCGAAAAGGCGTCGTCCGAAATGGCTTTGGCGGTGAAGATTGCCGAGACGGGGAAGCGCAGATTTTTTAAGTCGCCTATTACGTGACCGCTCTGGCGAGTGCCCATGAAGTCGCCCCCGCCGCGCATCTGCAAGTCGCTTTCGGCAATGGCGAAGCCGTCGGAATTGTTCTTCAAGACCGACAACCGCTGGCGGGCGACGTCGGTATCGCTGCCCATGAGCAGGAAACAGTAGCTCTTTTTGTCGCCCCTGCCCACCCTGCCGCGCAGCTGATGAAGCTGGGAAAGCCCGAAGCGTTCGGCATTGTAAATTACCATTATGGTGGCGTTGGGCACGTCCACCCCCACCTCTATTACCGTGGTCGACACGAGGCAATCGTATTCCCCTCGCCTGAACGCCGACATAACCTCGTCCTTCTGCTTGTCCTTCAACTTTCCGTGCATGAGCCCGAGGCGCACGCCGGGCATCTTTTGGGACAGCTCCTCATAAAGCTCCGTGACAGACATGACGGTGCCCTCGTCGTCGCCCTCGATTTTGGGGCAGACGAAGTATGCCTGCGCACCCTTTTTAACCTCCGACGAGATGTAGGCAAGCATGTCGGAATATCTGCGCTCGGGAATGATTGACGTGGATATATCCTGCCGCGAACGCGGTTTATCCTTGATTGTCGTGACGTCGAGGTCGCCGTAGAAGATGAGCGTTAAAGTGCGCGGAATGGGCGTTGCCGACATTACGAGCGTGTCGACCGCGCCCCCTTTGCCCGTAAGCGAGGCGCGCTGTCCGACGCCGAAGCGGTGCTGTTCGTCGCAGACGACGAAGGTTAAATCGGCAAACTCAACGTCGCCCTGAATGAGGGCGTGCGTGCCGCAGACGGCGTTTATGCTGCCGTCGGCGAGACCCTTTTTTATGGCGCGCTTTTGCGCGGCGGGCGTTGAGCCCGACAGAAATTCGACGTTGTATTCGGGCAGATACCTCTTTATCAGCTCGGCATTCTGGCGGGCGAGCACCTCGGTGGGGGCGAGCATGGCCGCCTGGTGACCCGATTTGACCGCCATATATATGCCGGCGAGCGCGACAGCCGTCTTGCCGCTGCCGACGTCACCCTGAATGAGCCTGTTCATGACGCGCGGCGATTTGAGGTCGGTATATATGTCGTTGACCGCGTCCTTCTGCCCCTGCGTGAACTCGAAGGGAAAGCGCGAAGCGAAGTTTTTTACGTCCTCCGCCGTGGCGGAATAGCCGCTAAGGCGCGCCGTCTGGCTGTCGCCCTTTATTATTTTAAAGGCGGATATCAGGAGGAAATATTCCTCTATCGCCACCCTTTCGGCGGCGAGGCGGGCGCACTCGGCGCCCGTGGGCAGGTGAACGCCGACGTATGCCGACTTTAAATCTGCAAGGGCGTATTTTTTTTGCAGGGCTTCGGGGATGGCGCTAACTATTTTTACGTTGCCGAGAGCCTGCTTTACCGCCATGCGCACCGCACCCTGCGTGAGCGAGCCCGCGAGGGGATAGACGGGCAGATATCCCTTTAATTTGAGGTTGTTGTCCGCGCGCTCGAAGGTGGGGTTGACCATCGAAGCGCCCATGCCGTAACGATTCTGCACCCTGCCGTAAAAGAGGTATTCGCCGCAGGTCAGTTTGGTCGCGACATACGGCTGGTTGAACCAGATGGCAGTGAAAAGGTAGTCGCCCTGCCTGCACAGCGCCTTTACGTAGGGGCGCTTTGAGTAGCGATTGAACTCTACGTTTAAAACCTCGCACAGCGTTAAAATGACGTCATTGTGGTAGGCAGAGGCGATTGTATCCGTCTTGGTGAGGTCGAGGTAATCGCGCGGGAAGTGCCGCACGAGATCTTCCTGCGAAAAAATATTAAGTTTGTTGAAGTCCTTCTCCCTCTTCTCGGAGATATAACGCAGGTCGGTAAGTTTCATTTTATTTAACAACTCGTGAGCCTCCCCTGCCAAGGGGAGGTGGCAAGCTATGCTTGACGGAAGGGTTTGTTCTGATAAACCCGTTGTCCGCCGCGCCGTGCGCGGCGAGATACATTCGGCGACGCGCCCTTCGGGCGCTGCTCAGTATAACAACGGGGTTGTTTAATGCACACTTATATTATAACACAAAAAGGCGGGGTGTGCCCGCCTTTTTATTATATTTTTTATTTTTACCGCAACGCAACATGAAATGTCGCATTTCACAAATACCACAGGTATTTATTTCACGCCGCGCGAAGCAGCATTTCACACATTTTCCCGCCCGAATGTTTTGAGCAGGCAGGGTTTATGCGAAATTTTGGAAACAGTCGCGCGGAGAACAAGGAGCGCGAGGAAAACCCGAAGGAGTTTACTTGGACGTAAATGACTGAGGGTTGCCGCAGCGCGACACAGCTATACGCGATGAATGTTTTCAAAATTACTCTAATGATACCATATAGTAATATACGGGCTGCCCGCCGTAAGCTATTCCTGCGGGCGCAGTCCGTATGCCTCCCACACTTTTTTCTGTAATAGCTAAGCAGTTTGTTAATTACTCTAATGATACCATGTAGTAGTACACGGGCTGCCCGCCGTAATGATAATCGACGTCGCAGTCGGGGAATTCTTCCGAAACCTTGGCGGCGAGAGCTTCGCAGTCAGCCTCCTCTACTCCTTCGCCGTAGTAGAGGGTTATCATCTCGTGCTCGTCGCGCTTCATCTTTTTGATGAGCTGCAAGGTGGTTTCGCCGATGTCGTCGCCCTTGGCGAGAATCTTTTTGGAGTCGAGACCTATGATGTCGCCCTCTTTGAGTTTGAAGCCGTTCATGGTGGTGTTGCGCGAAGCGTAAGTTACCTGACCGGACGATACGCCGTCGATCGAGTGAATCATATTGGCTTTATTTTCTTCCACGCTGACGTCGGGATTGAAGGCAAGCGCCGCCGCAAAACCCTGGGGAACGCTCTTTGTGGGTATTACGTGTATCGTGCGGTTGGAGACGAGCCCCTTTGCCTGCTCCGCCGCGAGGATTATATTCGAGTTGTTGGGGAAGACGAAGACGTTTGCCGCGTTTATCTTCTGAACGGCGTCGGCTATGTCGGATGCCGAAGGGTTCATGGTCTGACCGCCTTCGATTACCCTGTCTACCGTTAAATCTTTGAAAATTTCGGCGAGACCTTCGCCCGCGCAGATGGCGAGCATGCCCATCTCCTTCTTTTCGGCTTCGAGTTTGGCTTTGAGCTCGCGGTTTTCCTCCAACATGTTTTCAATCTTGATTCTGTCGAGTTCGCCGAGTTCGAGCGCGTAGGTGAGCGCGATGCCGGGGGTGTTGGTGTGGACGTGAACTTTTACGAGTTCAAGGTCGCCTATGCAGATTACCGAGTCGCCTATCGACATGAGCTTTTCCTTCAACCTGTCGATGTCGGCGAGAGTGGTCATCTGTTTCAAGTGGATTATGAAAAATTCGGTGCAGTAAGCAAACTGAATTTCGCCGAGGTCGAGGTTAATTATATCCGAGTTGTCGCCGAATTCAGGTTCCTTTTTGGTTTCGACCGCCTCGGTAGGGACGTCTGCGCCCACCTCTTCGCCCGTGAGAGCAGCGAGGAAGCCGCGCATTATGGTCATTAAGCCTACGCCGCCCGAGTCGACGACGCCCGCCTTTTTTAAAACGGGCAGAAGTTCGGGGGTCTGGGCGAGAGCCTCGTCGCCGACGGCGATGAGGGCTTTGAAAAATTCGATGAAGTCCTTATTTTTGGAGGCGAGTTTGCCCGCCGATTCGCTCATGAGGCGGACGACGGTTAAAATTGTGCCCTCTTTTGGTATGGACACGGCGGAGTAAGCCACCTTTGTGCCCGCTTCCATAGCTTTTGCAAAAGTTTTTGTGTCGAAGGTCTGCGAGCAGTCGCGTAAGATTGAGCAGATGCCGCGAAGAATCTGCGAAGAAATTACGCCCGAGTTGCCCCTTGCGCCGCGCAACGCGCCCTTGGAAACGGCGTCGCAGATTTCCTGAAAACGGTTTGACGAACAGCCGTTCATCTCCCTCACCGCAGATTGGAGAGTGAGCGACATGTTTGTACCCGTATCGCCGTCGGGGACGGGGAAAACGTTGAGGGCGTCGACTTTCGCCCTGTTTATTTCAAGCATTCTGGCACCGGATGAAACCATCTTGCGAAAATCGGTGCTGTTCAATGTTTTAAGCATTTTATCTCCTTAAATTACACAAAAAAGCGGCATCACCAACAAAAAACTTTCAGCCGCAAAAAAGGATTAAACCGTAAAATAGTAAAATTTTACAGCTTAACCCCTATGATGTTGACGTTTACCGTATCAACAATCATCCCGGTAAACTTTTCAACCTTATATTTAATTCCTTCTTTCAGGCTCTCTGCCACCGCGTTGATGGAGACGCCGTATTTGATTATAACGTATACGTCGATAAAAATTCTGTCGCCGTTGGTGACGACTTTTACGCCCTTGCCGCCGGGCTGTTTTTTTAACAGCTCTGAGAGCGAGTCGGTAAAGCGGCGGGATACCATTTCGACTATCCCGTAACACTCTAACGCCGCATTGGACGCAACTTTGGCGATTGCCAAATCGGATATGGATATTTTTCCGTATACGTTGCTTGTATTTACTGACATAGAAAATTCCCTGAAAAGGCGCGCTAAGCTTGCGCGCGCCCAAAGCGCACAAAGGTACACTTGTAAAATTATTGTAACCTACTTTTAAGATTTTTGCAAGTGTTTACGGCGAAATTATATAAATTGTCTGAAATCTGAGTGAAAAAACTGTCCGATAAATTCAAAAAAATTGCTTTTGCCGCTTAAATTTGTTTGATTTTTTTTTAAATGCATGGTATATTTATATAGCTGTTTTTATGAACGGCTTGTATTTTGCACTTTTTTTTAAGTAATTAACCATTTTATGGAGGTAATATATTATGTCGAGAGTATGCAGCGTATGCGGAAAGGGTCAGACTTCCGGCAACAACGTAAGCCATTCCAAGAGAAGGACGAGAAGAACCTTTAAGGCAAACGTACAGAAGATTTCTTACGTCAACAAGGAAGGCAAGGTAGTAAACGATTACGTTTGCGCCCGTTGCATGAAGACCGTAGAGAGGGCGTAAAGAGTTTTGTCTGCACCGCAGGGCGGCACAGCCGTTCCGCGCGGAGTGCAGAATAGTTTTTTCGGAAACGACCGACAAGGCAGCAAAACTGCGTCTGCCGTTTCTCCGGCGATAACTTATACGTGGTGTATATTTACCGCCGCCATCAATTTGTTTTTATTTATTTTTGGAAAGCGTTCGCGTCGAAGCAAGTTCGGCGGGGGCGCTTTTTATATTCGCTCGGTTCGTACTCGCGGCATAGCCGCTCCGTGCGAACACGCAGCGAGGGCATTTTGTCGGAAACGGCTATACGACGGAAATGAATTCCGTCTACCGTTTCTCGGCATAAGCTATTATAACCCTCATAATTTACTTTTAACGGCAATTCACTGTGCCGAGGGCGAGCAAGGTTTTCTCAAAACAACACAGTGTGTTGTTTTGCCTTGCGAGAACAGTGAGCACATTATACGTGCGAACGGCGACCAAAGCGGCTGATTCCCTTACAGTCGCTGCGAGGACTGGCGGGGAAGTCAATTCCCCTCGTAACATAATTAACTTTATTCGCTCGGTTCGTACTCGCGGCATAGCCGCTGTACGAACAGCAACGTTCCGTTGCATTACATTCCGCAATCGGGCGTTGACACTCTATCAAATCCGTCTTGCGGACAGCGCTTATAATTACTTATGTCATTTCGACCAAGTGAGCAACGCGAACGCGCGGAGAAATCTCGC
>ERZ1090868.1141-NODE-1142-length-14194-cov-6.363392_pt1 | contig 14194 bp, 11 predicted proteins | sample MGYA00478475_ERZ1090868 | MGnify/ENA primary metagenome ERZ1090868 (study PRJEB33644, sample SAMEA5815747) | chicken gut metagenome | biome: Chicken; feature: Gastrointestinal Tract; material: Caecum | place: Ireland | collected 2019-01-01 | study: A study of...
GGGACATCGCCCTGGAGGAAAGCGGCCAGTTCACCGACCTGGGCTATGTGCGGGACACCGGCGACAGCTTTGATATCTATTATGACGGAGAGCGCGGCAGCATCCCGGACGAGTGCCGGGTCATGACCTTCCAGGATGATATTCCCGAGGAAGAAATTGAAGAGTGGGCTGCGGATATAGCCTACGATGTAGACACACTTTTCCGGCAGCGTGATCCGCAGTATGCCGCTGAACATCCGGATGTGCAGGCAGCACGGGAAGAAATCTCCGAGAATCTGATGGCTGGCCGTATCTCCGCGCTGTCTGATAAATTGACCGCATTTGGTCAGACACCGGAGGATCTTCTGCCTTCGGAGATTGAGAAGTTCAAGGATGCCACCGGCTATGATGAATGTCTGGACGTAGACCCTGCGGCAATCCGTGAATCCATTGAAAATCCTGATCAATCCCATGTGGATGCGATGCTGGATTTTGCAGCGCAGGCTAGCCGGGAGTACGAAGCGGGGCTGTACGGACAGCAAGCGGCGCCCACCCCGGATAATCGGGATACCGGTGAAACGGTGCGAACTCCCAGGGGCACCTTCCATGTGACAGATATGAGCCGGGAACAGATGGAGGCGGCCGGATACGGTTTCCACCACGAATCCGAGGATGGGAAGTATCTCATCATGGCCAATGGAAGCCGAGCCTTTGCTATCCCCAGTGGGAACGCCCACGAACATACTGCGTCGGAGAAATTAACTGTCCTGGTAGTGGAGCCCATGAAGGAGCCCTATGTGAAGGAAATTGACCCTGGCCTTCACGCTCTGCAAGCGGAGGTAGGCGGCGATATTGCCGCCTCTTATCCTTTTGATGACCCGGTAGGACTGGTGCTGAACGACGAAGGCAAGCTTATTGGTTTGGAGCTGAACCGTTCCCTACGGGATGAGCATGGGGAGGTTTATGACATTGTGGCTGGCACCTTTCTGGTGGTTGGTCTGGGAGAAGAGAATTTCACATCTTTGCCTCCGGAAATGACTCAGAAGTACACTGAGCAGTTTAAGAAGCCGGAACTGTTTGCCAACATCAACGGCCAGCTTGTATCCATCCCCGTGGAGCCGGAAAATCCGCTGCGCACCGCTGAGATGGCGTTGGAAGATGACTATGGGATGATAGACGGGGTCATCAACAACGGTCGTCGTGGTGAGGAAGTTGAGAAAGCCAAAGACGTCGCGCACAAAAATAAGCCGGAGAAAAAGCCGTCCATCAAGGAGCGGCTGGAGGATGCAAAACGAGAGTGCGCAGAACGAAAAGTACCAGACAAACCCGCCCGGCAGAGGAAGCCTCCAGAGGTGGGCGACTTATGAGCCGGAGCAAAAAATGGCGGCTGGAATGGTCGCTCTTCCTGAGCGAAAAAGGCCGTCGCAAGTATAATAAAGTCTGCAAGAAATGCGCACGTAGCTGTAAGCAGAGTTTTCGAGTGGGGCTTTTGGTTTGCCCCCACTACCTTCCCGGCGGTTCTCCAAAATGCAGGAAGTAACCTTCAAAAAGACAAAGAAATATCCTGCGCCGGATTTCCGTGTAAAAGGCAGCTTGATTTTTCGTGTGTGATATCTAGGTATTCCTGTATAGGTAAAAGGACTGGTTTTCAGATTTAAGCAAAAAGAGAGCGCCATCATCGGCAGTTATGCGGTGGTGGCGCTCCCTTTTTATTGTAAAAATAAGGACGTTTGATATAATTAGCTTATTAGCATATTATCAAATTGAATTCGTAAGCTCTATACACAAGATGCTAAGAAAGCGTAAATTCAAGATGGACATAACGCAGCATCCTTAAAAAATCCAACCTTCAGAAAAGATCAGAAATTTTATAAAAAACACATAAGCTGGATATATAAGGAGAGAAACACAAAATGGGAAGAGTTGTTGCAATATCAGGTGGTGATTTGAATTCGACAAAGCCGCTGAATCTCCATGCAATCAAATTATCGGGTAAAACCGCTCCGAATGTTTTGTTTGTAGGAACCGCAAGCGGAGATGTCGATGGATATATCACTTCAATCGAAAAGGAATACGAAAGTCTCGGCTGTCCAGTAAAAAGCCTTTGTTTGGTGACGAAATCGTATAAGCATGAGGATATTGACAATCTACTGTCGTGGGCTGATATTATTTATGTTGGCGGCGGCGATACCATTTCTATGATGCGTGTTTGGAAACAGCATGGATTAGACGAAAAGCTGAAAGGAATATATAGAAACGATGCTGCTGTGCTGACAGGGTTAAGTGCCGGTGCGATTTCTTGGTTTAATTGCGGATACAGCGATAGCGAGTCTTGCAACGGCAATGAGGACGGGCATTACTGTTGGGCAGATGGAATGTTAAACTTTTTTGATTACGCTTTTTGTCCTCATTACAACGAGGATGGGCGTAAGTCATTCGACAGCAAGCTAAAAGAAAAGGATCTAACCGGTTTGGCTATGGAGAATGATACTGCATTCGTTGAAGACAATGGTAATCAGTATTTTATAAAAAGTAATTCTTCCGCAAAGGCATTTGAAATCCGATATAGAAATAGCTTGATGGAGAAGAGACCTATAGAGTTTTTGTTATGATAAGGGCCAAATAATTATGATAATCGAACCAATAGAAACCGAACGGCTTGTAATCCGTAATTTTGCATCGGCCGATTCTAATGACCTTTACGATATTTTAGGCGATGCTGAAACAATGAAAAATTGCGAGCCTGCCTATGATATTGAAAAGACGAAAGATTTTTTACATAACTTCTGCATGGGTAGACATGGTGCGGTTGCGGCAGTTCACAAACAGTCACAAAAAGTGATTGGCTATATCTTGTTCAATGAGATTGATCCGCGCGTTTACGAAATGGGTTGGTTTTTTAACCGGAGCTATTGGCGGCAAGGGTACGCATCCGAAGCCTGCAAAGCCGTAATTGACTATGCGTTCCGTGAGCTGAATATCCATAAGATTTTTGCGGAAACCATCGACGGCGTGAAATCGGTTGGACTTATGCAAAAGCTCGGTATGAAGTTGGAGGGTACGCAAAGAAGCCAAACGAAAGATAATGATGGAAACCAAGCAGACCTCTATTTCTATGGACTGTTGGCGGAAGATTGGAAAAGTAACTATGATTAGAGGATATGATTATGTATAAAGTAGTTGTTTATATACATGGAAAAGGCGGCAATGCAGAAGAAGCGAATCATTACAAAACCCTCTTCCGCAATTCTGATGTGGTAGGTTTGGATTATACCGCTCAATTCCCATGGGAAGCCAAAGAGGAATTTCCGTTGCTGTTTGACCAGATTTGCAAAGGCTACCAATCCGTCCAAATTATCGCTAACAGCATCGGTGCCTATTTCGCCATGAGCGCCTTGTCGGATTATCAAATAGAAAAAGCATACTTTATTTCTCCTGTGGTGAACATGGAAAAATTAATCTCAGATATGATGATCTGGGCAAACATTACAGAGGATGAACTTCACGAGAAGAAAGAAATACAAACACCTTTTGGGGAAACGCTTTCTTGGAAGTATCTCTGCTACGCAAGAGAGAATCCGATCTCCTGGAACATTCCGACAAACATTTTATATGGGGAGAACGACAACCTGACTTCCTATGCAACAATAGCGGAATTTGCAAAACGATGGAATGCAACGCTCACCGTGATGAAAAATGGAGAGCATTGGTTCCACACCGAGGAGCAAATGAAGTTTCTGGATGATTGGATTCGTCGTTTTTCGGTATGATATCCCAAAACTGGTCAAACGATGAGCTGAGGCTATTGTCTAACTGCACCAGCATGCTTCTTACCCTGGAAAGGTAGGCATTAGGGGTCTAAAACGGACAACAAAACTGTCTGTAGTGGATTTTTCAAGCCTGGGTAATATCCTTTCTCATGTGGGATGACAGGACGTTCCTCGATAGAGAAAATGCCTATATTTCACCCTTTCGCAAACAGAACTGAAATGCCACCATCGGACACAAATCCGATGGTGGCATTTTTTCATATCCTTATGAAATTTCTATCTCAGGGAAAATGGGACTTTCCATCTTCAAAATATCATCCACAGGGATTATGGTTCCATCTTTAAGCAAAATCTCCCGCTCATAGAGTTTGATTTTTCTGACAACTCCGGTTACAGTCAGGTAGGCACCTCCGTCTTTCCGGGCATCCGGTTTAAAATAGGTGAACCGCACTTCCGGCTGCTCATGCAGGTGTTCCTGCAGAATGTTGAACCTTTCATTCAACTCTTGTAAGGTTTCTTCATCCAACTCCATCTTCTGCTCGGTCAGACGTCCGGTTTCCTGGATGGCATCATCATATCCGGTCAGAGCCGCAAAGGGAGAAAACTGCGCTGCACGATCTGACATCGGCATTTGCGGTCGCTTGGACGATACATGGTGCGGCAGATGGATGATATCCTCATACTCCCCTGTCATGCTTTATGACCTCCAATCTGCGCATTCCGATCCCGGGCGGTGGCGCCTTCCTCCAAGTTCATGCCCTTGAGAATTGCATTCTTTCCAAACTTTTTCTTAATAGCCAGCATGGCCTCCTGACGTTTGCGTTCACGAGCGAGTTCGGCATCCTTTTTCTCTTGTTCAGCTTGTTTTGCTGCGTAATCCGTAAAGAAATCCAACTGCTCAACCTCATCCTCTGCCTTGGGGACCTTGTCCTCCGAGATCACATGAGCCGCCACAACATTCAACCGCCTGACCAGCAGCTTTTTATCTACAATTCGGTCAAACAGTTCTCCGGTAGCCTTCACAATTTCTTTGGAGGAGGATGTATAGCGTTCAAGATTCTGCGTTCCATGCGCGTGCACTGGAACATCTCTCCCATAATGGTCCTTTGTTATAGCGCCGCGGTACTGGCTTTTCTGCTCCTGCGTTGCAAGGTTTGCTCTATCGTACCCAATGGTTACCACAATCTGATTGGTCATCAGCCGTTTGCTGACCAGATCCAGTGAGAGTTGGTCAGCCATCTCCCGCAGTACAAGGCGCGCTTTTTCTGCCGTGTATGGCTGGTGGAGGACCTGTCCAGAGCCAAGGCTGTTATTTTCTGGCCGATATGCTTTTATCGCCGCAATCGTACATAGTTCCCAACCCCATGCATGATCAATCAGCAATTCTGCGTTCTTGCCGAACATCTTATAGAGCAAATCTTCATTGCTGACGGAGCACCTGGCCACATCGCCCATGGTAAACATCCCACGAGACTCCAGCTTTTTTGCATAACCTCTGCCCACGCGCCAGAAATCCGTCAACGGCTGATGTGACCACAGTTTGCGGCGAAATCCCATCTCATCCAGTTCTGCAATCCGCACACCATTTTTGTCGGCCGGGATATGTTTGGCCACGATGTCCATGGCAACTTTGCAAAGAAACAAATTGGTGCCAATTCCAGCTGTTGCTGTGATCCCGGTGGTTTCCAAAACGTCCAGAATCATTTTCATGGCCAGTTCCCGTGCGGACAGTTGGTAGGTGGCAAGATAGTCCGTCACATCCATAAACACTTCATCGATGGAGTAGACGACGATGTCCTCCGGAGCAATGTACTTGAGGTAAATCTCATAGATGCGCGTACTGTATTGCATATAGTACGCCATCCGCGGCGGTGCAATCAGATAATCAATCGCCAATGCCGGGTTTGAATTAAGTTCTGACAAAAAGCAGGACTGGCCAGCCAACCTATGTCCCGGTGCGCTGTACATCCGCCCCATATTGGCTTCCTTGACCTGTTGGACAACCTCAAACAAGCGTGGACGACCAGGGATGCCATAACTCTTCAGGGAAGGACTTACTGCCAGACATATGGTTTTATCTGTGCGGCTCTCGTCAGCAACCACAAGGTTGGTATCCAGGGGATCGAGGCCGCGCTCCCGACACTCCACCGATGCATAAAAGCTTTTGAGGTCAATCGCCACATAAGTGCGTTGTTTCACAGCATCCCTGCCCCCTCCCCTATTGCATTGCATGTGGTTCAATCTTCCGGTTTTACATTTTTGAAAAAATCTGCATGAGGTATGTACGGCAAATGGTAATTGCGCCCCATGCGGTTCATCTCATTCAACTTGATGAGCATCAAGTTAATATTTGTATTCATGGCCGCTGCCAGTTGGGCCACATCATATCCCTGTTGCAAATACGAGTTCAGTTCATCACCGTCGATCAGCAAGTGCGCAGCAAAGGCATTTGCCTCATATTCCATGGCTGTACGCATATCAAAGAGAACAAACTCAGACAGGACACTTTTCCCTTTAGCTTTTTCTCTGTGTAAAGTGTCGTGTCCTATTTCGTGGGCACAGACCATCTGCATAAGGATATCGTCCATGTTCGCATTCAGCAGAATATGCCGTTCCTTCTGCTGATAGGTATACATTCCCAGCAGATTTTTGAAATCACTTTCAAAATGAAGATAGATGCCCAACTCCCGGGCAATCTGCAAAGAATCTCGCGTTCCGCATCGATGGAGAATCTTGTTTGCCTTGTGATAAATTTCTTCCGAATGAATCGTCAACCGTTTTTCCTCCTTCCTGCCACGGATTTCACGGCTGCATACCTTTCATCGTGCAGGCCGGTTTACTGTTCGGAAGAATCCTGCTCCTTTTGATTGGCTTTTGCTGCATATTTTTTAGCATTCCGCGCTTTGGACTCCCAGTAGATATCCTGCAAAGCTTTCATGACGGCATCTTTATCCTGCTCGGACAGAGTGCCACCGGCAAACAGTCCGGACATACCATCAATTAGGTCTTGGGCCTGCTTCATGCCTCGCGCGCCATACTGTTCAGAAGCATGGAGAACAAAGGAATCGTCTTCTGTCAGCAGATAGTTGATATCCACCCCAAAATAATCGGCGATCTTGCGGTACGCCTCCCGGGTGCGGGGATGAGAAATATCATTTTCATAGCGTGTAATCATGCGGGCATTGATTTCCAGAGCCGCTGCTACATCTTTCTGCGTCAGGCCCTTTTCTTCTCTCAGTGCTTTGAATTTCTCACCGAATGTCATATTTGATCATCACTCCTGTTTCATAAGAAGCAGACATTGAATTGCTATTTATGGTTGACAGTAGCAATTCATTTGCGTACAATATAGATAGACATTTAACTGCTACCATTCTACCTTGAATTGCCATTTGTGTCAAGTTGAAGGCTTGCCTGGTGCGCAAAGGAGCGTGATTTTCTATGGCAGAGCAATGCCGGAAAGCATATGTATCGGTGAACCTCGACGTGGATGAAGATGGTGTCATTTATCCTCGCTACATCCGCTGGTCGAATGGGAAACTGTTCCAAATCGATCAGCTACTCTATAAATGCCGTGCTGCATCCTCGAAAGTGTCTGGTGGCGGTATCCGCTACACAGTTTTGATTCAGGGGCGGCAGACTTACCTGTACCACGAAGGGAACAAGTGGTTTGTGGAAGCTAGGATGTAAATAAAAGATGCAGGCCGGGGTAATCCTCAGCCTGCATTCTTTATTTGAAGGGGTTGAACTTTTCTCTATTTCTAAAAAGGGTCAAATAGTCAGTGCCTGGTTTCTACTGCAAATACCTGCTCAACATAGCTTGAAAAGTACGCTCCTCTTCTTCCAGTTCATAAGTAAACTTCTTGTAATTTTCTCCGCAACCAGGGATTTTCAGTCCAAGCTTTATGACCAATACATCTTCTCTGGCCTTCACATTTTTCTCGTAGGTTGACCCCTCGTTTACCGGTAGCCTCTGTTCTCTTACGTCATGAGTACTGGGATAGAAGTAAAAGCCTTTCTTCGCATCAAACCGAAACATATAAGCTAATACTTGCAGGTAATCTTTGTTCCCGATATTTGCAGCAGGTTTGTACTTTGCGTCACCGATCACTCGGTACTGACTATCTTTGCTGATAAAATCAGGAAAGATTAATCCTTTCGCCTTACCCGCAAATAGGCTCTGCGCATCTTGTCCCGCTTTGTTCCTTGGATGATAAAATAGATCACCCACGAGAAGATTGACATACTCCTCCCATAACCAGGCACCGTCAAACAGAATCCCGTACAACTGTTTTGTACCTGAACCGATTTGACGCTTTTGATGCCGCAGAATCAAAAGGCATAAATGCTGTAAATTGCGGTATTCCCGGTAATAGGCATGCCGAATGGGTGCTTTCTGGTTTACAGCAACGATCTTTTGTCTATCTTGAAAGCGATATCCTGGAGTTGCATCTATAATTGCCGAGACCTCTTCTTTTACTTTTGAAAGCAATTGCCTTCCATAAGGTCTTCTTTGAATGAATTCTATCGTATGTCGTACTAATTCTGTCAGAGTATTGTCATAAGAATATTCCCGCCGCTTATGAGCAATATTACCCACAAACGGTGTGTTTTTAGAAATGTGACGAGGAATATCGATGCATCCTCCCACGTGGCTGTCATTGTACTGGGTGCGTATGTAGGTTTTGAATACTCCTTTGCGCAGAGCCTCTTTCAGATAGCGCGGGAAAAGGAAAAGCAACAAATCAAATAACAAATCACCCTGGTTAGCATGCACACTTAAGTCCACAACATTGGGAAGCCCCATTACACGCTCCAACAAATATTGGAAAAAGTAGTCATGTTTGCCCGAAGAAAACCTCGATGTAATTACAACGCTTTCATTACCGTAACCGATAAATCCCATAATGTTACTAGTGCGATAACAATCGTTATAACTTTGAAGGATAACTTGCTCCTCTTCGATGTCGGGAGCATCCTGAACTTTTCTAGGAAATACAAAAACGCCTTCCCGCTCTAATTCGCGCAGAGTCTTATCGGAGATTCTATTCACAACATTCTGAACCGAAGAAAAATCGCTCTTGGGTAGCGCACAGTTATCTTTAACTCTGAACGGGTTCATCTTCGCCTTCCTGGTTTCCTCCACTGTATCCATATGCCTGTGCAAAACGGTTCATAATTGCCGCCTCATCATACATACCTCGGATGTATTCCTGAAGCAACGGACACAGGTAGTCTGTCCATAGCTGGTCAAATGTAAGGTCCTTCAACTTCAGGAAGTAAGAACCGCCAATCTGGTAATTTTCGTTCAGTTCCTCCGTCTTAGCGATTTCCTGATTCAAGGCTGTCATACGACGGATCGCTTCTGCCTCCAGCTCGTCATTTTCTAACGATGCCAGCATCTCCAGACGTTCGTCGGCTTTAATTTCTATAAAACGGAATCTGCGCCGCATAGCAAAATCAAAACTATCCACCGATTTATCTATATCATTCATCGTGCCTATGATATAAACATTTTCTGGTACATAGAACTTTTTTCTGGGGTCCGTATGAAGGTTGGCATACTGTGTAGACACTTCTCCCGCCGGGCCGCGGTATCCAGGGTCAATGGAAAAGAACAGCTCACCAAAGATTTTTGAAATCTCGCCACGATTGATTTCATCAATGATGAAGACGTATTTTTTCAGTTTTTCCGGCATAATTACTTGCCGAGACGCAGGTGCAGATTTTTTTTGGATAGCCTTGTAGAGAGCAAAATCATAAGAGTGTCCCTGCGTTGCAAACTTTTTTCCAAAGAAATCTGTAACATCCCGCACTTTCGTAAACGTCACATCGGACTCCAGCATTTGGCGAAGCTCATCAGTATTCAGCCGTAGTTTGTTTACGGTGGCATTACCAGGGATAGCAATCTCAATATGATCCTCATCGGCACTTGTGACAGTGAACTTGTTTTTGTTGACTGTTTCAAAAGTGTCCGCTCCGAATTCTACAGAAGCGAAAAAGTTTGCAATGCTCTCCTGCGCTGTTGCCTCTTTCGCAACAACGGCTTGTGATTTTTGGGAATTTTCGTAGTTCTTTCGGGCACGTTCCACAAATCTTTTGAAAATGCCATCTTGCAGCTCGAACCCCATCGATCCGTCTGCATTGATCTTGGGGCGAAGGCCTTCTACAAAATCCGAATAATCATAACTCGGGTGAAATTGAACAAATTCCACCTGTTCCTTCTGTTCATCTGTCAGGAGAGAAAAATCGTCGAATAAGCCGTCACTGATAATATCAGCCGCAATTTCTTTTGCAAGGTAGGTCTTACCCGTTCCAGGTGCACCGCGGAAGATGATATTTTTAGATTCAATCAGCTTTGCCGAATACGGGTTGCGGTAACCACTAAAAGCGTGCTTTGCCTCTGGCGGTTGTCGCGAATCGATAGAATCGGTATTTTGTTGCGGTTTTTTTTCTTCCTTATCCTGCTTTTCGCGATAAGTAAGAATAAAGCGGTCGCCAGGTTTTCCAAAGCGCTTAAGGCATTCCTGAACAAATTCGAGGGTAGAGAAAATATTCCAGCAGTATATAACAAAATTACGCCCATTGTCGTAACTGTATGTCATATACTCTATAGAATTGTGGTACTTTTTATATTCATCCACACTCGAGAAAATGCCCCGGATTACTCCAGAGTCCGGGCGGTATTGGCATACCGGGAAGTTCTCTTTTTCTTCGACGGACAATGCGCGGATTTGCTTCTCGTAAAGCTGAAAAGCCAATCTGGGCATGGTTTGATTGCAGTTTCTCCGTTCGCCCTTGTTGTACTTCCGTCTGACTACCTGTCCATCCGCGCTCTGAAAATATACGTCCAGAGGAACATAGTTGTCTCCCAACCCCAAATTATCTTTATCAAAACATTCATCGCTGGATGTAACCTCTTCAGCGGTGATAGTCAGCGCATACTTTTGCTGGTTGCCGGTAATGGTGAATCCTTTGCTTTTTAGATAGTTCTTAGCTTCTACCGCATTATATCCATCGGTTTCGATAGCCGATCCATTGGCCAGATGATTGGCAGCCGCAATTACATATTTGGGCGGATATGATTTCCCATTTTCATAGACTAGAAAGTATCGTGCACTTCTGTTCTTATCGGGAATGCCGTTTTCATCGATGTATTGGAGTGCACGCAAAATATCCTCTCGACTCACTTTTGGAATTGCCATGTTGTTTCCTCCCATATAAGACTTACCAAGATTGTAAATCATCAAGGCTATTGGGGGTTAGTTTAATCAGAGCTTACAATCTTTTCAAACGTCTCACACGTTATCCGTCCACATCTCACACTGGCTCATAACGGTCTGTACGGCATCTTCCATACCTTCCGGCGGATATTTGTGCCGTTTCAGCAAGTGCTTTACCAGCCTGCGCATTCCAGCGCGGGCGCTTTCTTTCTTCTGCCAGTCAATTGTACGATTCTTACGCAATGCATCTGTCAGTTCTTTTGTGAGAGCGATTAGTTCATCGTGCTCATAAAAGTCCTTGATGGCCTGCGGTTTGGTTAAGGCATCATAGAAGGCGAGTTCTTCTTGGGTAAGCCCCAGTTTTTCGCCTTCTGCATTGGCTGCGGCAATATCTTTGGCCAACTTCAGGAGCTCTTCAATGACCTGTTCATTGGTCAGCATCCCGTTGAGATACCGATTCATGGAACTCTGGATGATTTCGGAGAACTTCTCCGACTTCACCACATTTGTACGCCGATAAATAGAAACCTGCTCCGCAATCAATTTTTTCAGCAACTCTACAGCCAGGTTCTTCTCTTTCATGCGGGAAATTTCATCCAAAAACTTGGGATCGAACAAAGAGAATTCTTTTCCCACATCAGAGAACAGATTGATAACCCCTTCGCTCTTGATGCTGTGCTTCAGCAGCTCATTGATGCGCTGGTTGACTTCCGGCAGCGTGAACTTCTTGCCGGTTCCACCGCCCGTTGTAAGGCGAACAAGCATGGTACGCACCGCTTCAAAATAGGTAGCTTCCAAGCGGGTTTTCTCATCTACCATGCTGCTGCACAGGGAAAGCGCCTGCTTGAGCAGCAGAGCTTCTTTGATGTAGACGTTCTGTGTCTTTTCCTTATCCGGCAAATTGTGCTCTGCCACCGATTTGCCTAGCAGGAAGTTGACGCCGCCGCTAATCATCCGTGCCTTTTCAAGGTCATCGCCGGTCGTGAAGGTAGTGTAGTCAAAACCGTGGAACAGGTCGCGACACACTTCCAGCTTTTCCAAGAACTTGGGATAAGCAGCCTTGCTCACGTCCGGGTCTCCGTAGTTCTTTTTATCACGCACGGTGTAGTCGTTCATGGCCTGCTTGAGGGCTGCGGCAATACCCACATAGTCCACTACCAGACCGCCTTCCTTATCGCGGAAAACGCGGTTCACCCTGGCAATGGCCTGCATCAGGTTATGCCCAGCCATGGGCTTATACACATACATGGTGGCGAGGGATGGCACATCAAATCCCGTCAGCCACATATCCACTACGATGGCAATTTTCATGGGAGAATCATTGTCTTTGAACTTGCGGGCAAGTTCCTCTTTGTGGGACTTGTTGCCGATAATCTCCCGCCATTCTTCCGGATCGTTGTTGCCCTGGGTCATCACAACGCCCACTTTTTCGGTCCAATCCGGGCGCAGTTGGAGAATGCGCTTATAGATTTTCATGGCGATAGGGCGAGAGTAAGCCACAATCATAGCTTTACCGGTGAGCAGATTGGCCCGGTAATTCTCATAGTGGTCGAGGATATCATCCACCAAGGACGCAATGGTCTGGTCGGCCCCCAGAATGGCCTCCATCTGTCCCAGCTCTTTCTTACTTTTTTCGATGACATATGGGTCCGCGTTCTGTGCCATCAAGTCATATTCGGCATCGATCAGGCGCAGGGTCTGCTCGTCCAGTTTTAGATGGATAACGCGGCTCTCGTAGTAAACCGGGCGGGTAGCGCCATCCTCCACCGCCTGAGTCATATCGTAGATGTCGATATAATCGCCGAACACTTCCCGGGTGCTGCGGTCTTTGGAGGAAATGGGGGTACCGGTAAAGCCGATGTATGTAGCATTGGGCAGGCTGTCGCGTATAATGCGGGCCGTGCCGATGGAGGTTCTGACCTCCAGTTCACCTTTTTCATTTCGCTTGGTAATGACTTTTTCGGTAAGACCGTACTGACCGCGGTGGGCCTCATCCGCCATGACCACAATGTTCCGGCGTTCTGACAGCGGGTCGCCGGTTTCCTCGAACTTCTGCATAGTGGTGAAGATGATGCCGTTTGCCTGACGCCCTGCCAGTAACTCCTGCAAATTCTGGCGACTTTCTGCCTGCTGGGGAGTCTGGCGCAGGAAATCCTTGCAACGCGAGAACTGACCATACAGCTGGTTATCCAAGTCGTTGCGGTCGGTGATAACCACAATGGTGGGGCTCTCCAGCGCCTTTTGCAGATAGTGGGCATAGAACACCATGGACAGGGATTTGCCGCTCCCCTGAGTGTGCCAGAACACGCCGCCTTTGCCATCGGTGACGGTAGCGTGTTTGGTGGATTCAATAGCCTTTTTCACCGCGAAATACTGGTGATAAGCTGCTAGCACCTTAAAGGTGTTGGCGCCATCCACGTTGAAGCAGATAAAGTTCTGGAGAATATCCAGGAAGCGCCGCTTCTCGAAGATACCCTCAAAGAAGGTATCAAACTGGGCGGCCTGGGTATTCTCGTAGCTGCCATCCTTGGTTTTCCAGGCCATGAAGCGGTCCTCGCCGGAGGTGATGGTGCCCACCTTGGAGGTGGTCATGTCGCTCATGACACAGACCTGATTGTAGATGAACAGGGACGGAATCTCATGCACGTAATTCCGCAGCTGGCGGTAGGCGGCAGAAGCGTCGGTTTCCTCGCGGGAGGGAGATTTCAGCTCTACGACCACCAGCGGCAGGCCGTTGACAAACAGGACAATGTCGGCCCGCTTTTCGCTGTTTTCAATGACCGTCCACTGGTTGATGGCGGTAAAGCGGTTGTTTTCCGGATGCTGGTAGTCTACCAGATACACCAGGCCGGAACGTTCCTCGCCCTTCACTAGATACTTCACCGGCACACCGTTTTGCAGATAATCGGTAAAAACCATGTTTTTCTGCAGCAGAGATCCAGACTCAAAGTTTTTGAGCTTGTACACTGCATCATCCAACGCCTCTCGGGGCATAGTAGGATTGACCACCTGGAGAGCAGGCTGCAGTTCATCCTCATACAGCGGCGAGTGGTAGTCCCGCTCAATATCCGGGCCGTAGACATAGGAATAACCAAGGCTCTGGGTGAAGAGCTGCAATACGGCGTTTTCGTAGTTGGATTCGGTGAAAGGCATAACTATAACACCTCATTAAGATTTGTTAAGGAATAAATATCTGGACATATCTTCTATATGCTTATCAAT
>ERZ1090868.1142-NODE-1143-length-14186-cov-9.611280_pt1 | contig 14186 bp, 9 predicted proteins | sample MGYA00478475_ERZ1090868 | MGnify/ENA primary metagenome ERZ1090868 (study PRJEB33644, sample SAMEA5815747) | chicken gut metagenome | biome: Chicken; feature: Gastrointestinal Tract; material: Caecum | place: Ireland | collected 2019-01-01 | study: A study of the...
TGGGCAAGAACAATCAAGGAAGAAGTCCCTTATGCAAAAGTGGAAATTCTTACTGAATTGAAACAGCTTGTGAAGCTGAAAAAGAAAGGGAGAAAAGCAAAAGGGAAAGAGTATTATGTACTGAGCAAAGATACCGGAAAGCTGGCCTATGCTTATAGGCCTGTACCGGATCATATGGCAAAGAAGCGCATTGCCATACCAGTTTGCAAAAAGTGCGGGGAAGAAGCGCCTGCCGATCTGAAAGATAAATGTTCCTGCGGGTGCGCAAATTGGGAAGTGAAGTATTCGGAAGAGTGGGCTTATGGGCTTGTATGTCCGGAGTGTGGTGAACTGCTTCTCCCAGCAGGGAGAAGATTGCCGGACGAGGGTGAAGTACGGGTTTTGCTTCCAGAGGATTTTGCTGTACGAAACACTCACAATAATACATGCCGTTGCTGCGGGACCTCTTTGTGGGCTCCGTCATGCAAACCGAGAGACGACAGGATCCTGTTTTATGATACAGGGAAGAAAAAGGGCAAGTGGAAGAAAATATCACATTTTTCCAACCGCGCACAAAAGGGAAGAAAAACTGTGTGGGTAATGAGAAACCGTGAAAGGCTGTATTTAAAACAGAATAAGATCACGGAAGAAGAAGTGGAAGAGATGGATGAGTATGGTCCGCGGCGTTACAGCCTGACACGTTTCATAAAAAAGCAGATGAAAGGTTATTTTGATCTTGCCATTTTTGATGAAGTACAGGAATACAAAGCCGGTGGAAGTGCCCAAGGATATTCTATGGCTGACCTTATCTGTGCAAGCAGATGGCAGCTTGCGCTTACCGGAACGATTGCCGGCGGTTATGCGTCAGATTTATTCTATACACTTTATCGTCTGGATCCGAAAAGGATGAAGAGTATGGGATATCCGTATGGATCAAAAGGCGAGCGGCGGTTTATAGAGAAATATGGGACGGTTGAGACCGTATATGAATTGGACGAGGATATTCAATTTCATTCAATGAGCCGTGGAAAGGCTGTGGTACCATTCAGGTGCCTTCCTGGTATATCCGTTATGATTTTCATAGATTTTCTAATGGATACTGCGTTATTCCTTGATCTTTCTGATCTTAGCCGATACTTGCCACATCTATATGAATATGTCCGTTTCGTGCCTCTTGAGCCGGAAATCAGATGTGAGTACGTGCGGATACGACATGAATTAAAAGATACCATGAAGGAGGATAAAAAGGAAAAAGTATTGATGGGAAGTTACCTGCAGTTTTCATTGTCGTATACAGATATGCCTTATAAACGTGGATCGATCCTGTCCCCTGTCACTGGTGATATTGTAGCTGAACCCGCTGATTTCTCAGAACTTATAGCGGAAGGGAAGCTTCTAAATAAGGAAAGAGAGCTTATAGAAATTATCTGCAAAGAGCAGGAGGAAGGCCGGAATTGCTTTATTTACTGTGAATATACAGGAGGTGACGATGCGGTTACATACCGTCTAAAGGAGGTAGTAGAGAAAAACTGTAATCTTGCATATAACGAAGTGACTGTTATGGAAAGTTCAAATCCCCCGGCTGTTGAAAGGGAAGAGTGGATGCATCAGAAAGCTATGGAAGGTACCCGTGTTTTCATAAGTAACGCGAAGTGTGTGGCTACTGGGCTTGACTTTGCATTTCACTACCTTGGCAAGGATTATAATTATCCGACAATTATTTTTTTCCAAACGGGATATGACATGATAAAGATATGGCAGGCAAGCCGCAGACACTACCGTTTAAACCAGACAATGGAATGCAGGACGTATTATATCGTATCTGAAAACACGCTTCAGCCGGATGTTGTGGAAATGATCGCTAATAAAGAAGCGGCGACAAGTGCGATTCAGGGACAGTTTTCGTCTGAAGGTTTGACGGCTATGGCCAGAGGCTTAGATCCCCGAGTAGCCCTTGCTCAGTCTGTCGCAGAACAGAGCGAAGCAAAGAAGAGGGGATTGCAGCAAATGATGGATGTAATTAATATCCGAAACAATCAGGGAAAGGAGGCGGAAGAGTATCGGGAGGCTCCGATTTTCTCCGAGCTGACCGGTATGCAGAAAGCGGTCCGGGCAGACGATCTAACTGCAAACTTAGAATCCATGGATGGAGTGAGCTTTCTGGAATTTCTTGGGTTTGCAGAAAATACCGGTGATGAGACAGAAGTGGAAGAAAAAATAGTAGAGTTGCCGCAAGAACATATTAACTATGAGCAGGAAGGATACACTAAGAAATCAGAGACTGATCTATTGAGCCTGCTTGGAATAATATAAAAATCAGGAGGATAAGAAATGTTCAAATTTAATGTAGAAAGTAGTGTTTTTGAAGATGCAGTGAGGAAAATCATGATAGCGATTCCGGCTTCAAATAAGCAGGGAACAGGGGATTGCATCCAGATGACCCTGTATAAAAATGTCGGGGAAAGCGGCAGAAGCGTAGGGATTTTTCTTGCGTTTAATGCGAAAATCGAAGCGATTAGTACTATGGAAATCAGAGATGTTGCTTCTGAGGAAAAGGAAATGAAAGTATTTGTAAGTGGAAGCAAACTGGCTGCCGCCGCATCAGCATTCGGTGCGTTGGATACCGTTTTGGAGATTACGGTAAATAAGGAAATGAGCATTTCCGGAGCGGGCAGCAAGGTGTCTTTGCCCCTAGGAGAAGACATCGCTAAGATCAATCCAAATGAGGCGATGCAGATTACTGCAGAGATGGAGACGGAAGCATTTGTTAAATTTATCGAGTTCTCTTCCAGCTGCTATCAGGACACCAAGGGAGTCCACGGAATGAACTGTGTCGGGCTTCGATTTGATCTGCAGCAGAATGTCCTGTCTGCCGCAAGCAGCAATGGCAGTAGGGCAGTGTATGCAGAAATACCTGATATTACGATAAGAAGAGTTGAGAAAAAATCGGATCAGGCTGCTCCGGATGAGAGCGGAGTGGAGGACACAAAGATTACAGTCACTGTGGAAGGAAGTATACTGAAGAGCGCCGTTCGAAATCTGGGAGGAAAAAGCAAGATTACAATTTCTACAGACGGAAAAAGGCTGGTGCTCAAAAAAGGAGCTTATGTGATCATCATCCTGACAAGTGAACAGGCCTTCCCGTTTGATTCTGTGGTTCAGATCATGCAGAAAAATGAGGATGAAGGGATATGGAAAGCGCCGATCGATAAAATCATGCAGGCGTTGTCTATCTATGAGATCACTATGGAAAAGCCGTGGCTTGAGATTAAGAAAAACGGGGAATCAAAAATGAGTTTCCAGGGAAAGGATGAATTGACTACAGCATCGGTAATCTGTGCCCAGAAGGGGGAGATCGACAGGGTTGTTCTTGATGAAAAGCAGTTTAAGGAAGCACTGAGTGTCTTTGCATCAAGATATACAAGATCTACGGAGATTTGTATTGGTGTATCTGATGAGAAGCTGCCGGTGTCGGTCAAAAAGAATCAAGAAGATGCAAACTGCATCATTATCATGCCGATCGCATCTTGAAATGGCTGATGCTGGCATCCTGTAAGATTTACATAACCTTTCTGCCGAAACGCAGGATTACTAAAGAGGATAAGGTGAAAAGCTATCGTTTTGGCTTTTCACCTGCTTTTTTAATATTAGTGTTTTTCATATCGGTTTTTATAATAATTAGACTTATTGCCTTACAAAAAGAACATATGTTCTTTTTCTGAACCGCACCGTGCGGTTTTCAAGTTTATCGATTTTTCTTTTTTTATTTCTCATTTCATTTTTGTACCAAATCAGACTTATCAGTATCAAATCGGAAATTCCAGGCCTTTTATCCTATCCCAATTACGTTTTACGCGTTTTGGTTACGTTGTGCGTCTGGAATTTTTTCGCTATGATTCATCTCAGGATAAACACATGTGATTTATGCAATTTCATATTCAGATTACAAGGGAGGCATGCACGTTGATTTTATCAAGTGTAGCCGAAAGACTGAATGAGCCTATTGGGAGAGTTGTAACAACTCTGGCAGCAGCGACGGAGGGAACCGAGTGGGATTTTATGACAGAGGGATCCAGTGATACCGGAGTGTTCAGTTCGCTTATATCCAAGTTACAGGATATAGGGGCATCCGGATATCAGTTGATGATGACGCTCGGAATCATCGGTCTGGTTTTTTCGATCATATTTACCGCGGTGTCCCTGCTGTTGACCAGCAATGCCCAGAAGAAGGAAGAGAAGAAGAGTCATGCATTAGTCATATGTTTAGCAGGAATCATCATTTTCTCGGTTTTTTCCATCATCGGTTTTTTTCAGTCAATTGGCGGAGAACTTTAACAACTGGCAGGACTTTCAAAGTCCTGCATTTTCAATTTCAGGAGAAATAAAATGTCCAAGATGGGTGTGTTCCCGGTACCGGGAGAATTAAAGAGTGAGGACAAATGGTTTCGCTATTTTAATCGTAAACAGGCAGCTACACTCGTAATTTGCGGAATTATCGATTACAGGGTGATTCTGTTTGCAAATGCAGAAGGTCTGCTTCTTCCTGCAATCATAATCATGCTCATACTCACGATGACTGCAATGGGAATTGTCATGATCCATCTTCCGGTAGATGCACTATTTTTGTCAGGCGGAGGGCTTACCGTGGATCAGTTGATCTTTCGGCTTCTGTATCGGCTACGACATAGAGAGCTGTATACCAAATGCGGGATATCTGAGGAGGACTGTCTATGAAGAAGAAACTCCGTTTTCTATTTCTGGTTTTGATAACGGTAGTAATGCTGACCGGATGCGGCGGAGATGATGAAGGAGAAGACCCGTTTGATTTTTCAGGAGCTGAGCCAAAAGATATTAATCCGTGGACGTATCTGGAAGATACTTCAATTTACTTGAATGATTCCCTGACTGATCTGGCTTCATCGTCTTCAGAATTGGCAATGACAGTAGGAATTATGGGGATGGTATTTTCTATTATCTACATTGCGGTACGACTTCTCTTTTCCCGCAATGCCGCTCGTCGTGAGGAGATCCGGCAGGAGGCGGTCATTAAAGGAATGATTGCAGTTATGCTCTTTTCCGTTCCATTCTGGCTTGGAATTTTTAAACAGTTTTCTGAACTTCTGATTTGAGGAAATAGAAAATGACAATGATAACGCAACTGATCAGAAATATACAGATTATCGCAGCAGTAATCATAATCATCCTGCTCGTTTTTTGCGGGATAGGTCTTTATCTTTTCAAATTTAAAAAGAGAACAGTAAAAGAACAGGCGCTAGACTATTCGTCATTTAACAGGAAAGAAGTGGTTGATTATATCGGCTTTGATGATGTGGCAGATGAAATGCTTGTGGCGGACGGAGGTAAAAGATTCATTGGCGCGATCAAATGTCAGGGATTTTCTTTTGCCGATGCCGAGCCGGAGGAAAAGCTGCAGACAATCCGCGGATATATCACTTTTTTTAATGTAATGATGGGACCGGTACAGTATCGGCAGTCTTCCAGGGATGTAAATCTGGATTCACTGATTGAGAGTTACAGAAAGCAGATTACTTCTCTTCAGGAGAAACGCTTCACATTGAACCTTGATTATACAGATTTGAAAGCTGAATCCGAAAATCCGGCGCTGTCACCTTCTGATTATGACATCTACTATGAAAAGTTGAAACATATGCAGAGAGAAATGACTTCTTTGGCATATCAGATCGAGCAGCTGGAGGCGCAGGTGCAGTATATGTATGCTATTTCCGGTGAAAATGCAGGAGCAAAGCGCGAGGAGGTATACATCTTTGACTGGCAGTACAACCCGGTTGATTTCTCATCCCAGGAACTGGAAGGGATTGAGGTGTATCAGCGGGCAGAAGCCCAGTTGAAGGCAAAGGCAAATGCATATATCAATGCTCTGCGTAACTGCGGCGTCCATGCCAGACGAATGTCGGGAGTGGAACTTCTTGAAGAGATCCGTAGGTATACCCATCCGGTTTCCGCAGCTAAAGGAACCGTGGAAGATATTGTTCAAACGGCCTATGACAGCATTTGTGTGACGAGCCGGTCTCTTCAGAAGCTTGAGGATGAAGTAAACAGAAAGATTGTGGAAGAGATTGCCCGGGAAACCGGAATAGCGGAAGGAGGATTTGGACGATGAGCGTATTGCTGACAGAACATAAAGAACTTTTTATCGTGGCGTTTGTTGGAATCCTCTTTACCGCGGCTGCATTGACGGCAGTTCTGGGCATTATGCTTGCTAAGAGGAAAAAGAATCCCGAAGAGAAAGAACTGGAAGAAAAGAAGCAGAAGAAAGCGGATAAAGTCATGGAGGCGAGGAAAGTAGTTGCGCCGGATGGAATCAATCCGAATCCTCTGTCATATACAGTGGTTCAGGACTGTGGCCATGACATTTATATAAGAAGTTTTACGGTAGATTCCCTGCCGAAACGAACCGTATTTGCTGTGACATTCCCCTCCTTGTTTAATTTTGACCGGATGAATAGTTCGGTTTTTATAGAGCCCATCACAGAGGGAAGAGCATCACACCTTCTGGATGAAAGGATTGTGGAAATTGAGACAAATATCATTACAGCGGAGAAGAATGCAGATCGCAATCAGATAAGAAAACTTACATCAAAATTAAGAGATACGGAAGCCTGGGCACAGCGGATCGAAACGGGAGACAACAGCCTTTATCATGTATATTTCCTGTTTACTATCATGGCAGACAGTCTGGATCAATTGAACAGACGGACGGATGCTTTCCGCAATCTGGCGAAAGAGAGGCAGGTGACCCTGTCCTGCTGTTATGCCCAGCAGGCAGAATGTTATCTTTCAGGAATGCCGCTGATTTACCGCTATAGTGCGTCAATGGGGCCGATACGTTCGTGCGGACTGAAACGGCACACAATGGATAAACTCAGCGTTGCCAGTATTTTTAATCATACTCAGGACAACTTCTTCCAGGAGAACGGCATCATAATCGGACGGAATTTAAGCACTGGGATGCCGGTCGCCTTTGATGTCTATGACAGCAAGCATAATGGCTACAATATCGTTTTTGCGGGCATGACAGGCACGGGAAAGTCGGCGTGCATGAAGATCATGGCTTCACGTTACATAACGAAGAACGGGTATCGTTTCGTATGCATTGATTCACAAGCGCGAGGAAACCGCGGGGAGTATGCCATGCTGGCAGATATGATGTGCAGCACCAATTATTCCATAAAAAATGGGTCAGGGAATGTCATAAATATATTCGATCTTGACAAGGAGGAGGAATGGTCGGAACTGAACGGGAGTTACGAGGTGCTCCGCCTTCAGGATAAGATCGCAAATGCGAAATCAGACATTATGACTTTGATTCAGGGGAATAAAGAACCCGCAGATTTTACACTGATTACATATGTGGAACGTATTGTTATGGATACGGTCGCCGAACTTTACGAAGAACGGAAGATATATGATAACGTAGTCGATTCCCTTTATGAGTCCGGCAAAGGAATCAAAGATGGTGTGATCACCAGCGGTAAGATCAAGAAAAAGATGCCTGTTCTTACAGACTTCTATAAGAAGATTCTGTTAAAAAGCAGAGAGAACCGGATACCGGAGCACAAGGAAGCTTACCGGATCATACTTGATAGCCTGAAAGACAGGGTAAAGGAACTGTATTATTGCCCGAAGTGTCTGACCTTCTACACAAGGGAGGAATGGAAAACAAATAAGAAGAAATGCAGATGTGGAACGGGAATTATCAGGATACACGGGGCAAAGGCATATTATGACGGGCAGAGTACGATCCAGATACGGGAAAATGAGCGCTTTACAGATCTGGATATTTCTCAGCTCCCGGAGACGGAGCGGCCGATTGCCAGACAGATCTGCCTGAGTTTTCTTAATGAGCAGTTTATCAAGGCGAATGCCACCAACCCGAAAAAGACACAGCCACTTGGAGTGATCGTTGATGAGGTGCATCAGAACTTTTCCATGAAATCACAGGTCGCAAGCCTGGATTATGTGGCAAGGACAAGCCGGAAACGCCTTGTTTCACTATGGACAGCAACACAGGCGCTGAAGGATTATGATTGCTGCAGGGAAACAGAAGCACTATTGAAGCAGGCAGCGGCAAAGTTTGTATTTAAGCAGTCATACAGCGACCGGAAATGGGTCCAGGAGGCCCTGAACCTGACAAGCGGGCAGACAGAGCGAGTTATGGAGCTAGGAGGAGATCCATCAGATGAGTCCGAAAGCCGAAAAGGGGAAGTCTGCATTGTCGATAATGGAAAGATCTGCTTTGTAAAGATCGATTATCTTAAGAAAGCCGAAGCGGTATTTGTAGAAACGGATCCCCGCGTGATCCAAGAGATGTACGCATAAGGGGGCCGCCTATGAGAAAATGGAGAGTTTTGGGGAAAGTCTGCCTTTTTTTACTCTGTTTTACTCTGATGATGCCGTGCACAACAGTGGTGTACGCGACGGATGACTTGACGAATGAGGTAGATGAAGCGAATGAAGACCGGTTTTCACAAGGTTCACCCTGGTTGGACGGTGCGGATGACTCTATATACTCGAATGGGGTTGATACTACTGAAGAAGAACAGGATATTGAACCGGATGAGCCGGGGATGGTTGAAAAGTATTTTTCCGAACTGCTGCGAAATATAGCAAGCAGCCTGATTGCTCTTCTTGAAAACATTCTTGGAACGAGTCTTGACGGTATTATATATGGAAGAGTTGGAAGCGGAAAGCCGAATTCGGTAAATATATTTGGCTTTGAACTGCGGTCTGGGAATCCGTACGGTGTTACAGCTGCTGTTTGTTATTCCCTGTTAAGAAGCATGGCTTTTGTATTTCTCGGCATTGTATTTGTGGCAACCCTTGCGAAAAGTCTGTGGACAGGTCAGACAGCCCAGAGCAGGGAGCAGATTAAGTCAAGTATCTTCTCAACTGCCATGAAATTCAGCATCCTTATGCTGATGCCGTTCCTGTTTGATGTGGCGCTTTATGTCCGGGATGTGGCTCTTTATGGAGTGAAAGAGGTGACCGGACAGATGGTGACTGGGGGAGCGACTCTCTCCTTGGCGAAGGCATTCCTTACGAATGCGGAGCGGACCGGCCGTTTTGTCGATGCCGTGATGTATTTGGGAACGATACTTCTTACCATTTATTTTGCCATTATCTACATTGCATTGGCGATTGATATTCTGATTGCATTTGTAGCATTCCCGGTTCTGTGTCTTTTGCATTCCCCGAAAAGGGATCTGCTGGGAAATTGGGTTATGAGTGTCCTATCAGACATTATTACGCCGCTTTTAGATGCGATACTCTTGATGGTTCCGCTCTTGACCAGCATGATGCTGGGGGATGTAATCCGGGGGATAGCAGTAATCCAGATGATCATGTGTATGCTGATCATCCCGGCAAGGAATCGTATTAAAAGCCTTCTGGGAATCCAAAGTAACGAGCGGGGAGGATTCCTGTCTGCTATGGGGCTTCTTGCGATGGGGCGGATGATTGCCGGTAAAGCGAAAGGTGCCGTACAAAGGATTGCAGGGATCCGGTCCGATCTTGAAAAAAGCCGTGCCCACGGAGAAATGGCAAAGGTGGATGAGGAAGAAAGGGAAGCGCTGCTGGGAGGATTTGACCGCAGCGGATCAGACAATAGAGCTGTCAGTGATATGGAAGAAAGAGAGCGGATGGCTCAGCTTTCTGGCGGTACAAGAGACTCTGCCGAAATGGATGGTTATGGAAACGGGACACCAGAAGTCGCGGATCTTGACGATGATATGCTGCAGGGAGGAGGCCAGAATGACCTTGCAGGCATGGATGAAATAACAGATGATACGGGAATTCCGGAAGGCATGGAAATGAATGAAACTGAGACAGAACCTGCCCAGGATGATACACCAGAAACCCCAGCTGGTACAGAACCGCTCACACGGAATGAAGCCCTCCGTGATCTGAATAAGACAATGGATACCATGCAGCAAAAGATAGATGATCTCCGGGTAAAGAAGGCAGCTTATCAGAATCAGGAAAAACAGATTGCGCGTAAGATGCTGGATCATGAAAGAGGCAGTGATGAATACAGAGAGCTTGAGAAAGAGCGTGCAGATGCAGCGCTTGGTGCTGCGGAAACTGCCGAGAAGATTGAGGAGCAGTCCAGAAAGCTGAACCAGCTCCGTCAGCAGGAGAAGGAACTGCGCGGTAGCGATCGCGGAGCTGTGCCAACACAGTTTGATGAAGCAAGGGCGAGAATCCTGTGTAAGCGTGCCAATATTGACAATTTTGAACAGCCGGAATTCAGAGGCGTGTTATCGAATGCTCAAATGGAGAAACTGTACCGCAATAGAGCAATCGCAAATGCAGTTAAGGGAGGCGCTGCTGTGGCAGGCGCGGCCGCAGGCGGCATGTTACTTGGCGTCGGAAGTGTATTTTTAGGTACAGGAGCAATGCAGATGGGCACTGTGGCAGGCATGACTTCAGGATCAGCGATCGGCAGTACAGCGGTAGGAGCCGGAATTGCCGGCGGCCGTTTCGTAAAGGCGGTAGGAAGCCGGTTTGTGGATAGCAGCAATGCTTCACCGCCTGTACAACCTGTTACTCCTCCGGAAGCGTCGGTTCCGCCGGTGCCGACGGCATCACCGACTCCGACGCCAGGCGGAGAGAGGATAGTACCGCCGGAACAGCCGGTGCCCCATCAGACACAACGAGTGGAACGGGAAATTGTGATAGAGGAAAGCCAGAATCCACCCGGGGTTGGACCAGAGGCAATGGGATCTGTCGTGGAGCGGAAAGTACAGGTGGAAATCGAAAAAGACAGTGCGTCAGCACTCCAGCAGATTTTAACCCCGGCCGGCGGAATCCGGAACAGTGCCGCTGTAGAGGCGCTCCGGCAGGCGAATATTGAAACAGAAAAATATATTCTGGCTGCCAGGGAATTAGAAGGGACTGTGCTGACAAAACAGCAGGAGCTTGCAAAGCGGACGGAATTCCAAACCGAAAAGCTGACCGATGAGATCATGAAAAGGCTGAGCAATAACCCTGATTATGAGCCGGGAACAGAGAATTATGCTGCAGCACGGGAAACGATATCAGACAAGGTCCGTGCCATTATTGAACGCCAGAACCGGGATTTGTTTTAGGGAGGATGAAAATTGAAACTGAAGAGAAATATCTGCGTGCTGTTTGTGGTCCTCCTTTCGGCATTCCAGTTCACGGGCTGTGAGTTTGAAGGCAGTGGATACGGAACTGCGAATGTACCGCCCATAGTGGAACAATGGAGGTCCCTTGTCGAGCATTATGCAGAAGAATATGGAATACCGGAATATGTCGACCTCATACTTGCGATGATCATGCAGGAGTCAGGAGGAAATGCCGAGCAGACCCCTGATATCATGCAGTGTTCGGAAAGCGCCGGGATGTCGCCTAACGCGATCGATGATCCGGAGGTGAGCATCCGCCAGGGTGTGAAATATCTGGCATCACTGGTCCGGTCCGGTGAAGCAGCCGGGGTTGACAGGGCGACTGTGATTCAGTCCTATAACTTCGGCGGAGGATACATATCATTTATAGCCGAAAATGGCGGGAAGCATTCGGAGGAGCTGGCAAGGCAGTATTCCGCTTCTATGGCATCCAGATATGGATGGAGCAGTTATGGGGATGTGAAGTATGTGGAGCATGTATATTCGCATATGAATTTTGACTCTGCTGCAGCTGGAGAAGGATATGAAGCAATGTATGCCATTATGAAAGAATATGAAAATGTTCCTTATCATTTTGGCGGGGAAACAAAAGCAGGGATCGACTGCTCTGCCATGTCGAAAAAAATATACCAGGCTGCCGGAATCACAATTCCCCGGAATGCGCAGGCCCAGTATAATGCCTGTAAACATATACCGGAAAGCGAAGCCAGACCAGGGGATTTGATCTTTTTTACCGGAACGTACAATGCAGGAGCGTATATTACCCACGTCGGAGTATACACAGGTAACAATCAATTTTTCCATGCAGGCGGTACCAAATGCCAGTTTTCGGATTTTACAGGGTATTATAGAGAACATTTTGTCAGTTTCGGACGGATGTAGTGATATAAAAGGAGGAAATTATGAGTAAAAAGCGATTGTTTTTCGTGTTTGTAGCGATAGTTTTCGTGCTTTTGGCAATCCCGGCTTCCCTTATGATCAATGCAGTGATGGAGCCGGAAGAGAATCAGGAACAAAATCCAGTAAAGGAAGAGCAGGAGATCCTGTCACCGGGTGAGACAATACAGCAGTTTGCAGAGGTGATCTACACATATGATACCAGTGAGCGTCCGTTTTATGAGGGGGCAGAAGAGTATATGACGCCGGAGGCTTATGAGGTATTAGTGCCGATGCAGGACCCGGAGGCATCCGATGAGGCGCTGATAAAAATGACATCAAAGTTGGACAGCGTTACCAGTTATTACAAAGTCTCAGACAGCCCGCAGGTGGAAGCCATAGCTGATGTTGAGTATTCCCTGTCCGGAATGGGGGATTTCCGAAACCATCAGCTCCTCAAACTCGTATTGACATACACAGATGGATGGAAAATATCGGAGTGCACGGTCCTGGCTACGATCGAGCAGTAGGAGGCATGGGTATGGCGGATAACAGGGAAAAACTTTACATCCTGTGCGGGCTTGCAGGAAAGGGCGAGGACGATATCAGGAATGCTCTGACTGAAAAAGCGGAGGAAGCCGGGTATGAAGCGGTATGTGTAAGCCGTTACCGGAAAGCTGGGATAAGACAGTATATCGCAGAACATCCGGAATTTAGGATTGTGCTCCTTCAGGAATCCATGCAGAGCAGTTATCCATATACAGCGGAAGAACTTGCAGAACTGATGGATGACTATAACCTGAATATTATTGTTTCGTTGAGCAAGTCACACAGGGCCAACCAGTATATGAAGATACTGTATACGGCGGGGATCCTGAACGCGTTGTATGAGGAGGATGCCACAGCTGCAAACATCATGAATCTGATCCTGTATCCAAGAACGAGGAAGATCTGCAGGGAATATTATCAGATCACAACTGCTGCAGACATTCTGGATACACTGGAAGTGGTAGACGAACAAAAAATACAGGGATTCCTGGAATACATTGAAGAATCTGACTCGGATGATGAAGTGATTCAGAAATACCGGTACGTTGCAAAATCGATAAAAATAATAGAAAATATATATCTGGCACGTCATTTATCTGAACATGTAAAAGCTATCTTGGCGACGGAAGATGAGTTCCAGAAATATCTTTCTCTCCATCAAAAGAAACGGTGGAGACCTTTCGGGAAAAGGAAAGTCCACAGTCGAGAGCGGCCGCTTCCGGAACACGGGAAACCGCAGGCACGGACAGTACAGCAGGAGATGCGGAGCAATCGGGAGGAATTGCAAAAGAAAGACGGGAACAATGTCGAAGAGATGGTGGACGAGGATATTTCTGATCTTCTCGGTTTTGGATCCGAAGAACGAGTCTTTGATACCCAGGAATTTTACCCAGAAGTATTATCTGAACAAGAGAAACAGACAGATGAGACTAAACCGAAAAAACAGAGAAAAACAGGAAAACAGAGTGCTTTAATTAAGGCTGCGGCAGTATTTGGCGTAATGATCTTTCTAGCAGGAGTCATTCTGTTTGGCTTTTTCCTGATTGCAGAGTATCAGGCTTCAAGGGAGGAAACACCGCCGGTCATATCACAGAATACCGGCACAGATGAGCCTGATATATCAGACCAGATAATGGTCAGCAGATCAGATGAGAGACCAGACGAAGAACAGGATGATCCTGAGATAAAGGAGACGGAAGATGAAGATCATTTGGCAGAGGAGGAAACCCGGGGAGATGAAGGGGAAACTCATATTGAAAATCAGGATACCCAGGTGGCTGAACCCAAGACACAGGCCCCTGTTCAGAAGGAAACACCAGAGGTAAGCCAGGAACAGGAAACAGTGCCTACAGCACCGCAGCAAAACTCTGATTCGGTCAGTATTTCCACAAGCCAGCCGGAACCTGTACAGGAAACACCGGAGGCGGAAGAGCAGACGTCATATGTTGGCCAGATACTAACCGGATCGGAAGTGGCGGCAGCCGCAGCAGCAGAGGAACAAAAAGGAGCCCAGTTATATCTGAAAACCCGTGAAAACGGGGAAGGATATTTCAGTGCATCGGTGATTGCCGGTATGGTTGACAGTACCTGCAG
>ERZ1090868.1149-NODE-1150-length-14133-cov-5.340105_pt1 | contig 14133 bp, 11 predicted proteins | sample MGYA00478475_ERZ1090868 | MGnify/ENA primary metagenome ERZ1090868 (study PRJEB33644, sample SAMEA5815747) | chicken gut metagenome | biome: Chicken; feature: Gastrointestinal Tract; material: Caecum | place: Ireland | collected 2019-01-01 | study: A study of...
GTCCCAGATGCAGAACGAGGCGACGATCAGAAGGACGGACCCCAGCCAGAGAGCGAGCTCCGCCTTTGTAAAGTAATGTTTTTTCATAAAACCTCCTTGCACGCGGCAATGCCTGTGCGTAAAAAAAGCGTCCGATCCACATTGCCTTCAAAGACCTAACGGCAATGGCCCGAACGCTTTCGCGATTCTTCTGCCCGGTGGCAGGATTCAGTTTGTGTGAGTCACTTCTTCTTTTTGGCCGGATTCTTCATCGTGAGCGAAATGCGCTTTTTCGCCTCGTCCACGTCCTTGACCCAGACGGTGACGACGTCGCCCACCGAAAGGACCTCCGACGGGTGACGGATAAAGCGGTCGCAGATCTGCGAGATATGGACGAGGCCGTCCTGATGCACGCCGATGTCCACGAACGCGCCGAAATCGATGACGTTCCTGACCGTTCCCTTGAGCTCCATGCCCGGCTTCAGATCCTTGATCTCAAGGACGTCGGTGCGCAGAATGGGTGCGGGAAGTTCATCGCGGGGATCGCGCCCCGGCTTCAGGAGCTCGGACACGACGTCGCGGAGCGTCGGCACGCCGACCCCGCATTCGGCGGCGATCTTCTCTTCGCCGTATGCCTTGATGCGCGATCTGATCTCGGAGAGTTTCCCCTCGCGCACATCCTGTTCGGTATAGCCGCACAGCGTCAGCAGTTTTTCCGCCGCGCCGTAGCTTTCGGGGTGGACGGCCGTGTTGTCGAGGATCTCCTCGCTCTCGGGAACGCGCAAAAATCCCGCGCACTGTTCAAATGCCTTTGCCCCCAGTTTGGGAACTTTGAGAAGCTGCTGCCGCGAACGGAACGAGCCGTTCTCCTCGCGGTATCTGACGACGTTTGCCGCCGTTCCCGCATTCAGTCCGGACACCCGCGCAAGAAGGGGCGCGGAAGCGGTGTTCAGATCGACGCCGACCGCGTTCACGCAGTCCTCCACCACGCCGTCCAGCGCTTCGGTGAGCCGCTTTTCGGGCATATCGTGCTGGTACTGCCCCACGCCGATGGACTTGGGGTCGATCTTGACGAGCTCCGCAAGCGGGTCCTGCAATCTCCTTGCAATGGAGACGGCGGAACGCAGATTGACGTCGAAATCGGGGAATTCGGCGGCGGCGAGCGGGGAAGCGGAGTACACCGACGCGCCCGCTTCGTTGACGATGGCATAGGAGACGCCCGCGCCCTTTCCGAGCCCCGCGATCAGTTCCACGGTCATGGCCTCCGTCTCACGGCTCGCCGTGCCGTTGCCGATGGCGATGTGCTTCACGCCGTCCTTTCTGATGAGCGCGGTGAGACGGTCGATGCACTCGCGCTTCTGCTTCTCCCCGTGCGTCGGATAGACGACGGTGGTGTCGAGCACCTTGCCCGTGCCGTCCACGACGGCGACCTTGCAGCCCATGCGGTATCCGGGATCCAGCCCCATCGTGACAAAGCCCTTGACGGGCGGCTGCATGAGCAGAGGCTTTAAGTTGAGCGCGAACTGTCCGATCGCCCCTTCGCTCGCCGTCTCGGTGAGCGAGGCGCGCACCTCGCGCTCCATGGAGGGCGCGATGAGCCTGTCATACGCGTCCGCCGCGGCATTCTCCACGAATGCGGTCGAAGCGCACTTCTTTTTGACGACGCGGCGGTATACCCCCGCCAGCGCGGCGTCGCGGCTTAAAACGATGCTCACTTTGAGGACGCCCTCTTTCTCGCCGCGGTTGACGGCAAGCACCTGGTGGCCCTGGATCTGATTGACGGGCGCGGTGAACGCATAATAGTTGCGGTAAACGGTGTCCGCGGGATTCTTTTCCGCTGCGACGGACACCACGTCCGCCCACTCGTTGTAGAGCGCGCGCAGGTCCTTTCTGACGTCCGCATCGTCCGAGATGGTCTCGGCGATGATATCGGACGCGCCCGCAAGCGCCTCTTCGACGGAGGCGACGCCCTTTTCTTCGTCCACGTATTCTTTGGCGGCCTCCTCGGGCACGGGACAGTCGGGCTGCTGCGCATAGAGCAGTTCCGCAAGGGGCGCAAGTCCCTTTTCCCGCGCGATCGTGGCGCGCGTGCGGCGCTTCTGTTTATAGGGACGGTATATGTCCTCGACCTCGGCAAGCGTCTTGGCCTCGTCGATCGCGGCAGAGAGCTCTTCGGTGAGCTTGCCCTGATTCTCAATGGAATTCTTTACCTCCTGCCGCCGCGCTTCCAGATTGCGCAGGTAGGTCAGGCGGTCGGCAAGGGTGCGGATCGTCTGATCGTCCATCGCGCCGTGCATTTCCTTGCGGTAGCGCGCGATGAACGGCACGGTGTTCCCCTCGTCCAGCAGCGTTACGACATTCTCCACATAGTCCTTGCGCTGGCCGAGCTCTTCTGCCAGAATCTCGGTGATCGTCTGCATGTATTCTCTCCTTCCGTTTGTCGGATACAGTGACAAAATTCATTATACCATGTCCCGCCGCGAAAGACAATGCTTTTTTCAAAAAAGCCGCATATATTTTTTCGGGGACAAATTGTGCGCGCCGCGCGGAAATTTTCCGCGCGGCGCACTGCGTTTTTCAGATCAGCCCGTATTCGGCGGCAAGCGCGCGGAAGGCGGGAAGGCTGCGTTCGATGACGGCGCGCTCCACACAATAGGACACGCGCACGTATCCCGCGACGCCGAACCCGTCGGACGGGACGAGCAGCAGCTCATGTCGCTTCGCCCGCTCGCAGAATGCCGCGGCGTCCGGCTCGGGAGACTTCATGAACAGATAGAACGCGCCTTCGGGCGGGATGCACGTAAAGCCGAGCCCGGTGAGCGCGGACAGAAGAAGGTCGCGGTTTTTGCGGTATTCCTTCACATCGCCCGATTTTCCGAGACACTTTGCGACGACCCGCTGAAAGAGCGAGGGCGCGCACACGAACCCGAGCGCCCTGCCCGCGCCGCACACGGCGGAAAAGACTTCTGCCGCCCCGCGGCACTGCGGAGACACGGCGATGTAGCCGATGCGCTCGCCGGCGAGCGAGAGCGACTTGGAAAAGGAGTAGCACACGACGGTGTCCGGATGGAACGCCATGGGATAGGGCACCTTTGCGCCGTAGGTGAGTTCGCGGTACGGTTCGTCCGAGATCAGAAACACGGGCGACCCCTTTTCGCGGCTCTTTTGCTCAAGAAGAGCCGCCAGCGCGGCCAACTCCTCCTCCGAATACACGGCGCCCGTGGGATTGTTGGGCGAGTTGATGACGACGCCCTTGGTATGTACGCCGATCGCCCTGTCGAGCGCCTGCATGTCGAGGTGGAATTCCCGTCCGGCCGCCGCCCGCACGACCTTGCCCCCCGCGCTTTCGATGAACACGGCGTACTCCGGGAAACAGGGCGTGACGACGACGAATTCGTCCCCTTCCTCGCACAGGGCGTTCAGCGTGATCGTCAGGGACGCCGCCGCCCCGCAGGTCATGTACACGCCGTCCGCGGACATGGGTACCCCGAATGCCGTGCGGATATAGGCGGCGACCGCCTCCCTGACGTCGGGCGCGCCCGCCGCCGAAGTGTAGCCGTGCAGCTGCAGCGACGGCATCTCCCCGGTGAGCCGGACGATCTCCGCGTTGACTTCGGGCGGCGCGGGCACGCCGGGATTGCCGATCGAAAAATCGAAGACGTTCTCTTCGCCGATCTCCCTCTTGCGCGCGTTGCCGTATTCAAAGATCTCGCGGATGACCGAGCGCGCCTCGCCCAACTTCTGATTCCTTTCGTTGACCATGTTGTTTCCTCCCTGATGGCTGATCCTGTGCAAGACGATAGCTCTCGTCCAGCAGGCGATGAAGTTCTGCGGGCGGCACCGAACCGTCCAGCACAACCGTGACCCAGCTCTTTTTGTTCATGTGCCAGCCGCGGAAATACTTCTTCCCGTCCACTTTCGCGTCGAGCTCTTCCGGCCGCATGCGCAGATCGGCGATCTCCACCTCCTCCCTGCGCGCAAGGCCCAGTTTGTCCGCCCCGACGGTGAGCAGCGCCGCGTACCACTTGCGGTTGTCCTTCCTGCGGAGCACCGCGTTGGACGGGAAGCGCTCCCACAGATATTCCGGGCGGTCGCCGTACCGCGCAAGCGCATAGGCAAGCAGCTCCGCCGTGCCGTCCGCATGAAACACCCGCCTGTCAAAGCAGCGTTCGGCGATCTCCCGCAGCGCCGCGCGGTATTCCCCGCGCACCTGCTCCACGAAGCTCCCCCTAACGTCCTCGACGAGGTGCAGCACATACGGCTCCTCCGTCTGCGTGTCGGTCAGGCGGGCGGAGAACGCCCCGGCGGCGGAAACCGCGGCCTCCAGACGGAACTGCCCGCCGCAGAGTTCCCGGCTGTACCGGAATTCGCCCTCCTCTTCCCAGAACCCGTACGCAAGGGCGTTTTCCCGCAGGAACACGGCGTCCGAAAATTCCGGGACCTGCTCCGTCATGCCAGGATCCTCCTGAGGAACTGCCCCGTGTACGATGCCTCGCACGCGGCGACTTCCTCGGGCGAGCCGGTGCACAGGACCGTTCCGCCGCCGTCGCCCCCCTCGGGGCCGAGGTCGATGATCCAGTCCGCCACCTTGATGACGTCCAGGTTGTGTTCGATGACGAGCACGGTGTTCCCGCTGTCGCGGAAGCGCAGCAGGATCCTGATGAGCTTGTCCACATCGTAGCTGTGCAGGCCCGTCGTCGGCTCGTCCAGGATATAGAACGTGCGCCCCGTGGAGCGCTTGCTCAGCTCGGTGGCAAGCTTGACGCGCTGCGCCTCGCCGCCCGAAAGCGTCGTCGCGGACTGTCCGAGTCTGATGTAGCCCAGCCCCACCTCGTTGAGGGTGGAAAGTTTGTTGTAGATCGAGGGAAGGCTTTTGAAAAATTCGCAGGCCTCCTCCACCGTCATGTCGAGCACGTCGGAGATCGTCTTGCCCTTGTACTTAACTTCCAGCGTCTCGCGGTTATAGCGCTTTCCGCCGCACACTTCGCAGGGGACGTACACGTCGGGCAGGAAGTGCATTTCGATCTTCATGATGCCGTCGCCCTGGCAGTTTTCGCACCGTCCGCCCGCGACGTTGAACGAAAATCTGCCCGATTTGAACCCCATGGCCTTGGCGTCCGGCGTCGCCGCGAACAGTTCGCGGATGGCGGTGAACACGCCCGTATAGGTGGCGGGGTTGGAGCGGGGCGTCCTGCCGATGGGCGACTGATCGATGGCGATGACTTTATCGAAATATTCCAGGCCGCGGAAACCGCCGCTTTTGCCCGTGGGCAGGCGGGAACCGTTGAGCGCATTGGAGAGCAGCGGAAGCACGATCTCGTTGACGAGGGAGGACTTCCCGGAGCCGGACACGCCCGTGACGGCGGTCATCAGGCCCGCGGGGATCCTGACGTCGATACCCTTCAGGTTGTTCTGACGGCAGCCGTCCACCTCGAACCATCGCCCGTCCGGACGCTTTCTGACGGCGGGGATCTCGATCTTTCTTCTTCCGGCCAGAAAATCGCCCGTGATGGAGCGGGGCTCGTTCATGATGTCCTGCACGCTGCCGCAGGCGACGATCTCGCCGCCGTGCACGCCCGCCTTGGGACCGACGTCCACCAGATAGTCCGCCGCCCGCATGGTGTCCTCGTCGTGCTCGACCACGATCAGCGTGTTGCCGAGATCGCGCAGGCCCTTGAGCGACGCGAGCAGTTTTTCATTATCGCGCTGATGAAGGCCGATGCTCGGCTCGTCCAGAATGTACAGGACGCCGGTCAGCGCGCTCCCGATCTGCGTTGCAAGGCGGATCCTCTGGCTCTCGCCGCCCGAGAGCGTTGCCGCGTTGCGCGACAGCGTGAGATAGTCGAGGCCGACGCCGACCAGGAAATTGAGGCGGTTTTTGATCTCTTTGAGAATGATATCCGCGATCGCGTGCTGGGTGGGCGTCAGCTGCAGGCCGTCCAGAAACGCCGCGATGTCGCGGACGGGCAGATCGCACACTTCGGCGATGTTTTTACCCCCCACCGTGACGGCGAGCGCCTCCTTTTTGAGGCGTTTGCCGTGGCATTCGGGGCAGTCGGAGGTGCGCATATACCGCTCGATGTCCCACTTGACGCCCACCGAGCTCGTCTGATTGTACCGCCGCTGCAGGTTGTTGACAAACCCTTCCCAGGCGCTTTTGTAGTTGGAGCGGAAGGTGCGCGTGCTGTATTCCAGGTCGATCTTTTCGCCGTTGTTGCCGTACATCAGAAGGTTGAATACGTCCTCGGGCAGATCTTTGACGGGCACGTCGAGGGAAAAGCCGTAGTGCCGGGAGAGCGCGGAGAGATACATCTGCGTGACGGTGGAGGAGTCGAGATTCCAGCCGCTGATGCGGATCGCCCCCTCGCGCAGCGTCTTGGTGCGGTCGGGGCAGATGAGATCGGCGTCCACCGTCTGCCTGAATCCGAGCCCCGAACAGACGGGGCAGGCGCCCCACGGCGTGTTGAAGGAAAACAGGCGCGGCTCGATCTCCTCGATGGAGATGTTGCAGTCGGGGCAGGCATAACGGGTGGAGTAGAGCGTCTCCTCGCCGCCGCAGTCGACGACGACCAGCCCGTCCGCAAGGTTCAGGGCCGCTTCCAGGCTCTCGGTGAGGCGTTTTAAGATCCCCGCCTTGACGACGAGGCGGTCGACCACGACGCCGATGTTGTGCTTGATGTTCTTGTCGAGCTTGATCTCTTCCTGCAGATCGTAGATGCTTCCGTCGATTTTGACGCGGACGTACCCGCTTTTCCGGTACCCGGCAAGTTCTTTGACGTATTCGCCCTTTCTGCCGCGCACGACGGGCGCTTCCAGCATGATCTTGCTGCCTTCGGGCAGTTCCATGACCTTGTCGGCGATCTCGTCCACCGTCTGCCTTCTGATCTCCCTGCCGCACTTGGGACAGTGCGGCGTGCCGACGCGCGCAAACAAAAGACGGAGATAGTCGTAGATCTCCGTCACCGTGCCCACCGTGGAGCGGGGATTGTGCGAGGTCGTCTTCTGATCGATGGAGATCGCGGGCGAAAGCCCCTCGATGCTCTCCACGTCGGGCTTTTCCATCATGCCGAGGAACTGGCGGGCATAGGAAGAGAGGCTCTCCATATACCTGCGCTGACCCTCCGCAAAGATCGTATCGAACGCGAGCGTGGATTTGCCGCTGCCCGAAAGCCCCGTAAACACCGTCAGCGTATTGCGCGGAATGTGCACGTCAACATTTTTCAGATTGTTCTCTTTGGCGCCTTTGACGTAAATTTCTTCTTTCATCTTTCTCTTTCTTTCTGTCTGACGAGCGGATCCGTTCCGTCCTCGTCCTATTCTTCAAACAATTACCCCGCTTCCCCGACAAAGCAGGTCAGAAATTCGTCCATTGCGGGCGACTTCCCTTCCGCCGCCTGAAATCGGGCGATCGGCATCCAGAAGTTGCGCCCCTCCTCTGTCGCGGGCAGAAGTTCGCCCTCCGCCTCCGCGCGGTACAAAACGGCAAGATAGCGCTCCGCGCGCGCCCTGTGCGACCAGTGAACGACGCCGCAGCAGCAAAGCCGCGACACGTCGAGCCCCGTCTCCTCCTTCACCTCGCGCACGGCCGCACAGGCAAAACTTTCGCCCCGTTCCAGGTGTCCGCCCGGAAAGATCAGCCCGTCCCAGCTGCCCTTTCTGCGCTCCTGCACGGCGACAAGGTCGGTGCCCTTCTTGTTCACCATCACCATGACGGTGAGTTCGGCGCGCTCCGTCCTGTCGCTCATGGCGTTCCGGCCCGCAGCATGAGGCCCGCGATATGGGCGACCGCGGCGTCGATCTGTTTCCAGTTCGCGCCGCCGTAGTGCACCTCGCGTGCGCGCTCCAGCGTCGCCCGCGAGACGGCGAGCACGGCATAGACGCCCTTTTCCTGAGCGGACAGGCACTGTTCCACGCTGTCGTCGATGAGGATATCGATGTTGTTCTGCGCGCAGTATGCGCCCTTGTCCGCGCACGAAGCGACCAGCCCGTCGTACGGAATGTGCCGCTTTTCCAGCCAGTCGCGGGAGAGCTTTTCGGGATTGCCGAACCACTCCGCCACGCGGGAAGTGAGCACGATCACCTCGATCCCCGCCGCGCGCCAGCGTTCGAGTACCTCCCTGGCGCCCTTGCGCGCGGGTGCGTCGGTGAACGCCGTGATCCCGCCGTCGTGCACAAATTCGAGCACGTCGTCGTGCGACCAGTCGTATACCTTTTCAAGCATATGCGCGTTCTCGTCGACAAGACGGAACGGCAGATTTTTCCTGCGGATATATTCGCCCGCGTAACGCACGCGGTCGACCGCATTCAGAGTGTCGTCGATATCAACGGCGATCCGCATATTTCACCTCTTTTGTACGCTTTATTTTGTCGGTCCGGGAAGAAATCCGTGAATTCATTTGCGCATCCGCTTCCTGAGTTCGTTGATCGTCTCGCGGATCTCGATGGCGCGCTCGAAATCGAGCTGCGCGGAAGCGACCTTCATGAGCGCTTTCAGCTTTTCGATCTCTTCGGGAATGTCCTTGGCCTTGACTTCGGACGCGCGCTTTGCCTTGGACGTGATGCCGATGGTCTCGGCCACTTTTTTGACGATGGTGCGCGGCACGATGCCGTGCTCCCGGTTGTATTTCTGCTGGACGGCGCGGCGGCGGTCGGTCTCGCCGATGGCGCGCTGCATGCTGCCCGTCATCTCGTCCGCATACATGATGACGCGGCCCTCCGCGTTGCGCGCCGCGCGGCCGATGGTCTGCACGAGCGACGTCTCGCTGCGCAGAAAACCCTCTTTATCGGCGTCGAGAATGGCGACGAGCTGCACCTCCGGAAGGTCGAGCCCTTCGCGCAGCAGGTTGATGCCGCACAGGACGTCGAACTCCCCCGACCTGAGCCCGTTCACGATGTCGATGCGCTCCAGCGCATCGATGTCCGAGTGCATATAGCGCACCTTCACGCCGTTTTCTTTCAGGTAGTCGGTCAGGTTTTCCGCCATACGTTTGGTCAGCGTGGTGACCAGGACGCGCCCGCCCTTTCCGACGACCTTGTGCACTTCGGACAACAGATCGTCGATCTGCCCCTTGGTGGGCTTCACGGTGACGGGCGGATCGAGAAGCCCCGTCGGACGAATGAGCTGTTCGACGACCTGCCCCGCCTGTTCCAGCTCGTAGGGGGCGGGCGTAGCGGAGACGCAGATCATCTGCGGCACGCGCGCGTCGAATTCCTCAAACGTGAGCGGACGGTTGTCATAGGCGGACTTCATGCGGAAGCCGTACTCCACGAGATTGATCTTCCTTGCAAGGTCGCCGTTGTACATGGCGCGGATCTGCGGAATGGTCATGTGGCTCTCGTCGATGAACACGAGGAAATTTTCGGGAAAATAGTCGAGCAGGGTAAAGGATGGCTGCCCGGGAGAACGGCCGTCGAAATAGCGGGAATAGTTTTCCACGCCCGAACAGTAGCCGATCTCGCGGAGCATTTCAAGGTCGTGTTCGGTGCGCTGGCGCAGCCGCTGTGCTTCGAGCAGTTTGCCCGCGTCCTCAAACGCCTTCACTTCCCCCTGCAGATCCTCTTCGATCATGGAGAGCGCCGAGACGAGCTTTTCCGTCCCCACCGCATAGTGACTGGCCGGGAAGATCACGGCGTGTCTGAGCGAGGAAATGACCTTGCCCGTCACGACGTCCACTTCGCCGAGGCTGTCGATCTCGTCGCCGAAAAATTCGACGCGGACGGCGACCTCCGAATTGGACGCGGGAAAGATCTCGACCACGTCGCCGCGCACGCGGAAGGTCGACCGCTTGAAATCCATGTCGTTGCGCGAATACTGAATGCCCACCAGGCGGGTGAGCAGCTCGTCGCGCGTCATCTCCTGTCCGGGACGCAGGGAAATGCCGAGGCGGAAGAACTCCTCCGGCGCGCCGAGGCCGTAGATACACGAGACGGACGAGACGACGATCACATCGTCGCGTTCGCCCAGCGAACAGGTCGCCGCGTTCCGCAGTTTATCGATCTCGTCATTGGTGGAGGAATCCTTTTCGATGTAGGTATCCGTCGAGGGGATATAGCTCTCGGGCTGATAATAGTCGTAATAGGAGACAAAATATTCCACGCGGTTTTCGGGAAAGAATGCGCGGAACTCGTTGCACAGCTGCGCCGCAAGCGTCTTGTTGTGCGCGATGACGAGCGCGGGCCGTCCCACGTTTTTGATGACGTTTGCCATCGTGAACGTCTTTCCGCTGCCCGTGACCCCGACGAGCACCTGCGTCCGGATCCCGTCGAGCACGCCTTCGGTGAGCTTTTCGATCGCCTGCGGCTGATCGCCCGTCGGCGCAAACGGCGCATGCAGTTTGAAATCATGATGCTCCATAAAATTCCTCACAAAAATCTTTGAGCAAAGGCTCAAATCTTTTTCGTGAACCCCGGAAAACGCCGCCGCGACAAGACTGCGGCTCGTTTTCCGCTGCGGGCGCCTTTCAGGGCTTTCATTTCAGCCGCGCCCGCATTCACCTTTCCCCTGAAGCGCATGTTTGCGCAAATCAGGGCCCGCGGCGGAAGGACACCTTCCTTGCGGCTCTTTTATAGCTTTCCTCACAAAAATCTTTGAGCAAGGGACGGGAGCGCTGCGCACGGACGGCGGAACTCCGCGTTTACAAACTTTTGTTCGGCATCTATCATACCGCAATTGCCCGAAAAAGTCAACTCTTTATGAGAAGATGAGTTTGAGCAAAATGCCGATGAGCGCAGAGGCGAGCCCGCAGACGGCAGCCACGAACAGGCGCACGAAAAAGCGCCGTCTGTCCGTGTGGGCGCTCCGCAGAAATGCCGATCCCTTGGGGCGGAGTTCCACGACGTACGTCTTTTCCCCCTTCCGGTCCGTGGCGATGTAATCAAAATATCCGTCCTGCGCAAGGGAAGCGAGCGTACGCTCCAGCCCCTCTTCATCGCATTTTCCGCGGACGAGGGCAAGCACTTCATCGGGCGAAGCAAGAAAACGCGCTTTCCCCGCTGAGAGCGTGAGAAGCGCGCGCATGACCTCGTTTTCTTTTCTGTCCAGCGTCGCGTTCCACATGGTCAACCCCCGACGAGAAAGACGAAAGCGACCAGAAGCGCGCCCAGAAATCCGCCCGCAAAGGAACCGAAAAACGCAAAGAGCGCCGTCCGCTTCAGCCGCAGGCGCCCCTCGCGCGCCCGTTCGCGCGCATGCGAGGCGTACGCCCTGCCCGCGGGCAGGAGCCTGATGCAGTAAGTCCCGTTCTCCGCATAGCGGACGTCCACACAGCGGCAGTCCGCAAGATAGGAGAGCGTCTCCCCCACCTCTTCCGCAGAAAAATACGGCGCGAGGTCGGCTTCTTCAAAGATATGATAGCCGCCGCCCGCGCACAGCGTTTCCAGCCGTTCGAGCAGCGTGCCCGTCCGTTCGTCCAACGTCGTCACGCGCACAGTATGCGCTTTTCCGCGGGGGAATATTACGCGAGCAGAAGAAGGACGGGATTGTAATCATACAGCATTCCCGAGAGCGGCGAGGAAGTGAACAGCGCCTCGAGATTCCGCGCAACGGAGCCGATCATCTCCGCCGCGCCCTCGGGGAAAGAGGAAGCGTTTTCCGCGAGATAGTGCACGCCCAGATCGACCCCGCAGCCGATCACGAAAAAGAGCGCCGTGAACACGACCGCCATGAGGACGCCGTCGATGACCCCGAGCACGAAATTGCCCTTGAGCTTTTTCACGAGCAGATTGATGAGCAGCGTCACGAGAATGATGACGATGAGCATGACGGCAAAACAGATCGCCGCCACGATGACCGTTCCCAGAACGCCCGCCCCCGCGCCCAGCGTTGCGGGCAGGCCGCCCGCGATCGACTGTGCGAAATCGGCAAGGAAGGGCACATTGACCGCCATGAACCCGGAAAGCACGAGCGCCCCGACGCCGAGCGCGATGGTGAACACCGTCCAGACGGAACGGGCAAGCCCGATGCGGTAGCCCGCGCGCATCATGACCAGGCACACCGCCGACAGGAGCAGATCGAGCGCATGCGGCCCCAGGAACTCCGTCCATACGGGATTCTGATAGAGGACGTCGAGCGGCGCAGGCTGCACCCCGAACTGCGGCAGCGCCGCCAGTACGGGCGCGGCAAGCACGACCAGAAAGACGACGAGATTGAGCAGCGCCGTCAGGCCGCCGAGCAGCCGGCTCAGAAAGCGGAAGAAGAGCGGCGCGGGACGCACGCGCGCAAGCATGGCGTGCCGCACGGTGCCGCCGAGAATCAGGACGACGGCGCTTGTGCCGGCAAGCAGAGCCGCGGCAACGGCGAAGCCGCCCCATGCCCCCGAAGGAACGGGGAAGAAGCCGAGCAGCAGGGTCGCGGCAAAGACGAGGAGCGTCTGCCAGGAAAGCCAGGATACGCGCGTGAATTTGCGGAAAATGCCGTAGAGAAACGCCGCAAGCGCGAGAACACCCGCGCCGATCGCGATCGGCACGGCAAGATTGACCGCAAGCAGACCTGTATGCATATCTCCTCCTCTCAATTCCGGTTACTTATTGAAATTATCCTTCAGCGAAACGATCTCCGAAAGACAGAGCTTTCCCCCGTCGCGGCACACCTTGTAGTAGCCCGTGCGCATGAGCTGGAACGCCGTCCCCTCCGCGGCTTCGGCGAGACAGGGCTCGGCCTTGGCGGAAAAGAGATGTTCGCTGTCGGGATTCATGCGTTCGGAGAAATCCTGTCCCGCATAGTCGGCGTCGCGGAGCAGATGATCGTACCGCTTGAGCACGGCGTCGACGCAGGTGTCGGCATTCACCCAGTGCAAGACCCCCTTCGCCTTGACGCCGCTCGTGTCGTTTCCGCTGCGGCTTTCGGGCAGATAGGTGCACAGAATTTCGGTCACGTTCCCGTTTTCGTCGGTCACGGCCTCGTCGCAGCGCACGATGTAGGCATTCTTGAGCCGGGCATATCCGCCGATCTTGAGGCGGTGGTACTTGGGCGGCGGATCCAGGGAAAAATCGCCGCGCTCGATATACAGGTGCTTTCCGAAGAGCACCTTGCGCGTCCCCGCGTCGGGATCGAGCTGGTTGACGTCGAAATCCACCTCTTCGCTGCCCTCATAGTTGGTGAGCGTGAGCTTCAGCGGCTCGACGACCGCCATGGCGCGGGGCGCGCCGGCATTGAGATCCTCGCGCACGACCGCTTCAAAGTAGCTGATGTCGCACTCCGACTGCGCCTTGGCAACGCCCGCGCGTTCGCAGAAGTCGCGCACGGCGGCGGCGGGAATGCCGCGGTTCCTCAGCCCCGCAAGCGTGGGCATTCTGGGGTCGTCCCAGCCGTGCACCGAGCCTTCCTCGACGAGCTTTTTGAGATAGCGCTTGCTCATGACGAGATTGGTCATGTTGAGCCGCGCGAACTCGATCTGGCGGGGCTTGGGATCAAATCCGAGATTGATGCCCACCCAGTCGTAGAGCGGGCGGTGATCTTCAAATTCCAGCGTGCAGAGCGAGTGCGTGACCCCCTGCAGATAGTCGCAGATGGGGTGCGCGTAGTCGTACATGGGATAGATGCACCACTTGTCCCCCGTGCGGTGATGCGTCGCGCGCAGAATGCGGTAGATGACGGGATCGCGCATGTTGACGTTGGGGGAGGCCATGTCGATCTTGGCGCGCAGGCACTTTTCCCCGTCCGCGTATTTCCCCGCCCGCATCTCGCGGAAGAGCCGGAGATTTTCTTCGGGCGTGCGGTTTCTGAACGGGCTTTCGACGCCCGGCTCCGTGAGCGTGCCGCGCGTGGCGCGGATCTCGTCGGCAGACAGATCGCACACGAACGCCTTGCCTTCGGAAATGAGCCGCTCGGCATATTCATAGATCGTGTCGAAGAAGTCGGAGGCATACACCTCTTTCGCCCAATGATAGCCCAGCCAGAGAATGTCGCGCTTGATCGCGTCGACAAACTCCGTCTTTTCCTTGCTGGGGTTGGTGTCGTCAAAGAACAGGTTGCACTTTCCGCCGAACTTTTCCGCGATCCCGAAATTGACGAACATGCTCTTGGCATGTCCGATGTGGAGATATCCGTTGGGTTCGGGCGGGAAGCGCGTCTGGACCGCTTTGATCCTGCCCGATGCAAGATCTTCTTCAATGATCTGTTCGATGAAATTGGAGGCTTCCGCCATTGTTGTTTCC
>ERZ1090868.1151-NODE-1152-length-14114-cov-5.039476_pt1 | contig 14114 bp, 7 predicted proteins | sample MGYA00478475_ERZ1090868 | MGnify/ENA primary metagenome ERZ1090868 (study PRJEB33644, sample SAMEA5815747) | chicken gut metagenome | biome: Chicken; feature: Gastrointestinal Tract; material: Caecum | place: Ireland | collected 2019-01-01 | study: A study of the...
ATTTATACTAAAATTCGCGGCCCCCTTTTTTTGGGTTTTTTCTTCTCCCACACAATGAAAGATAAATGGGGCCCCGCGGGGGTATTTGCCCCGACGCGGGCTACACGCTGGGTTTAGCGGCCGAGCTTGTCGGCGCAGGCCTCCGCATCAGCGAGCAGGCGGTCAAACTTGTCCAGCGCCGCATCGATCGGGGCCGGCGTCATCAGGTCCACGCCGGCGTGGCGCAGTTCGTCAAGCGGGTAAGCGCTGCCCCCCATTGAGAGGAATTCGAGATACCTCTTGACAGCCGGCTGCCCTTCGCGCAGGATCGCTTCGCTGAGGGCGACCGCCGTTGAGTAACCGGTCGCGTACTTATAGACATAGAACGGGCGGTAAAAATGCGGGATGCGCGCCCATTCCAGCCCGACCTCCTCATCCATGACAAGATCGGGGCCGAAGTAATCCTGCACAAGCTTGCCGTACAGCGCGCCGAGGGCAGCCGGGCTCAGCGCTTCGCCGCGTTCCCGCATCGCGTGGGCCTCGCGTTCAAACTCGGCAAACATTGTCTGGCGGTAAACGGTGCCCTTAAAGTTTTCAAGATACTGGTTGAGCAGCACGAGCCGGGCCGCGGGGTCCTGCTCTTTTTTGAGAAGCTGCTCGATCATGAGGTTTTCGTTGACGGTGGAGGCAACTTCCGCCACAAACAGCGTGTAGCCGGCGTACTGCGGCGGCTGGGCACGGTTGGCCAGCAGACTGTGCATGCTGTGGCCCATTTCATGCGCGATGGTCGAAACGCTGTCCAGTGTGCCGGTGAAGTTGGTCAGGATATAGGGCTCCGAATCGTAGGTGCCGGTGGAATAAGCGCCGCCACTTTTGCCTTTGTTGGGATAAACGTCAATCCAGCGCTCGGCAAAGCCGCGGCGGACTTCGGCGCCGTACGCTTCGCCAAGCGGGGCCACTGCCTCCAGCACCATCTGCCGGGCCTGCTCGTAGGTATAGCGGGCGGTACTTTCACCGGTCAGCGGGGCGTAGACATCATAATAATGCAGTTCGTCCAGCCCAAGCAGCCGTTTGCGCAGCGCGACATAGCGGTACATGGCCGGCAGATGGGCCCGAACCGTGGCGACAAGGTTGTCGTATACCTGTTCGGGAATGTTCTCCCCCGCCATTGACATTGCGCGGGAGGACGGGTAATGCCGCGCGGCAGCTTCCGCCGTGGCCGCCTTGACAGCCGCGCCGTAGGTGCCCGCAAAGGTATTGATGTGCTGGCGGTAGCTTTTGTAAAAGCTGTGGAAGGAGTTTTTGCGCAGCGTGCGGTCCGGTGAAGTTTGCAGCAAAATGTAATTTGCGCCGGTAACCTCATGCTGCTGGCCCTGGCTGTCCACCGCCGGGTCAAAAACAAGGTCGGCATCCTGCAGGCTGTCCGCTATTTCGGAAGGCGCGCCGAGCACTTCACTGAAAGAGGCGAGCAGTTTTTCTTCAGCCGCGCTCAGGGTGTGCGGTTTCTGGCGCAGCAGGTCCTCAAAGGCGAAGCGGTAATCCCCCATTTGCGGGTCAGCCGCCACGGCCTGCAGCGTGTCTTCGGGCAGGGCAAGGATTTCCGGCTCTGCGAAGGAGAGGGCGGCCGCAACCCGGGCATATTGGGCCGAGATGCGGGCATACATACTTTGGGCTGCTTCGGCGCGGGTATCCTCGCTGTGGCGCATGGAAGCATAGCAGAAAAGGTCGGACAATGTGCGGGACAGCGCGGTTGCAGCTTCAAAGTAGCCGTGGATCGATGCGGCGTCTTTAAGCTTGCCAGCCCAGGCCGTTACCGCAGCGGCCTTTTCCTCAAGGGTGGCAAGGGTTTTCTCCCAGGCCGCATCGTCGGCAAACAGCCGGCTTAAATCCCAGGTGAATTGCGGGTCAAGTTCAGAACGTTCCTTCACAGTTTCAGGCATAAGCGTCTCCTTGTAACAAGCGCCCACCGGGCGCGAAAAAGTCCATACGATAGTATTATACACCCGGGGATAGGTTTAGACAAATGCGTTCATAAAGAGTTTAGATTTGAAGCGCAAAATTCCCGCCGCACAGATGCGGCGGGGATGGTTTGGGTTTGTCTTACTCCGCGTGGTCGTAGGCGGCGCCTTCGGCGTCACGCTCTTCTTCCGCGTGGACCAGCTCCTCCTCCACTTCCGGCAGACCGGTGCCGGCGGGGATCAGCTTGCCGATGATGACGTTCTCCTTCAGGCCGGCCAGCGGGTCGGTCTTGCCCTTGATGGCGGCCTCGGTCAGGACACGGGTGGTCTCCTGGAAGGAAGCGGCGGACAGGAAGCTATCCGTTGCCAAGCTCGACTTGGTGATGCCGAGCAGCACCTGGCTGGCCTGGACGAGCTTGAGGTCGGTCTCGCCGGCATCGATGCGGGCCTGGATCGCCTCGTTCTCGATCATGACGTCGCGGCGGTTCACAACGCTGCCCACGATAAACTCGCTGGAGCCAGCGTCCTCAATGCGAACCTTGCGCATCATCTGGCGGACGATGACTTCGATGTGCTTATCGTTGATATCCACGCCCTGCAGACGGTAGACCTTCTGCACTTCGCTGATCAGGTAATCCTGGGTGGCGACGCGGCCCTTGACCGCGAGGATATCCTGCGGGTAGGCATGGCCTTCGGTAAGCAGCGCACCCTTGGCGATCACATCGCCTTCCATCACCTTCAGGCGCTGACCGAAGGGAATGATGTAGCTCTTGGTGACCGGGGCGCCGTTGTCATCCACACCAAGCACTTCGACATGGCGGGTCTTCTTGGTATCGTCGATGTGAACGGTACCGGCAATTTCAGACATGATGGCCATCGCCTTGGGGCGGCGGCTCTCAAACAGTTCTTCCACGCGCGGAAGACCCTGGGTGATATCTTCGGCCGACGCGATACCGCCGGTATGGAAGGTACGCATGGTCAGCTGGGTGCCCGGCTCACCGATGGACTGGGCCGCGATGATGCCGACGCTTTCGCCGACCTTGACGCACTGGCCGTTGGACATGTTGGAACCATAGCACCGGGCGCAGACGCCGACATGGGCGCGGCAGGTCATGACGCTGCGGATCTCAAGCTCGGTAATGCCGGCTTTTTCGATCTTTTCGGCGTCAAACATGTCCATCATCTTGTCTTTGGAAACAAGCAGGTCGCCGGTGTTCGGGTCAAGCACATCATGCAGCGGATAACGGCCGATCAGGCGTTCGGCAAAGCTTTCGATCGAAGCATTGCCCTCGCTGATTTCACGGACCATGATGCCTTCGGTGGCGTGGCAGTCTTCTTCGCGGATGATGACTTCCTGGCTGACATCGACGAGACGGCGGGTCAGGTAACCCGAGTCGGCGGTGCGCAGCGCGGTATCGGTCAAACCCTTGCGGGCGCCTCTGGACGAAATGAAATATTCAAGGATGTTCAGGCCTTCGCGGTAGTTGGCGCGAATCGGCATTTCCAGCGTTTTGCCGGCGGTGTTGGCCAGCAGGCCGCGCATGCCGGCCAGCTGCTTGATCTGGTCCATAGAACCACGGGCGCCGGAGTCCGACATCATATAGATGGGGTTGCGCTGGTGGTTGGTGCGCAGGTTGGTGGACAGCGCGTCCGAGACTTCCTCGGTGGCCTGCTGCCAGATTTCAACCGTCTTCTTGTAGCGCTCTTCATCCGAAATCAAGCCGCGGTTGAAGTTCTTCATGACCTTTTCAACCTTCTTGTCGGCGGCGGCCAGGATGTCGGCCTTCTCTTCCGGGATGATCGCGTCAGGCACGGCAACCGTAATGGCGGACAAAGTCGAGTATTTGTAGCCCTGGGCCTTGATCGCGTCGAGCATGACCGCGCAGCGCTTGGTGCCATGCTTGGTCAGGCAGCGGCTGATAATATCGGGCAGCTTTTTCTTGGTGACCTGGAAATCGATCTCGTAATCAAACTTATGGATCGGGTCGGTGCGGTCCACATAGCCAAGATCCTGCGGAATCGGGGTGTTGAAGATGATCTTGCCGACGGTGGTGTTGACGATAGCGCTTTCTTCCACGCCGTCAAAGACCATGGTGCGGCGCACTTTGACGGGCGCCTGCAGCGTGACGATGTGCTCGGCATAAGCCATGAGGGCTTCGGCTTCGTCGCGGAAGACCTTGTCGTGGCCGGGGTCGTCGGGGTTGACCATCGTCAGATAGTAGGAGCCAAGGATCATATCCTGGGTCGGCACCGTGACAGGCTCGCCGTCCGAAGGTTTGAGCAGGTTGCCGGAAGCAAGCATCAGCATCTTGGCTTCACGGCGGGCTTCGGTGGAAAGCGGCAGATGGACAGCCATCTGGTCGCCGTCAAAGTCGGCGTTGAAGGGGGTGCAGACCAACGGATGCAGCTTGATGGCGCGGCCTTCAACCAGCACCGGTTCAAAAGCCTGGATGCCCAGGCGGTGCAGCGTCGGGGCGCGGTTGAGCAGCACCGGGTGGCCCTTGATAACGGTCTCGAGCGAGTCCCACACTTCGGGCGAAGCGCGCTCGACCTTTTTGCGGGCAGCCTTGATATTGGAGGCAACGCCCTTTTCGACAAGGTCCTTCATGATGAAGGGCTTGAACAGTTCGAGCGCCATCTCCTTGGGCAGGCCGCACTGGTACATTTTAAGTTCCGGGCCGACAACGATAACCGAACGGCCGGAGTAGTCGACACGTTTACCCAGCAGGTTCTGACGGAAACGTCCCTGTTTACCTTTGAGCATGTCGGACAGCGACTTGAGCGGACGGTTGTTCGGTCCGGTGACCGGGCGGCCGTGACGGCCGTTGTCGATCAGCGCGTCAACCGACTCCTGCAGCATGCGCTTTTCGTTGCGGACGATGATGTCCGGCGCGCCCAGCTCGATCAGCTTTTTCAGACGGTTGTTGCGGTTGATGACCCGGCGGTACAGGTCGTTCAAATCGCTGGTGGCAAAGCGTCCGCCGTCCAGCTGAACCATTGGGCGGATGTCCGGTGGGATAACCGGAACAACGTCCAGAATCATCCAGGACGGCTGGTTGCCGCTCAGGCGGAACGCCTCGACAACCTCCAGCCGCTTTAAGATTCTGGCGCGCTTCTGTCCTACCGGCAATGTCTCCAGCTCGTCCTTAAGCTCGCGGGAGAGCTGCTCCAGATCGATGTCCTCCAGCAGCTTTTTGATTGCCTCCGCGCCCATCATGGCCTCGAACTCGTCCTCATAGGCCTCGCGCATATCGCGGTATTCCTTCTCGGAAAGAAGGGTGTATTTTTTCAGGTTGGTGGTTCCCGGATCGGTCACGATGTAGGACGCGAAGTACAGCACCTTCTCCAGCAGTCTTGGAGAGAGGTTGAGCAGCAGTCCCATTCTGGAGGAGGTTCCCTTAAAGTACCAGATGTGGGAAACCGGCGCCGCCAGTTCGATGTGGCCCATGCGCTCGCGGCGGACCTTGGATTTGGTGACCTCAACGCCGCAGCGCTCACAGATTTTACCCTTATAGCGCAGACGCTTATACTTGCCGCAGTAGCACTCCCAGTCCTTGGTTGGACCAAAGATGCGCTCGCAGAACAGGCCGTCGCGTTCTGGTTTCAGGGTTCTATAGTTGATGGTCTCCGGCTTTTTTACCTCGCCATAGGACCATTCCCTGATCTTTTCCGGAGAAGCCAAGCCGATTTTAATAGATTCGAACACATTAAATTCCATTGTTGCGACCCCTTCTTCCTCAATTACATATTGTCATCACTGTCATCATCCAGTCCAAAGTCGGAGAACTCATCCAGCAGGCCGCCGAAATCGTCGTCATCGTCCTGCAGATCCGGATGCTCCACAGCAAAGTTATCCTCAATCTCAGAATCCACCGCGACGTTCTCGCTTTCAAAGGTGGTTCCGTCGTCCTCCTGATAGTGCTCGTTGCCGCCAAAGCCCATGTCGTCGTCCAGATCCTGCTTGAGGTCGATCTCCTCGTTGTTCTTATCCAGGACCTTAACATCCAGCGACAGCGACTGCAGCTCCTTGATGAGAACTTTGAAGGATTCCGGAATGCCCGGCTTCGGAACATTTTTGCCCTTGACGATCGCCTCGAAGGTCTTGACACGGCCGATGACATCGTCCGATTTGACCGTCAGGATCTCCTGCAGGGTGTAGGCTGCGCCGTAAGCTTCCAGCGCCCAAACCTCCATCTCTCCGAAACGCTGGCCGCCGAACTGCGCTTTACCGCCCAGAGGCTGCTGGGTAACCAGCGAGTATGGACCGGTGGAGCGGGCGTGAATCTTATCGTCTACCAGGTGGTGCAGCTTGAGGTAGTACATGTAGCCGACGGTGACCGGGTTGTCAAACGGCTCGCCGGTGCGTCCGTCATAGACGGTGGTCTTGCCGTCGCCGCGCAGGCCCGCCATCTCCAGGCACTCGCGGATGTCGTTCTCGTTTGCGCCGTCAAAGACAGGCGTCATAATCTTCCAGCCAAGCTCGGCGGCCGCACGTCCCAAGTGGACCTCCAATACCTGACCGATATTCATACGGGAAGGTACGCCCAGAGGATTGAGCACGATGTCCAGCGGACGGCCGTCTGCCAGGAACGGCATATCCTCCTGCGGCAGGATTCTGGAAACAACACCCTTGTTGCCGTGGCGTCCCGCCATCTTGTCGCCGACCGAGATCTTTCTCTTCTGCGCGATGTAGCAGCGGACGACCATGTTGACGCCCGGGGAAAGCTCGTCGGAATTTTCTCTTGTAAATACCTTGACATCGACGATGATGCCGTACTCGCCGTGCGGTACGCGCAGCGAGGTGTCGCGGACCTCTCTGGCCTTTTCGCCAAAGATGGCGCGCAGCAGGCGCTCCTCGGCATTCAGCTCAGTTTCACCCTTCGGCGTTACCTTGCCGACCAGGATGTCGCCCGAGTGAACCTCGGCGCCGATGCGGATGATGCCGCGCTCGTCCAGCTCTTTGAGGGCGTCCTCGCCGACGTTCGGGATGTCGCGGGTGATTTCCTCTGGGCCGAGCTTGGTGTCGCGGGCCTCAATCTCGTGCTCCTCGATGTGGATCGAGGTGTATACGTCGTCGCGGACCATGCGCTCGTTGAGCAGGACCGCGTCCTCGTAGTTGTAGCCTTCCCAGGTCATAAAGCCGATCAGCGCGTTTTTGCCCAGCGAGATCTCGCCGTTGCTGGTGGCCGGGCCGTCCGCCAGTACCTGGCCGACAGTAACCCGCTCACCTGCGGAGACGATTGGGCGCTGATTGAAGCAGGTGCCCTGGTTGGAGCGCATAAATTTGATGACGTTGAAGGTTTTCAGCTCACCCTCGTCGGTGCGGACCACGATCTTGGTCGCATCCACGCGGTCGACCACGCCGTTGACGTCGGAAACGACGCAGACGCCCGAGTCAACCGCAGCCTTATACTCCATGCCGGTGCCGACAATCGGGTTTTCTGTTTTCAGAAGCGGCACTGCCTGGCGCTGCATGTTCGCACCCATCAGCGCGCGGTTGGTGTCGTCGTTCTCGAGGAACGGGATCATTGCAGTCGCAACCGAGACAACCATCTTCGGCGAAACGTCCATGTAGTCGACCAGCTCGCGCTCGACAACGCGGACGGTGTCACGATGGCGCACCGAAACCATCTTGTTGGCAAAGGTGCCTTCCTCGGTCAGCGGCTCGTTGGCCTGCGCGACGATGAACTCATCCTCGCGGTCAGCAGTCATATATTCTACCTCATCCAGCACCTTGCCGGTCTCTTTGTCGACGCGGCGGTACGGCGCCTCGATGAAGCCGTATTTGTTGATTCTTGCAAAGGTTGCAAGGTAGGAGATCAGACCGATGTTCGGACCTTCCGGGGTCTCTACCGGGCACATTCTGCCGTAGTGGCTGTAGTGTACGTCTCGAACCTCGAATCCGGCGCGGTCACGCGACAGACCGCCAGGACCCAGCGCGGACAGACGGCGCTTGTGGGTCAGCTCGGCCAGAGGGTTGTTCTGGTCCATGAACTGGGACAGCGGGCTGGAACCGAAGAACTCCTTGATGGCGGCTACCACCGGGCGGATGTTGATCAGTGCCTGTGGGGTGATGACCTCCATGTCCTGCGCCTGAGTGGTCATGCGCTCGCGGATAACGCGCTCCATGCGGGAGAAGCCGATGCGGAACTGGTTCTGCAGCAGCTCTCCAACCGAGCGGATCCTTCTGTTGCCCAGATGGTCAATGTCGTCGACCGAGCCGACGCCGTTGCCCAGGCAGCACAGGTAGTTGATGGTGGCGAAGATGTCGTCCTTGATGATGTGCTTTGGAACCAGATCCTCTGCGCGCTCCTTGATCATCTGGCGCAGCTCCTCATCGGAGTTGCAGCTGTCCAGAATCTCGCACAGAACCGAGAAGCGAACCTTCTCGTTGACGCCGATCTCCTCCAGCTCCTCCTGGGTGTAGCAGGAGATGTAGTCGAGGATGTCGACCATGCCGTTGGAGATGACCTTGACGGTACGGTCGCCGACCTTGAGGAAGACGGTATCGACGCCGGCGCGCTCGATCTCCTCCGCCTTGGCGCGGGTGAGCACCTCGTCCGGCTCCGCCATCACCTCGCCGGTGCGGCTGTTGATGATAGGCTCAGCAACCACATGGCCGGTGATGCGGGAGGCGATGCCCAGCTTCTTGTTGTATTTATAGCGTCCTACGCGGGACATATCGTATCTTCTTGCATCAAAGAACAGGCCGTTCAGATGGCTCTGGGCGCTGTCCACTGTCGGCGGCTCGCCCGGACGCAGCTTGCGGTAAACCTCCAGCAGCGCCTCCTCGGTGTTGTTGGTGCTGTCCTTTTCGATGGTTGCCACAATGCGCGGGTCGTCGCCGAAAAATTCCAGGATCTGTCCGTCGCTGGACAGGCCCAGCGCGCGGATGAAGGTGGTTACCGGCAGCTTTCTGTTTTTATCGATGCGGACATAGAAGACGTCGTTGGAGTCGGTTTCATATTCCAGCCAGGCGCCGCGGTTCGGGATAACGGTGGTGGCATACAGTTCCTTACCGGCTTTGTCGCGGGAGATGCTGTAGTAAACACCCGGGGAACGCACCAACTGGGAAACGATAACGCGCTCCGCACCGTTGATGATGAAGGTGCCGCTGGGGGTCATGACCGGGAAATCTCCCATGAAGATATCCTGCTCCTTGACCTCGCCCGTCTCCTTGTTCAGAAGGCTTGCGCGCACACGCAGAGGCGCTGCGTAGGTAGCGTCGCGCTCCTTGCACTCCTCAATGCTGTATTTAGGCGTTTCGTCAAGACGGTAGTCGATAAAGTCAAGCACCAGATTGCCCTGATAGTCCGAAATCTCAGAAATATCTTTCTTTAACCCCTCCTCAAGAAACCATTTGTAGGAGTTTTTCTGGACCTCAATCAGATTTGGCATTTCCAGAACCTCATTGATCCGAGAAAAGCTCATTCGAACATTCTTACCCAGATGTACCGGCTTAACATTCACCATAGGCTGATCCACTCCAATCCGCATATTTTAACAATTGTCCATTGTGTACAACTTTTTTCCCATTTTATTCAATATCCTGCAAGAAGGTATTGAATTCTTTTTTCTTCTATGCTACAATATATTTAGGAAAATACACACGTAGCCATTTTGATACATTATAATATTATATTGCATTTTCGCCATAAAGTCAATCTTTTTGGCTCTTTACGCAGCACGAAAAACACCGATTTTTTCATCGGAGTTTTGTTTATATATGCTAAAATTCTCCTTTTTCCCTCCCCGGGGCCCCGCCGATACGGAACTTTTTCGAAGGACGGCTTTCACCCCCCTCGGGAGCACAGCCTCCTCACGTCGGCTCAAAAAAACCAACGCCCCTGCAAAAACAAGAAATCCCCCGGAGAGGTTGTGGCCGCCGGGGGAACATTTTTTTAAGTTTTTTCAAAAACTTAGTCCAGCTCCGCTACCAGGAACGCATAGAAGCCACGGTAGGTCTCGTACAGGTCAACCTTGGAGATAATCTCCATCGGCGCGTGCATGCACAGAACCGGTACGCCGATGTCGATGGTGTCGACATCCAGCTCGGAGATGAATTTTGCAACGGTGCCGCCGCCGCCCTGGTCAACTTTGCCCAGCTCGCCGAACTGCCATACAACATCCGCCTTGTCCAGAATCGCGCAGACCTGGCTGGTGAAGCGGGCATTGCAGTCGTTGGTGCCGCCCTTGCCGCCGGAACCGGTGTATTTGACAACGCATACGCCGTAGTTCAGGAAGGAAGAGTTCTGCTTCTCATACGCATCCGCAAAGGATGGGTCGTATGCTGCGCTGACATCTGCGGACAGGCACTTGGAGTTGCTCAGCACCCGTCTTACCGGTACGCCAAACGGCTCTGCCAGATCAGCCAGGAAGTATTCCAGGAATCTGGAGTGCATGCCGGTGTTGCCGTCGGAACCAACTTCCTCTTTGTCCGCGAAGATAACAACCGAGGTCCATTCCGGGTTCTGGTTGTCGATCTCAGCCATCATCTCGGTGTAGGCGCAGACGCGGTCGTCGTGGCCGTAAGCACCGATCATGCTTCTGTCAAGACCCAGGTCGCGGGCTTTGAGAGCCGGTACGCAGCTGAGCTCAGCGCCCAAAAAGTCGCGCTCGGTGATGCCGTACTTCTCGTTGAGGATTCTCATCAGATTGAGTTTTACCTTCTCGGAAGCCTTGTCGTCCTTAAACTGTCTGGAGCCGATCAGGATGTTCAGGCTCTCGCCCTTGAAAGCCTCTGCCAGGGTCTGCTGACGCTGGGTAGAGGAAAGGTGCGGCAGCAGGTCGGTGACGCAGAAGATCGGGTCGTTCTCGTCCTCACCGATGGTGATGGAGACAACCGAGCCGTCCTTTTTGTAGACGTCGCCATGCAGTGCCAGCGGAATGGTCGGCCACTGATATTTCTTGATGCCGCCGTAGTAGTGTGGTCTCAAGTAGCCCAGCTCGCAGTTTTCAAACAGCGGGCTTGGTTTGATATCCAGTCTTGGAGAATCGACGTGCGCCGCCAGAATCTTGACGCCTTTTTCGATCGGGCGTTTGCCCATGGTGCCGAAGATCAGCGATTTGCCGCGGTTGTTGTAGTAGAACCGCTCGCCCGGCTGATACTTTTTCCCTCTCTCAAACGGATGATAGCCATTCTTTTCCAGCAGAGCGATCGCCTCTTTGACAGCTTCGATCTCAATTTTGGCAGCGTCCATAAATTTCTTATAGCCTACCGAAAAATCCTCCGCTTTGTCCAGAGCCTCGTCAGACAGACGGCTGGTGCCGTTGACCGGCTTCATCATCAGCTCTTCCTGGAGCAGTTCGCCTTTGGTTTTGTCCATATCGTTCATCCTCCCGATAATAATATTTATCTGTGCCGCCCTCCCAAAAGAGAGCAGGCAAGAAAGCATTTTTTAAGAATAAAGCTCGCGGTAAATTTCCTTTGCCTCGGAGACTTTATTATAATACCATTCTGTATCAGAATAGGGTATTTTGTCAAGTGTTTTTCCGTCTTTCGAATAGTTTTCCTGTTCAAGCCAGGCGCTGACGTTGCCCATCCCCGCGTGGTAGGAGCAGATGGCCAGCATTTCGTCGCCGGTTTCGGTAAGCAGCAGGTGCAGCATATAGGTTCCGTACTTGATGGCGACCTCCGGGTCAAAGATGTCCGCGTAGGTCACGCCGCTCTGGTCCCCCATGCGGTACTGCACCCACTCGAAGGCATCCTCGGTCATCTGCATCAGCCCCCGGGCGTCAGCGCTGGAGACAGCGTTGGGGTCAAAGTTGCTCTCCACCTTCGCCACCGCATAGACTAAATTTTCGTCCACATCGTATTCCCGGCTGTACTGCTCAACATAGCTGCGGTAGCTGCGGGGATACAGCTGATGATAGATAGTTCGGGTGGCCGGTTCCAGCGCGGCAAATCCCGCCGCTACCAGCACCGCTACCAGTGCAACCCACAGCAGGGCCGACTTCACACTCCATCTTTTTGCAACTTTTTTTCTGGCTGCCACGCTTTTCCTCCGTTTCTGTCTAAAGGATGTCCTCCTTATCCGGTGCGGAAGCCGGCTGTTCCATCATGCTCTCCAGCGTTGCCAGCAGGGCGCTGACCTCGTTTTTGAGGGAGTCGGCGCTGCCGTTATTCTCCAGCACCCGCCAGGAGCGGCTTTTGTAGTAGTCCTCGTCGTGCTGGGCGGCGATGCGCTCGCGCGCCTCCTCCTGGCTCAGGCCGTCGCGGGCGATGATCCGCCTCTCGCGCTCGGGCGCCGCAGCGGTGACCGAGACGACATAATCGCACTCTTTGTCCGCGCCGCTCTCAAACAGCGTCGGCGCGTCCAGCACAATCAGCCCGCCCTGCTCCTCTTTGAGCCGTGCAAGCTCTCCGCGGATCTCCTCGATGATGTAGGGGAACATCAGGGAATTTAATTTCTTTAACTTTGCCTTGTCTCCAAAGACGGTCCGCGCCATCTTTCTGCGGTTGAGGGTGCCGTCCATGTTGATATATTCACAGCCAAACTCCAGGGCGATGTCGGCGATGCAGGCGCTGCCCTGTTCCACCACCCGGCGGGCCACCTGGTCGGCATCGATGACGGTGACGCCGTTCTCCCGCAGATAGTCCGAGACGGTGGTCTTGCCCGCTCCGGTCTGGCCTGTCAGTCCTATAACCATATTGTTCATCTTCTTCCTGTCAACCTTGCCTTTTTCTCTGCGCCTATTCCTGCTCCACCGGCAGCTCGTGATAGGCCGCGGCGCGGATCAGACGGTTGTACACTGCCAGTCCCACGCCCTCCTTGTCCGGGCAGCGGGCATACACTTCCTTCGCCCCCAGCTCATCCAGCTGCCGCAGCGCCGCAAACAGGTGCCGTGCCTGGTCGGCCTCATCTGCCCCCAGGCTGACATAAGGCACCTGCAGCCCCGCCACATCCTCGGCAAAGCACAGGGCAAACAGCCCCGGCCGCTTGTGCGCGTTGACATAGGCGACAAACTGTGCGCTGTCCGCGTCCAGGATAGTGATCTGCGCCTTGGGCGCATAGTGCTTGTACTTCATGCCCGGCGAGGAGGCCTTGACGCCGGCCTGCAGCTTTTCGGTCACCGCCTGGTGAATCTGCAGATCGGGCAGAAGCTCCCGCAGCATCTGCGGGGTCACCGCGCCGGGACGCAGCAAAACCGGTTTTTCCCCCGTCAGCGAGATGACCGTCGATTCTAGCCCCACGCCGCAGGCTCCGCCGTCGACGATGGCGTCCACCCTGCCCCACAGGTCATGGACGCAGTGCTGAGCGGTTGTGGGGCTGGGCGAACCGGAGAGGTTGGCCGAAGGCGCAGCCACCGGCACCCCGGCCAGGCGGATGATCTCCCGCGCCACCGGGTGGGAGGGGATGCGCACCGCTACCGTGTCAAGCCCGCCGGAGGTCTCCATCGGGATGCAGTCCCGTTTTGGCAGAATGACGGTCAGCGGCCCAGGCGAAAAGCGCTCGCACAGCGCGTAGTAAACCGGCGGGATATTTTTTGCATACTGCTGTGTCTGGCTGGGATCGTACAGGTGGATGATGAGGGGATTGTCCTGTGGCCTGCCCTTGGCTGCAAAGATACCCTTCACCGCCTGTGGATCCAGCGCGTTTGCCCCCAGACCATAGACCGTCTCGGTCGGGAAGGCCACCAGCCCACCCCGCCGGATAATCGCTGCGGCCTGGCTTAATTTGTCCGCGTCGGACACAACGTCGTTTATCGTGAGCAGCAGCGTTTTTTTCTGCTGCGAATCCTGTTGCTGTTTCAAAAACAAAACGCCCTCTTTTTCTTACTTGTCGCCGCCGGGCACACCGGAGCTCTCCTTGAGCTTCTCGGCCTGGTCGAAGGTGTTGAGCGCATCGAACAGCTCATCGAGGTCGCCGTTGAGAACCTGCTCGAGCTTGTACAGGGTCAGGCCGATGCGGTGGTCGGTGACGCGTCCCTGCGGGTAGTTGTAGGTGCGGATGCGCTCGGCGCGGTCGCCCGCTCCTACCTGCAGCTTGCGCTCGCTGGCGATCTTCTCCTCCTGCTCGCGCTGCATCTTCTCATAGATGCGGGAGCGCAGAATCTTCATGGCCTTGTCCTTGTTCTTGTACTGGCTGCGCTCGTCCTGGCACTCGACGACAGTGCCGGTCGGGATGTGGGTGATGCGGATGGCCGACTCGGTCTTGTTGACGTGCTGGCCGCCCG
>ERZ1090868.1152-NODE-1153-length-14111-cov-11.473179_pt1 | contig 14111 bp, 19 predicted proteins | sample MGYA00478475_ERZ1090868 | MGnify/ENA primary metagenome ERZ1090868 (study PRJEB33644, sample SAMEA5815747) | chicken gut metagenome | biome: Chicken; feature: Gastrointestinal Tract; material: Caecum | place: Ireland | collected 2019-01-01 | study: A study of...
AAGCGATGAAGTTACCTGCTGTAAATGCTTGTATTGAGATTATAGCGGATAGTATTGCTAAAATGCCTATTTACTTAATGAACAGCAAAACAAGAGAGCGTGTAACAGATAATCCGGTTTTGGAATTACTAACAAGTAGACCAAATGAAATTATGACCGCTTTTGACTATTTCAAGCTCATGGAAAGCCGTAGGATTGCTTATGGTAACGCTTATGCGATTATTATTCGTGATAAATTCGGTATTCCTTGCGAGCTGTTGCCTGTTGAAGCTGGTTACATGACACCGTTTTTTGATGATAAAGGCAAGCTGTGGTATGTAGGCACTAACCCAAAAACGGGAGAATACAGAAAGTTTTGGGATTGTGACATTATACACTATAAGGCTTTTAGCGTTGATGGAATAGAAGGCGTTTCATACTTAAAGCGTGGTGCTATGGTCATCGAGGCAGCTTTGCAATCTCAAAAGTATGAGAAAAACTTTTATGCCAATGGTGCAAGACTAACTGGTGTACTTACAACCGAAACCGACCTCACAAATAAGCCTGAAATTGTAATGGAGGACGGCTCGAAAATATCCATAAAAGATGCTATCAGAGCAAGCTGGGATAAGATTTATTCTGGTGCTGATAATGCATATAGAACGGCTGTTTTAGATTTTGGAATGAAATACACCCCTATTTCTGCATCTAATAAAGACGCTCAGTTTATTGAAAGCAAGGCTGCAAGTATTGAGGATATAGGTAGGTTGTTTAACATACCGCTTTACAAGCTGGGTGTTGGTAAACAGACTTATGCATCAAATGTACAAGCAAGCATTGAATATATGCAGCGTACATTATCACCTATTGTTACACCGATTGAACAAGAGGACACTTACAAACTTCTGACTATTGACCAAAGAACAAAGCTAAATTTGCAAATCAGAAGAAATATGATGGGCGAACTAAGAGGAGACTGGGCGAGTCGTGCTGACTGGTTTAAGGCTATGAGTGAAACAGGTGTTTATTCAGTAAATGATATTAGACAGCTTGAGGACATGCCTAATGTTGAAGGCGGTGACAGCAGAAAGGCTTCACTTAATTATGTACCACTGCATTTATGGGAAGATTTATCTGTTAAACGCAATGAGGGAGGTGAAAACAAGTGAGAATAAAAGTAAATGGTGTGATTGTTAGTGATGATATAGCTGATATTTACCGTTATTGGGGGTATCAAGTAGCATGTCCTAGTGATATTAGAAATGCACTTGCTGAAAATCCAAAAGATGAAGAATTAGTTATTGAAATAAATTCGGGTGGCGGTTCGGTTTATGCAGGTTTTGAGATGTACAGCTTAATACATACCGCAAATGTTCCAACTCGTGTTGAGGTGCAGAGTTTAGCGGGTTCGGCTGCATCTGTTATTATGGCTGCTGCTGATACAGTTGCTATAAGTCCAGTTGGTCAAGTGATGATACATCTGCCTACTACATTTACTTGGGGAAATCAAGTAGACCACAAGCAAAGCACTCAAATGCTTGAGGCTGTAACCAGCTCTATTATTGTGGCTTATGAAAATAAGTGCAAGGGCAAAGTTACAAGGGATAAGCTACGCCAAATGATGGACAATGAAACATTTATTACAGCTGAACAGGCTTTGGAATATGGCTTAGTAGATGAAATTATAGGTGAAAACAGCACTGTAAACTACAATAATGTAATAAATTCAATGGGTGGTTTGCCTGATATTGAAAAACTTAGAGAGGCTTATAACAAAGCTAAAATGTCCAATCAGTCACAACCAACTCAGTCACCTGATGGCGACAGTTCATCAAAAGGGGCAGCCAATAAGCGAGCCATTGCGATTGCTGAGGCTAGTTTAAATTTAACTATTATTTAAAAGGAGATACTTATGAAAAAGAAACTGCTTAATCTGTTAAACCAGAAAAAGGCTATCATCGACCGAATGAAGGCTGCTGATGAAGCGAATGACCAAGCCGCTTTTGATGCTGCACAGTCTGAGCTTGCAAATCTGGATAATGAAATAACTCGTGTTAAGGCTATTGTTGATGCAGAACAAAGTGTTCCAGAGCCTGAATCAACACCGCCAACAAATGGTGGTACATATGGAAATGCTGCAAACCGTAACAAAAACTCAAATGAATGTATCAGAGCTTTCTGTGCTTGTATTCGTGCTGGTGCTAGAAATGACCGTCAAACATTCATTGAGAATATGGACATTGTAACCAGAGCTGTAAGAAATGAAAGCGGCATGACAGAAGGCACTCCTGCTGATGGTGGACTTATCGTTCCTAAAGATATCCAAACCATGATTAACGAGCAAAAGAGAGATTTTTCACCGCTGAGTACTATTTTCAATGTTGAGAATGTAACTTCTTTCACTGGTACAAGAGTTAGGGATATTGCACCAACTACCGGATTTACAAAGGTGTCCGAACTGTCCAATATTGGCAAAGACCAAAAACCTACATTTGCAAATATTGATTTCACAGTTGATAAATATGCTCTTATTGTGCCTGTTTCTAATGACCTTTTGGCAGATACCGACCAAAATTTACTTTCGTATTTAAGCCGTTGGCTTGCAAAGAAGGAAGTTTTAACTGAAAACACTCTGTTAATTGAGATTTTAAAAACTCTTGATGGTTCTGCTACTGCTATTGCTGAGGCTGATGCAATCAAGAAAATAAAGACAATGCGAAATATAAACCTAGACCCTGCATTTAGAGCAACTACAAGATACATAACCAATCAGTCAGGCTTTAACTTCCTAGATACTCTTGTAGATGGTAATGGTAGACCATTACTGCAAGAAAGCCTTGCAGCTGATACTGATTATGTATTTGGTGGTAAGCCTGTTCATGTACTATCTGATGCACAATTGCCAAACAACACAACAGCACCAATTTATGTTGGTGACTTCAAGGAATTTGCAACTCTATTCCGTAGACAGAATATGGTCATTGATTCAACCAATGTCGGCGGTAATGCTTGGGCTAACGATTCAACAGAAGTTAGAGCTATTACACGCCTTACTGCTAAACAGGTTGATGACAAGGCTGCCGTTGCCGGTAAGATTACTGTTGCTGATGCAATGGCTGCAAGTACGCTGGAAAACACTCCTGCTGATGATGAAGGTGCTCAAGGTGAGGCTTAATGCTTGACATAACTCCAGAGCGTTTGGAGCTCTGTAAAAGATATATGATTATCGACCATGATGAAGATGATATGCTGATAAGCTCTTTGCTTGCTGCATCTGATGAGTATTTAGAGGGGGCAGGAATTAAAAGAGATGTCAGTCCTTATCAGTATGACTTAGTAGCTAATGCGATGACATTAGAGGCTTATGAAACAAGAGGACTTACAAAAATGGTCGAGATTGCACAGACACCTGCTATAAGACAGCGTATTGTACAGCTTAAACTTCGTTCTAATTATGGAGGTAATGCTTAAATGGTAGGTGCTTTAAGAGATTTAATTCAGTTTTTAAAGTTAGAGCAAACTGAAAACGGTTTTGAGTGGGTATCTGAAACTAACATGTTTGCTCAGGTAAAACAGAAAAGCTCTAAAAATATATTCTCTACGGTTGGTCTTGGAGTGCCAACCGTAGAATTTACAATCAGAAAAAGAGGTATTGACCTGTCTAATGCTCTAATGGTCAAAGGTCAGCACTGTTTTATAACAAACATCGAGGAGCACCCAGACAGCCGAAACTTTTACAAAGTTACTACTGCTGCTATTACCCCGAAAATATGCAGTGTGCAAAGAAGAACAGCCGAGCTTGACCCTGTATACAAACGTCCGATACTGTCCGACAACACAAAAACCACTTTCCCTGCGTGTGTCACCGAAAAATATATTAAAACAGCTGTGGAAACTCCTCAGACTAACACTGAGCAATGCTTAGTATTAGTTGTACCAAAAGCTATAACTCTAAAAGTTGGTGAGCAAATCACGCTAGAGGGTAAAGTGTGGCGTGTGGTCGTACCGCATGAATTAGACGAATGGAAAAACGAATATGAAATCATAAGAAATGATGATGCTTAATGAGTGGTAGTGTAAACACTAGTGGGCTTGCTGAATTGCGTACTCGCATTGAAAATGCTAATAACTCTATACCTGAACTGCAAAGAGCTGCACATGAAAGACTTGGTCAAGTTTTACAGCGTACCGTTAGAGGTAATATAAGTACATCGCTTAATGATAGTCATGGTAAGATTGCAAGCTGGCAAGATATTTTTGTCGGTTCTGGTGGCGGTTATGTGGCGGTTCGTGCAGCAACATCTCCTACGGGTACAAATGGTGCTGGTGCTGTTACTAATTACCTAGAAAACGGTCATGTAAAAAGGCAGAGAAGAACGTACGTTCGCAAGCAAACCAGAAATGTGCGAATTATTCGTGCTCAGGCAAGTAATAACTGGGTAGAGGGTAGACACTTCTATCAGAAAAGTAAAAGTGCTGTACAGCAAGAAGTACAGCGAGAGGCTGAAAACCTTGCAAATCAGATTGCAAGCAGTTTAGGAGGCTAAACAAAAATGATAACTCAAAGAATGATACTTGATGCTGTAAATTTACAGCTTGTATCTCTTGGGCATGGTTGGGCGGTGCATAGAGATGCACTGCCAGAACAGTTTGAACGTCCATGTTGGTTTATTTCTGCTGAGGAACAGGAAAGAACGGTTATGACACGTTTTTCCGATGATGTAAAGCAGAAAATCAATATACTATGCATAGGAAATCTTAATGAAGATAACAAAGGTAATGCTGATGAGCTTACAGCTATGGCTGATGAGGTCATCATGCTATTTACTAATGATGGCTTTGTAAGAGTAGATGACCGATGTTTAAAAATTGATGGCATTAAATCAAAAAGAACGGCTGAGGACGGATTTAATGTTGAATTAACTCTTTCCTTTACTGATGATGCTAGGCTTGAAACCGAAAAACTGCCAACCATGCAAGACATTAGATTTAAAAATAAAATAGCAAAGGAGTAAACTAATGGGAACACCAGGAATTTTTGTATCTTTTAAATCGGCTGCATCTGATGCACTAGAGTTGTGGGAAAAAGGTACATTGCTTTTATTGCTTAAAGATGCCAAATCTCAGGGTAGTCATGTGATAACCAAATCATCAGATATACCAACCGATATATCCGATGATAATAAACAATATATTGAACGTGCTTTGATTGGATATGAAAATAAGCCTAAAAAAGTTTTAGTATACATTGATACTGCGGAAAGTGAAAATGTAAATGCTGGACTTGCTTGGGCTACTACTCAGCAATTTGATTATTTATGTGCACCGCCTACGGTTACATCAGATGAATGTACAGAAATTGTCACTTGGATAAAGGCTGAGCGTGAAAAATATCATGCTGTAAGAGCTGTTCTTCCTAATCAAGAGGCAGATTATGAGGGCATTATAAACTTTACGGGTGATGGTATTAAAATCAGTGCTGAAAAGACCTGTAACACTGCCGAATATTGCAGTCGTATAGCGGGTATTATTGCTGGCACTCCTATGAAGATGTCTTGCACATTTGCACCACTTGCAGAAGTGCAAGACATTACAAGACTTAATGAAGATGAGCAGAAAAAGACTATTGAGGCTGGTAAGCTGATACTTATACATGATGGTATCAAGGTTAAGCTATCTCGTGGTGTAAATAGTTTAAAAACTACATCTGATACCAAAGGCAAAGAATTTAAGAAAATCAAAATCATTGAGCTGATAGATAAGATACAGTACGATTTAAGACTTACTATTGCTGATACATATATCGGCAAATATGAAAATAGTTATGATAATAAGCTTGTGCTTGTTACAGCTGTTCAGACTTATTTCAATGAATTAGAGCTTAGTGGACTTGTGAAAGAGGGTTCAAGTGTAGTTGAAATAGATGTTGATGCTCAATCTGCTTGGCTCAAAACGGAAGGCTATGCAGTAGAGGATATGACTGAACAAGAAATCAAAGAGGCTAACACTGACTCTTATGTATTTATCAAAGTTTCATTTACTCCTCTTGATGCAATAGAAGATGTCAATATTCCAGTGACTATTCAGTAAAAGGAGTGAAGTTTGAATTATGGATAGAGCTAACAGAGTTATGTCTGGCACATGGGGCGAACTTTGGCTAAATGGCGAAAAGGTAGCTGATGTATATAAATTCTAAGCAAAACGCACAGCAAACAAGGAAAAGATTGCACTGTGTGGTCAGATGGCAACCGATACCAAGACTATGAGCACAGAGGGAACGGGTTCTATTGGCATTTATAAAACAACCAGCTTTATGAATATTAAAGTTGGTGATGCACTTGAAAAAGGTCAAGACCCACGCTTTACGCTTATTGGTAAGCTCGCTGACCCTGATGCTTATGGTGCTGAACGTGTTGCAATCTATAATGTGAGTTTTGATGATGAAACTGTTGCAGACTGGGAAGCTAATGCAATAGGAAAAATTGAATGTCCTTTCACTTGGACAAGTCGTGAATTTTTAGATACAGTTGAGGAGGGTTAAATAATATGGATATTTTAAAGGAACTACTGGAGCTTAGTCCAAGAAAAAACAATACTCAGCAAGTAAAACTGCTGAGTTTATCTAAACGTGCTGGTAAAGATATGATTTTTAAAGTGCGTGAACTCAGCTACAACGAAATTAAAAACATTTTGGATATGGCTGAAAATAATCCAACTGCTGACATAAAGATGCAAGTTGTACTTAAAGGTGTGGTTGAGCCTAATCTTAAAGATAAAGAGCTTTTACAGCATTATAACGCTCCTACTCCTGCTGAATTACTGCCTAAGATTTTAAATGCTGGCGAGATTGATGACCTTTACAACATTATCCAAAATCTATCTGGTTATAAAAGAATTACAGCTACACTTGTACAGCAAGAGGCAGCCGACCAAGTTAAAAAAAACTAGAAGATAACGACCTAACAGCAACGCTTATGTATATAGCATGGCGTGACCACCATATCACGCCATCAAAATTTATGCAGATGAGCGAGGGCGAAAAAGCTATAATTTTAGCTTTTGAAGAATACAGATACAAATTATTGAAAGAGCAACAGAGAGCGAGGTGAGAATAAATGCCTGATGTATCTATTGCGGTAAGTGTACGAAATAATGCAAGTAGAGAGCTTGGCAATATATCTCGCAGTGCTGAAACTTTAGAAAATGATATTGAGTCATTAGGTCGTGAACTTGATACTCTAAGAAATCGCAGAGTATCTGTAAGAATGGATTTAGATGATGCTAGGCGTGAGCTAAGAGATGCTAGAAATGCATTTGACGGTACAGAAGAGTCCATACAAAGACTGCAAAACGCTTATCTTAATGTAGACCATATATCAGAACAGTTTAGAGATGTAAGTCAGGCAGCTCGCAACGCTCAAAGAGATTTAGCAGCTGCTGATGACGAGCTGAGTCGTTCTCGTGCTGGTGGAGGTGTTGCAGGCGGTGCAGATGCAGGTGGTTCAAGTTCGCTAATCGCTAGATTGGGTGAGGCTGGTGCTTGGGCTTATGCTGGTGACATACTAAGCAATACAAGCCAAACTATCATATCTTCTGCTTATGGTTCTAATGCTGGCACTATGTTTGGTAGTGTGGTTAGTGGTGCTACAAGTGGTGCTGCTATTGGCTCAATGGTTGCCCCTGGAATTGGTACGGCTGTTGGTGCTGGTTTGGGTGCTATTGGCGGTGTTGTAACTGGTGCAACACAAATATATGAGGAAAAGGACGATGCTTTTAAAGATTATGTCCAAACTCAGACAGAAAATCAGCTTTCAGCACAAGAGGAGTCATTAACAAGCGGTTCAAGTATTGCAGCACAGAGAGAAAAAGACCTTATTTCTTTTACCACACTTTTTCAGGGTAACAAAGATTTAGCACAAAATTACTTAAATGATGTTAAAAATCTAAGTAATTCTACGCCGTTTTTATATGATGACCTAACAACCATGTCAAAAACACTCAAAACTTATGGTTTTGCAGTGGAAAATATGATACCTACACTTACTAAAATTGGTGATGCAGGTGCGGCTCTTGGTATGGGTACTGACGATATGAATAATATCGCAACGTCACTTGGTCGAATGAATATGGGCGGTAACGCTACTCGTGAGGACTTAGATATATTAAGTGATAGAGGTATAAATGCTGTACAATATCTTGCTGATGCTTATGGTACTAACTATGGCAATATGCTTGAAAAAATATCTGATGGTGAAGTTTTAGGGCAGCAAGCCGTTGAAATTATTCTTAATGGTATGGCTCAGGCTTTTTCTGGTGCTATGGCTAACCAGTCTTTGACTTTTGAAGGTTTATCATCAACACTTGAAGGCTGGCAACAGGAAATGGACGCTGCTATGGGTCAAGGCTTTAATGATATCCGTAAACAGGGTTTACAAGCTGATATTGATTATTTAAGCAGTGACAGCGGGCAAATGATGCAAGAGGCTAACTATGCCATTGGTGCATGGAAAGCCGAACTGGAGAACAGTAAAGAAGAATTTATCCGTACTGCTATGGACACCATGATGCAATCAGAAGAATATCAAAATGCTGAGGCTGCTGGTGATGCTGCTGAAATGGGTAGATTGCTTATGGAGGCTAAAGTGCAAGGCATGAACGAATACAATGCTTCTGAGGGTGCTCAGCTTGCTTTGGAAAGTGAACTTGCTTTAGCTGGCTCTATAAGAGAAAATACATCGTCAAACAGTGCTTATTATAATGCAGGACTTAGAAAAGGACAGGAATATACAAAAGGTGTAGCCGCTGGCATGAAAGATAGCTTTATATCATCTGCTGGAACTACAACTACTGGGACTACTACAAATACTGTAAAAGCTCAGACAAATGGTGCTGGCTCATTTTCTAGCATGACTTATGGTGGTGCTCGTGCTTTTGGTGTTAACAGAGTTCCTTATGATAATTACCCTGCACTGCTTCATCAAGGCGAGCGTGTACTTACAGCAAACCAAGCAAGGCAAATGGACAATGGTTCAAGTGCTGCAAATATAACTATAAATATAAGTGGTATGACAGTGAGGGAAGATGCAGATATTGACCGTATTGCTGATGCTCTTGCTCAAAATCTCAAAGTAGCAAAGGCGGTGCAAAAATAATGCTCCGTAAATTCATTTTTAAAAATAATGTAACTGGTAAAGAGGTAATTTTACCTATTACGCCTGAAGAATTCACAATAGACCATGGAAACCATATCGAAACTGTAAATTTACATACAATTGGTGATTATAATTTGCCTAGTGGGCGTACTCTTTTCACTTGTAAAATCCCTGGAATGTTTCCAAGGCAACAATATCCTTTTGTTTTTGCTGGCTCATCATTAAATCCTTATGAGTATATTTACTTTTTTGAGCTTACAAGTGACAAAAGACAGCTTTGCAGATTTATTATATCTGATACACCTACTATTGCAGATGTTTATATTGAGAATATCCAATATGGTGAACAAGACGGAACGAATGATGTATATTATACGCTAACACTTAGTAGATATATGCCACCGACAAGTTCAGAGGTACAGTCAACCAGTAGTGGTACAACAATATCAGCAAGCAGTAACACTCGCACAACTCCACTTAATATTGCTACTCCTGAAGAGTACACAATACAGCGTGGAGATACTTTAAGCTCAATATGCAAAAAGTTTTATGGTGATGCATCGCTTTATCCTAAGCTGGCAGCCGCTAATAATATTCCAAATCCAGATTTAATTTACACTGGAAATACGCTCAGTATTCCAGATAAAAATAGCTTGTAAAGGGGTGAGTTAATGGCTTTATCATTACTGCTTGGAGATAAGGAAATAATAAATTTATGCAGTAGAATCACTGTTTCTGGCTCAATTAAGCAATGTGCAAGGACTTTAAAAGTCGAAATAGTGACCAGTCTTTATGATACTGCTATTATTACGTCCCCTGAGCTTTATCAGATTATACAGTTTTATGATAATGGTGATTTAATATTCTATGGCTCAATATTCACTGTAACTCATGCGACTGGTAGCAGTGTAAAAACTGTTACTGCTTTTGATATGGGTTATTTCCTTAAAAACAACTATGGTACTTATAATTTTAAAAATGTAACTCCTGAGTCGGTTGCTCAGCGTGTTTGTACTGAATACAGCATACCGATTTACAACTTAGTAAGCACTGGATTTACTTTTAGTCGTAAATTTTCAAATGTATCCATACAGCAAATTATAGACACTGCTTACACGTTGGCTAGTGAGTCAAATGGTAACAAATACTTGACCAGATTTATAGGTGCTGCACTTTATATCTTTGTAAAAGGTGAGCCGAAAAGCTCGGCTATTATTGAGGGTGTAAGCAATTTGCAAAATATGACTTATACAATATCTTCTGATGGCATGGTTAATGCTGTAAAGGTTTATGACTCAGATGGAAATTATATCTCATCACATCAAAACAGTGAAAATGCACCATCTAAATATGGACTACGCACAAAAATACTTGTAAAACGTGATGACACTGATATACAAAAAGAAATTAAGGCTATTTTTGAGGATAACGATATTGAGCGAACTATAAATGTTAATGTACTTGCTACAAATGATATGATTACGGGTAATGCAATAACACTAAGAGAGCCACAGACTCAGCAAAACGGCTTGTTTTGGATTGATGAAGATACTCACACTTGGCAAAATGGACTGCATACAGCTAGTCTTACACTTAACTTTAAAAGTATTATGCGTGAGGGTGACTCTGGAACGGAGGAAAAAGAATGAATCCATATACAGAGATTTTACAACTTACTGAAACTAAGCAGGGCGAAAGTGACAGTGTTATTACTACTGGTAAAGTTCTTTCTGTCAGTCCGTTAAAGGTACAAGTTGGTGAGCTTGATTGTGATGCTGAGGATTTTAAATTTTTAGCTCATGTTACTGTTCCAGTCCTGCCAGAGGAAGTTGGCATACAGCTTTTCCTTGTAACGCTTGACGGTAAACAGACTTTTTATGTAATAGGGAGGTTTTAATTTATGGCTGATGATATATTCCCTAGTTTTGTATCTGCTCTTACTGAGGCACAAGAACAAACACAAAATAGTTTACCACTATACAAAGATTGCAAGTGGGATTTTGTAAATAATAAGCCTGTTTTTGAATATGGTCAGCCTGTTGTTGTAACAGGGCATGAGGCGGTCTTAACTTGGGCACATCATGCACTAATGACTGTGCGTGGTCGTTTTGAGATGTACAGCACAAATTATGGCTCGGACACAGAAACGCTTATAGGCTCTAGTTGGTCAAGTGAACTTGTAACCGCTGAGGCTATGCAGTACATCAAAGAATGTTTGCTTGCATCGCCATATATTACATCTGTTTTCTGTTCTGATGTGTCGTTTTCGGGCAGTGTGCTAACTATTACTTGCAAAATACAATCAATTTACAGTGAAAGCGAGGAAAAATATGACGTTTCCTTACAATGAAACACAGGAACAAATACGACAAAACATTGTAAGTCGTATGGGTGATACTGTAAGCACAAATGAAGGCTCTTTTGGTGATTTAATCGCTAGGGCAGTAAGCTACGAGATATGGAGATTTTACGACCAGCTTAGAGCTTTAATAGGTATTGCTTTCCCAGATGAAAACTCTGGTCTTTACTTAGAAAAACGATGTGCTGAATATGGCATCACTCGAAAACAGGCAGATTATGCAGGCGTAACACTAACGTTTACTGGTAGTGTGGGAGTTATGATACCAAAGGGAACTACTGCTCAGACTGATAATGGATTGACTTTTGATACTCTTACAGTTGCGGTAATACCCGAAGGCGGTACTATTGATGTACTAGCCAGAGCAACAAACACAGGTGATTTATACAATGTTCCTGAAAATAAAATAACAAAACTGCTTACAAGCATAAATGGTGTAAGCGGTGTGACTAACAAAGAGCCTGCAAGCGGTGGACTGGATACCGAAACGGATTTAGCACTGTATGAAAGACTTAATCTTCGTAGACAAAGCAAGGCTGCAAGTGGTAACACTGCTGATTATGTAGAATGGGCGTTGTCTGTTGATGGCGTTGGTGCTGCTCGTGCTGTTGAGCTGTGGGACGGTGCAAACACTGTGTTAATCACGATTGCAAGCCCTGAACTCTTGCCAGTAGAAGATGAAGTTTGCACAGATGTACACACTTATATTGAAACTCAACGTCCAGTTGGTGCTATACCTACTGTTAAATCAGCTGAGGCGGTAACTCTTAATATAAATGCTGAAATTGTACTTGAGAGCAATGCTCAGTTAGAAAGCGTTAAAGCTCAATTTGAAGAACAGGTAAACGCATATTTAAAAGATATTGCTTGGAATGAGGACACTGTTGTATATTCTCGTATACTATACAGACTTTTAGGTATAGCGGGTGTAAGCGATTATAAAAGCCTTACTATAAATGGTGATACACAAAATATCACTTTGCAAGATACAAACATTCCTACTATTGGTGAGGTGAATATAAGTGAAACGGCTAATACCTAGCTTTTGGCTTAATAATGAGCAGATACCAGAGATTATAAACGCTATACAGCCAGAACTTGATAAAATGCAAAATGCAATAGAGGACTTTTGGGCACAGCTTTTTATTGATACGGCTACTTGGTCATTATCTTACTGGGAAAAAGAATACGGTTTAACCGCTAATGCAAATGACACTATTGAAAACCGTAGAAATGCAGTAAAAGTAAAAATAAGAGGTAACAAAACTGCTACATTACCAGTTTTACAGTCAATAGTTGATGCTTATGGTGGTAATACTCAGCTTAGCGATACGGGGCATGAGGTACACATAAAATATGTAGAGCCTAATGGTGTACCAGATAATTTGTCGGGTATGCTTAAAAGCCTTAGAGATGCAACTCCTGCACATTTGCCTTTTACAAGCGAGCGAGTGTATCAGCACCCTAAATCTAATATCTGTATTACTGCTGTGCCGACTTTTTCGGCGCGAATTTTAATAAATCCTAAACCAAAGGACGGTGAACAAATTGGCTGAATTTTATACGGTTGTAACCGATGCAGGGCGTGAGGCTGTGGCAAGAGCTACTCAGTCGGGCGAAAAGGTAGATATTACTCATTTTGCTGTCGGTGATGGTGGCGGTTCGGCTGTCACTCCAGACAAAAGCCAGACACAGCTTGTAAATGAGTGCTGGCGAGGGCTTGTGTCCACTTACAAGCAAGAGGGTACAAATATCATAATTGATACTTATATTCCAGCTGATGAAGAAAGTTTTACTGCTCGTGAAATGGGTGTTTTTACTGCTGATGGTGTGTTATTTGCGGTGTGCAATATTCCAGATATGAGAAAAGTTTTACCGAGTGAGGGGGCTGTTGGTAATTTTACTCTTGGTATGGTGCTTGATGTATCTAATATTGATATGACTTACATCGAAATTCACACTAACCCAGAGCTGGACTTTATCAAAAACAGCGAAAAAGGTCAGCCGAATGGTGTCGCTCCTCTTGGTGCTGATGGTTTTTTATCTTTGCTTTTTGGCGGTACTGGTGCTGGAACTGCAACAGGTGCAAGAACTAATCTAGAAGTAGCCAAACCTGTAAGAACAGAAGTTACATTTCCCACTTCTGATTGGTCGCTGTCAGATAGCATATATACTCAGACCGTGGCTTGCTCAGTTGCTAAGGAAACTATGAAATATGCAAGTATAGGTGCAAAATACTCTACCGATGCATCTGCAAGAGAACTTGAAAAAGAAGCTTATGCACTTATAGCTTATGTTGATACTTTAGATGGTCAACTTAAAGCTACTTGCTGGGGAAACGAAAAACCACAAGTAAATTTAACGCTTATTTTTGAGGGTGGTGTTGATTGATGAGATGCGTTCAAAATGGTTCATCAGCTTCTAATTTAAAATATAGGGCATATGATTTACGCTCAAATGGCACTGCATCAAAAGTATTAAATAGTGATAAGTATTTGTATTTTGGTTTTGCAGTATATAAAGGTAGTACTAAAGCTAATATAAAAGTCTATAAAATACATAAACGTGTAATGCTGTCTCTTATACACATCTGACGCTGCCGACGATCGCATAAGTGTAGA
>ERZ1090868.1157-NODE-1159-length-14077-cov-9.131650_pt1 | contig 14077 bp, 14 predicted proteins | sample MGYA00478475_ERZ1090868 | MGnify/ENA primary metagenome ERZ1090868 (study PRJEB33644, sample SAMEA5815747) | chicken gut metagenome | biome: Chicken; feature: Gastrointestinal Tract; material: Caecum | place: Ireland | collected 2019-01-01 | study: A study of...
ATTTGATCAGACCTTAGAATTATTACAGACTTGCCTCCATCACCATTTTTTAATTCTCTCTGCCCAAGGGCGCCACCTCCTCGAAGTTTCGTCCACGCACCTCATAACGAAAAAAAGCTGCTGACACGTTGTTCTCTAACGCATCAACAGCTTCTCAACTCCGATTCCGTATACTATTTTCAATGGCAGATAGGCTTTTATTCCGCTTTTTCCTCATCTCTGATTCTACGGTAATCCTCCATATCTATACCGATCTTTACCGTGGTATCAGGTTTTCGTTTGCCCAAGAGGCACACAGTTTCGACTTGTGTATCGTTGTCCAAACTTATTTCCATATCTTCCTCTATGATCGGCAGCTTGAATTTGATGGATTTCAACCACTGTCCGTTGGGCTTCCGTTCCTCAAAGATATGGATTTCGGAAATCAGCGACTCCATAAGCTGTCGGCGTTCCGCATCATCCATCACGGCGTACAGCTTGTCAAAGTAAATCAAAACTTTGTAGATATTATCGGCAGTCAGCTTTTCCGCTTCGATTGCCGTTTTCTTTGCTCTTGCTTCGATCAGCAGAGACTCTGTATCCTCGATTTTATCATACATCTTGTAAAGGCGTTCATCAAGGTCTGCCTTGCGCTTGATGTAGTGTTTATCATCGGGGTCAAGGGTATCAATTTCCTCAATCAATCTGGACTTGATGGAATAACTCTGGCGAAGCTGTTTTTCGTAGTTGGCGATCTCCTGCTCAATAGCGGAGGTATCTACCTTCATGCTGATTTTCTGCTGCATCAAGGCGGCAAACTTCGGATTGCTGACCAATTTGGTGATAACCTCTGCTACGGCAGTTTCCAGCAGTTCCTCATGGATTTGCTTCTTGTAATCGCACTTGTGACCACGGGTCATGGTGCGGTGCTTGCAGCCGTAGTAATAGAAATCTTTGTATTTCGTGCCGTCTGCCTTGTGCTTGACGCTCTTATTTCCATACATTCCTGCACCGCAAATGGGACATTTGAGTAAACCAGTCAGCAGATGTACCTTGTTATCCTTGCCGTGGTTGACCTTTTCGTACTTCTTTGCCTGTGCAACCAGCTTCACCTGTGCATCGTGCCAGAGTTCTTCGGAAACAAGTGCTTCATGCAGACCATCGACCAACAGATAATTGTCCTGCTCCACAAGTCGGTAATCATTCCTCGTCCCATGCACCTTTTCCGTTCTGCGTCTGCCATAGGCGATCTTGCCGCAGTAAACAGGATTTTTCAGTATCCTACGGATAAGAGCCGCATCAAACAGGGGATTCTTGCCGTTCTGCCGTTGGATTTTCCCGATGCCGTGATTGGCAAGGTATCTGGCAAGTCCGTTTGCGCCCATGTCGGTATGCACATACTTATCAAAGATGATACGAATTGCTTCGGCTTCTTCCTCGTTGACGAACAGCTTGCCTTTTTCAAGGGTATATCCGTAAGGAGCAAAACCACCGTTCCATTTACCCTCACGGGCTTTTTGGATTCTGCCCTCCATCGTCTGAACACGGATGTTCTCACGCTCGATCTCGGCAACCGCTGACAGAACGGAGATCATCAGTTTTCCTGCGTCCTTGGAGGAATCAATGCCATCCTCCACACAGATCAGATTGACACCGAAATCCTGCATTACCTGTAAGGTGGACAGCACATCAGCCGCATTTCTGCCGAAACGGGAGAGCTTGAACACCAGCACATAGGAAACACCGTCCTTGCCGGATTTGATGTCCTCCATCATGCGGTTGAACTCTAATCTGCCCTCGATGGACTTACCGGATTTACCGGCATCCTCATACTCACCGACAATTTCATAGTCATTGTACTCGGCAAATGCTTTCATTCTGGCTTTCTGAGCATCCAGAGAGTATCCGTCCACCTGTATCGTGGTGGATACTCTCGTGTAAATATATACTTTTATCTTGTCTTTTTTCATATCGTCATCCTCATTCGTGCCGCCGTATGCAACACCGTTATGTAACCCCTACTCCGAAATCACTCTCAGAGTAGGTTTGGACACTCATCACACGTATATTATGTCATGCGATGTCCGTTTTTTCAATAGATTCCGCAAAAAGTTTGGAATTGTTTACAATTTCTTTTTTCTCGCTGTCCAAACAAATCGGCGGCTCTGGAAGATTTTCAATATCCAGAACCGCCGCATATTTCTCTATTAAGTTGGCAAGTAAATCGGCAAAGCCGCTCCATTCATCCTTTTTTCTGTTATCTATAATGGCGTACCTCCTGCGTTTTGCTGTCACGATGTGTATATGCTCGAATGATCTCCGGCGGGATGCGGTCAAGAATCGCTTTTGCTCTTTCGTAGTCACTCTGCAATCTGGCTTCCTGTATCTTTTTGAGCGTACTTTGCTGTTCGCTCTTTTCCAGAGCAGCGGACAGATCGGCATTTTTCTTCTCCAACGCTTTCTGCTTGTCGTCTGCTGTCTTGAAGAACTTTTCGTATTTCTTCATCTGCGTTTCCATAGCGGCAACATCGGGGATATACTTTTCAAGAAACGCCGCAATCTGTGCGGAACGCTCCTTGTAGTTCGTGAACTTCATATCGGAGAGCAGTTCTGCCAGCTTGTCATGCTGCTTGTTCAGACGTGCCATCTGCTTGAATACCCTTGTGGGGATATGGTCACGCCCGGTCTCGCTGGCACTCTCACCACGTTCCAGATCGGGATATTTCTTGACCATGTGTTCCCAATACTTGTCCTGCCACTGAGTCAGCTTTTTCTTGTTCCCCAAAATCTCTTTAGCGCACAAACGCTTATCCTCCGTCAGCGGGACAAAACAAAGGTGCATATGGGGAGATTTCTCGTCCAGATGCACCACAGCGGATATAATGGTTTCGGGAGCTTGATTCTGCTTGATAAACTCCAACGCTTCATTGAAGAACTCACGGATTTCAGCCCGTTTCTTCCCCTTGAAGAACTCCGGCGTTGCCGTAATCAGAGCTTCCACCACACGAACGCTGTCAGAGCGTGTACGGCATCCCGATTCTGCAATCTGCTTTTCGGATTCTGCCCTGTACTTTCTTTCGGGCTTGATAAGGTGGAAATTGAGGTGTGTACGGGAAGGGTCAATATCGGGATTGCTTGCGTATTTCTCCTTGGTGCGCTCGTTGTGCGCTTCAATGCCGCTGATCTCCGGACCCTTGTATTTTGCAAATCGTAAAATAGCGTACTGTGCATTTGCCATTATTTGTCCCTCCTTTTCTGCCATACGATGTCGTAGCCCAGCACATCGGCAAGCTCCACGACTTCCTTGTATCGGATACTTTCTCTCTGCAATTTTGCGGACAGGTTGGAAACGCTGTCGCTCCATCCGTACTCGTCTGATAGCAGGTCAACCACCTGCTGCATGGTCATCCCGGTGCGGATAATCTGTGCCTTTATTTCGTTGCGTACATTCATATTGATAAAATCCTCCATAATTTTGTTTGTGATACGGCGAAAACGGTACGCCCCACGGCATACCCACTTCACCGATTAGTGAAAAATCTGCAATCTCTGAAATCCGTTCAGAATTTCGCTTGTGATGTCCTGTCCATATATGACCATATCCCACTTTACTGTTCCGTGTGATTTGGTCTGGAACAGAGAAAATACCTATTGTTCCGTGAACGAGGTACATTGTTCAGAGAAGCACGATTTCGTGAAATGGTTTCGTTCTGCGGTCAAAATCTTTCCTGTTTTCATTACCATTGATTTTCAATGCCCGAAAACAGGGCATCCGCCAACAGCATTGAAAAATAATAGTGAAACGGACTGAAAAGTACGTGTACCAAGTGTACTTCTGTACTGCGGTACACTTGGTACGGATGGTACACGTATTTTCGGGTCAATATCATTTTTACAGAAATGGTCTTTGCAGAAGCTCGATGCCGACAAATCCTCTGGCATACCTCCCGCCGCCGATATTGACCTTATTGGTGTACTCGATGTTATACTGGCTCTCGTTCTGTTTGAGGAAGGAGCAGAAGCTCTTTTGGGAAAGGCTGCTCAAAGCGTTATCGTCACACCACAGCTTATAAACGGCGTAAAGGTCTTTGGAACTGACCTCATAATCTGCCTTGAAGCGGATATATCCCTCGGAGCTTAAAAACTCGATGATGTTGTTTCCGTCCGATACGGCAGCGTCCATATTCTCCTGTGCCGACTGGCTGACTGTAAACTTGTAATCGTTGGCGATCAGACGATGTAACCCCTCCAGTGCCCACAGGAAAATGCCCTCCGCTTCGGCGCACATCTTCTCTGCAATATAGGGATCGTCCTTTCTGTTCGGGTCTTTCTCCTTGGTGGAGAGGATGATCTGTCTGCGGAAAAAGCCCACGCTGCGGTCATAGAGGGATTGCAGGACACCGTTACCCAAGCCGATGAAGCGCACATACAAATCCCCTTGATAGCTCTGCTGTCCCTTTTTCTCCAAATCCATCGGCAGCTCCGCTGTGATGATCGCCTTGATGTTGTTGGTCTGCGGCAGAGCTTCCAGCTTCATATCATCGTCCAGCATCACAAGCTCATGTTCCAGATCGGCACGAGCAAAGGGGCTTGTCTCCACCTTGGCGATACTGCCCGTGTTCATGTTACTGCCAAGCAGCGCACGAAGAACAATACCGATGCGGCTTTTGCCCTCGCCGCCCTTGCCGATGAGCAGGAGCATCTTCTGTCCTTTGGTGGAGGGGATAAAGCAATATCCCATAAACTCCTGCAAGGTCAGAATGTCCTCCGGCTCTAAAAGCTGGGACAAAAAATGCAGCCATGTCACAGGCTGCGGAGCATCGGGATTATAGGCAACGGGCAGACGGTTGCGGCAGAAATCCTTTTCGGGACTGAATGTGCCATTCAGATAGTACGTGCCGTTCGCCACATGGATGCGGTCTTGATATAGGGACAGCTTTGCGGTGCAGCACTCCATACGCATCACATCAAGCAGATTGGTGACTTTCTTCGCAACACCACTGGTCACATAATACTTGATGCGGTCATAGATCACCTTTTTCAAGCGGTTTTCATCGTGTACTCTGCCGTTGACCGTGAAAAACGCATCGTTCACCGTGACCATCGGATAATCCCGGAGAAATTCTTCGCAGAATACGGTTTCATTGATTTTCTTTCCGTCAAACCACGCCGGACACTCAAAGGGCGAGGTCTGCATCTTTTCTTGGCTCATAGCGCACTTCCTCCTTTTTCTTTCTTGCGGTGTAGTCCTGTAGGAACATTATCTTGCCGTCTTTCATCAGCTCGTCCACCACGGCAACACGTTCTTCCAGATCACCCACCGTCAGCACATCTGCCATATATTCGATATGACAGTGCATCTGCAACGCTTCCACGAAACGGTCATCCAGAGCATCGTCCGGTGTCTTGGGTGCATACCGCACTTTCCAATCTTCCAGCAGATGCAAATAATCCGTCAGCACTCGGAAGCACAGCATTTCGTCCTCCCGGAACTGACGGATATAGGGATACTTTGGCTTGTGGGGAGCTGTCATAGGCTGTCCCGACTCGGTGCTGATACCGAAGTCCGCAGCCAGTCTTTGCGCTGCCTCGTAGCTGCTCAGATCAAACAGCTTTGACACAAGGTCGATCACATCACCCTTGGCTCCGCAGCCGAAGCAGAAGAAGTATTCCTCGTTCAGCTTCAAGCTCGGATGCCTGTCATTGTGGAACGGACAGCAAGCCATACCGTTTCTGCTGACTTTCAGCCCGTAGTGTTCGGCGGCTTGCTTTACGCTGATTGCCGCCTTGATGGTTTCATAAATGTTCATCGCATTCCTCCATAGATTTTTCTCGACGATTTTGTTCGTCTGCTTGAATATACGTAGAAAATGTCTATAGACCGAAAAATCACGCACAAATGCAAGAAAACAAAAAAGCCGCCCTGCAATTTTGCAAAAATGCAAAACACAGGACGGCGATTGTTCACAGTTATGATATTGATTTTATTCCACTTGTGGTATATAATATAGAGTAGTACAGGAATGGAGGGTGATACCGATGAAATATCTTTCTACCTTTGAGGTTGCCGAAAAATGGGGGATTTCCCACCGCCGGATCGGTATCCTCTGCAATGAAAACCGCATCCCCGGCGCACAGAGGGCGGGTGGACGTTGGATTATCCCCGAAGATGCAGAGAAGCCCGCCGATGCAAGAGTCAAAAGCGGAAAATATATCAAGCCAAAAACAAAAGATTGATGCCAACAGGAAAGGGGGCGCAGAGCATGGAGCGCAAATATTTATCTGGCAACATCAGAGAGCGTTTGCAGGATTTGATGAAAGAACGCAAAATCACACAGAGCGAGCTTGCCGCAAAAATTGAAATTGACGTTAGCACACTTAGCCGATTTATCAGCAATGCAACAGGCAAACTCAGTGATGAGAATATCAAAAAGATCGCAAAGGAATTTGAGGTATCCACCGACTTCCTGCTCGGCGTTACCGATATTCCAGACCGTATGAATTATGATATTGGCGAACTCGGCTTGTCAGTACAGGCGGCGAAGAATCTCTACACGGGCAAGGTCAATACAGAGGTTGTCAACCGCTTGCTTGAAAACAAAAACTTCGCCGCAATGACCAATATGATCGCACACTATTTTGATGATGCCCTTGCCGCCGGATATGCCGCACAGAATCAGATGTATGCCACATTGAGTGCGCTGCTGATGGGTGAAGCGAAGCATCATCCAGAAGATAGAGAAGCCATTACAGAAGCCGCAAAGACGGTCAGCGTTTCAAGGATGCCGATATATCAAGCTGATCTGACCGCTATTCAGAACGCCTTTATGAACGTGTTGAAAGAAATCAAGAAAGAGATCGGCTCCAATGTTTCGGACGCACAAGCCATGAGCAAAGAAGCGGCACAGCAGATGTACGCAGAGCTGACAAAGGGACAGGATGTAACAAAGCCGAATGTAACGCCCGAAATGCTTGCCGGAGCGATCACGGGCAGCGTCAACGGCATGGATGGTGTTGACCCCGAAGCATTAAAACAATTCAATCAGGCATTGATCGGACTGTTCACTATCAAGCCAACGGAAGATGAACATGACGGCAGTTGATAACGAGAAACTGTGTGCGCTGGCGCAGAACGGAGACATGGATGCGCTGAACAGTCTTGTAGAAAACAATTTGCGGTTTATCAAAATGACGGCGCATGAGATATGGAGCGCACAGATAGAAGTCAACCGGACGCTTGGTGTAACCTTTGATGATCTTGTGCAGGAAGGCTGTCTGGGACTGATGGGATGCGTGGAGAAATTCAATCCCGATGGCGGCAACAAATTTCTGACATACGCAGCTCCGGCAATCCGCAATTCCATGATCGACTACATCCGAAGTCAGAGTACATCCTTTGAAGCAAAGCAAATGGGCGAGATCGTCAGTCTGGACGAGGTGACAAAATTTGAAAATCGGGATCGTCATGCCTTTGTTCCCGATTCCAATATGACCAATCCCGCACAGATTTATATTGCCAAGGAAACGCACGAAGAACTTCACGCCGCCCTTGATGCAATCAGCAACCGAGAGCGTGAATACCTGTTGTACCGTTTTGGGTTTGAGGACGATATGGAGCATCCTCTGACGGAGACAGCGGAGCATTTCTTCTTGTCGGAGAGCAGAGCGAAATCCACGGAGAAGCTGGCGTTGGATAACGTATGGCTGGAACTGCCGTGGTGGTTTCACTGACGGGAGAGACGGACGCTGCGGCGGGTTTTTATATACCTCTTGCGCCCCCGTTGTCACAGAAAATCTTTCCGCACAGCTTCAAGATTTCCTATGCCAACTACACCCGAACAGCCGGATTTTGCTCATGCTAAATCCTTCGTTTTGTGTTCCGTTCAGCCCACAAAATCCGCCTGTTCTGCTGCCGCCGAAAAGTGTCTGTCTGGCGTGGGACAGCCCCTTTCCAGCGTCAGCGGTCGCAAAAGGTATAACACACTAGACTTTCCAAAGGAAAATCGTGTGCCAACAGGGATGCTTCTCGCCCCTATTGGAAACCCAGAGCCAAGGAGCTGCGCCCCTCTGGACACCCCACATATTTTCCTCGAAAATGGTACCCAAACTGTAAAAATGCAGTTTGACACCATTCCTCGAAAAATATAAAACAGATTTATTTCTTCATCTGCGAATTGAATGAAAAAATAAATCCGTTTATTCCGGCATAGCCGATAAAAAGAAAAACGATTAAAGAACGGCGGTGATGACCATGAAATACAGAATTGCAATCTGTGATGATGAGCAGAATCAAATTGAATACATAACCTTGATTGTAGCATTGTGGAGTGCTCACGAAGGACACGGTTGCGAGATACGCACGTTTGCATCTGCCGAAGCTTTTCTATTTGAATACGAGGAAGATAAGGCGTATGATATTCTTTTACTTGATGTTGAAATGAAAAACATGAACGGCATTGAACTTGCCAAGCGTATCCGTAAAGACAACAACCGTGCCGAAATCATTTTTATTACTTCTCATTTTGAATTCGTTGGTGAAGGTTACGAAGTGGATGCACTCCACTATCTGATCAAGCCGATTTCTGCGGATAAGCTCATGCAAGTGCTTGCCAAAGCCGCTGAAAAACTCTCAGTCGATCCTCCATCGGTGGTTATTTCCTGCGATGGCGAGACTGTCAAACTGTATGAATCGGATATCCTCTATACAGAATCCTTTCTGCATTACGTTATCATTCATACGAAAGATAAAGAATACAAGATTAAAGAAAATATATCTGTGTTTGAAAACAAGCTAAGTGATGACTTCTATCGTATTCATCGTTCCTACTTGGTTTCGCTTAAATACATAACACGAATTTCCCGTACGTCCGTTAATATCGGCAACACCGAACTTCCGCTTTCAAGAGGAAAGTATGACGATATCAACCGAGCATTTATCGAGCATAACTGAGGTAGCCTATGAGAAAGAAAACATATTTGAAGCTGGTTGAATATCAGACTGAGCAATCAGAAAAACACTTAAACGAAGTGCGAAGCATCCACAAAGAAATGAGAGGTTATAAGCACGATTTTCACCATCATCTGCAAACGCTGAAAGGTCAGCTTGAAGCCGGAGAGGTTGATCGTGCGCTTGCATACATAGAGCAGCTTGATAACCAACTAATGAATGTGGATACCTTGCTGAAAACGGGCAATGTATCTCTCGATGCTATATTGTCCGCAAAGATTGCTCAAGCTAAAGCGGAAAATATTGCTGTGACTGTGAAAGCCAATGTACCGGATCAGCTAACGATTTCAGATTTAGAGTTGAGTATTATCGTTGGGAATCTGCTTGACAACGCTATTGAGGCTTGCCGTACAGTAACGGGAGAACGATTTATCCGAATCTTTATTTCCATGAAAGGAACAATGCTTTATTTTTCCATGCTCAATGCTGCAGGAGCAAAGAAGAAAAAGACAGGCTCTTTGTTTGCAACCCACAAGGACGGCGTTCACGGTTTCGGTCTGCGCCGTGCTGAAGCAATCCTTGAAGAACACGGCGGCTGGGTAAAATATAACAGCGAGGACGGCGCTTTTACTTCGGAATTTTTGGTGCCAGCCATAGAGTAATTTGCAATTCGTGCACTGGCAGAAGCATTTAGTGCACGAATTTATTTTCCTTTTCTTTTTCTGATATACTGTAAGCGAAAGGAGTTGATGTGATAATGAAAAAGAAAAAGCCAACACATTCAGTATTTTCAAACTTTGCATGGTCACTGAAAATGCTCTTAAAATATAGTAGGGCGGCTTTCTTTATTACAGCTTTATTTATACCGATCAACATTGGACTCAGGTATCTGGAAATATACCTGCCATCGCTTGTAGTATCAGAGGTAACAAACGGTCAAACGCTCAATCATTCCTTGTTGTCGATAGGAATTGTGATGCTGCTGATTTTGCTTGGAAATATGATTGTTCAAGCATTGGGGCATATCAGAAATTCGACGCTCGGCATATACCGCTACAAAATGACCGATCTTGTTACAAGGAAACAACTTTCCATGTTCTATCAAACATACGAACAAAAGGAAGTTCGTGACCTTGCCAACAGAGCAAGTATTGCCACGCAGATGTGGGATGGTGTCCAACCGCTCACCGACATTGTATACAGTGGTTTCGGAATGATTGAGAATCTTTTGGGTTACATACTTTTTGGTTCCGTAATTTCTTTTGCAAGTCCTTGGCTGGTTCCGATACTAACCGTTGCACCTATTGTTAATATTCTTTCCGTAAAAGCTTATAACAAATGGGAATACGCTCATAGAAGCAAGATGACTGATCTGAATCAGAAACTCGGTCATGTCGAAGAACTCCCCGACGATTTCGCAGCGGCAAAGGATATCCGTATTTACAGCATGGCATCCTGGCTTCGTGAATGTTATCGGGATTTATCTGACCAACGATCAAAATGGGATAGAAATGTTGTAAAAAAGAGCTTTCTTTCTCGTATTGCCGATTTGGTTGTCATTCTTATCCGTGACGGCGGAGCATATGCACTTTTAATCCATATGTTCTACAGTGGCAAAATCGGCATTGATGAATTTGTTCTCTATTTTGCCGCCATATCTTCGTTTGCTTCATGGGTGGGCGGTATCATCTCTTGCTGGAATAAAGCGAATACAGTAAGTCTCAAGCTGTGCGATTTCAGAGATTTTGTTGATTATCCGGAATATGATGGAAGCGGAATTGCCAAAGCTGCAGACCATATGAATACTGTGCCGGAAATTGAGTTCAAAAATGTTAGCTTCCGATACGACGGCGCTGAACAGGATACCATTCACGATCTGTCATTTAAAATCAAAAGCGGTGAAAAACTTGCACTTGTTGGTCTCAACGGTGCCGGTAAAACCACTCTTGTAAAACTACTGTGCGGTCTCTACAGACCTACATCCGGCGAAATCTTTTTCAACGGCATTCCTCTTTCTGATTTTAAGCGAGAAGACTATTACAAACTGATCTCTCCTGTTTTTCAAGAAATACGAACAGCATTTTTCTCACTTGCTGAAACGGTTTCCGGAAAAAGTACAGCAGAAACAGACTTAGAAAAAGCAGAAACATGTATGCGTCAAGCCGGGTTGGGCGCAAAGATTGATGCGCTCCCCGATGGTATCCATACGAAGCTAAACAAAAAGGTTCACGAAAACGGAACCGAACTCTCCGGCGGTGAAGCACAAAAACTTATGCTTGCCCGTGCTCTTTACAAAGATGCCCCTCTTTTAATTTTGGACGAGCCTACAGCAGCACTTGATCCTATTGCCGAAAGTAAGATATACAACGAATTTAATGTTATGGCGAAGAATAAGACCTCGTTGTTTATCTCCCATAGACTTGCTTCCACATCATTTTGTGACAGAATTATTCTTCTTGAAAACGGTAACATCACAGAAGAAGGTACACATCAAGAGTTGATGGGTGCCAACGGAACGTACAAAGGGTTATTTGATATACAAAGCTGTTGGTATAAAGAGGATATGGAAGGAGGCGATGGCGAATGAAACTAAGAGATCATTTCCAGATTTTCAGACGAGCGGCTAAGTTTACCTTCTCGACAAATAGGAAATACACGGTATTGTTGATTGTAAACACGGTTCTTTCATCTATCATTGGTTATGTGCCGATTTATTTCTCCGCTAAAGTTATCGACTCTCTGGTAGCCAAATCTTCTATTGAAACAGTTATTCTTTATGTCGCTCTGACGGTTGGTATTGTATTTGCGGTTAATCTTTTGAATACATACATTGCCTCTGAAAAGAATGTTGCATACAGCGCAATGTGGAGAAATGAAGATTGGTCTTATTCAGAAAAAGCCATGCAGATGGCTTATGAATCGATTGAAGATCCTGAGGTTACAAAACTCCGCTATCGGGTCAGACGGGAAAGCCAAACAGGTTTTAATCTTTTTTTCCTGTATCACAACATGGAGCAGTTTACAGCACAGATCACAAAAATAATTGCTTCTATCGCTCTTACGGTATCGTTTTTTGCGATTTCTTCCGTGCCAATCGTTTTTAAGCTTTCTATTGTGGCAGGCTTGGTTATAACACTATTCATCCAGATGTATGCCACCAAAAGAACAAATAATCTGGAACGGGATTTTAACGCATCTTCCGTTGATATGAATATCATATCCGAGCACTTCCTTAACTACATCGAACATTATGAAGCCGGAAAAGATATTCGTCTTTACGGTATGGGGGATTTTCTCGGAGATTCCTATATGGCTCTTGAAAGGGACTATTACGAGCGTGCATTGAAAAACGCATACAAGAAAGCTGCCTGGACACTCCCTGTGACTGTTCTCAATACCGGACTCAAATTTGGCATCTACGCTGTGCTTATTTATGCCGCTTTGAGGGGCGGCATCACGATCGGTTCGATTGCAAAGTATGTAACTTGTATCATGCTGCTTGTTGAGACTCTAATCAATTTTGTCACAACAACCCAACAAGCTCTGTATAACAACCATTATCTTAAGCGCTATTTTTCATACTTCGATATACCGAACAATATGTATCAAGGTTCCTTGACGGTCGAAAAGCGTGATGATAATGAATACTATGTAGAATTCCGAAATGTCAGCTTCAAATATCCCAATACAGAAGCATATGCATTGAGAAATGTAAATCTTAAATTCAAGATTGGAGAAAAGCTTGCAATAGTCGGCATGAACGGTTCCGGAAAGACCACGTTTATAAAACTGCTCTGTCGCCTTTATGACCCGACAGAGGGTGAAATTCTGCTGAACGGCGTAAACATTCAAAAGTATGATTACGATGAATATATGTCAGTATTTTCGGTTGTGTTCCAGGATTTCAGCCTATTCTCCTTTAAGATCGGCGAAGTTGTTGCATCAAGCAAAACTTTTGACGAGAATAAGGTGCGTGAGTGCTTGGTAAAAGCAAATTTTGGAGATAGACTTCACGAAATGCCGGAAGGCGTTCATACGTATCTATACAAGGGCTATGACCAATCCGGCATAGAGATTTCCGGTGGAGAAGCACAGAAAATTGCACTTGCACGTGCTCTTTATAAAGACTCACCGTTTATTCTCTTGGACGAGCCTACTGCTGCACTTGACCCGATTTCTGAATATGAAGTGTACTCGAATTTCAATGCGATTTCGGGAGACAAAACAACAGTCTATATTTCTCACAGATTGGCTTCGTGCCGTTTCTGTAATAAGATTGTGGTATTTGATGATGGAAAAATCGTCCAACACGGTTCACATGAAGAACTTCTTTCTGATGTGAACGGCAAGTACCATGAATTATGGAACGCACAGGCGCAATACTATACAACGTAAAAAATGCCGCTTGCGCTGACTTTTTACTGTCGGTGCAAGCGGCATTACTCCTATAATTAGTCTAAAGGTTTGTATTCGGTTACTGCTTTCAAATATGTTTCGGGATCACCATTCAAAACAAGGTCTGCATATTCAAAAGGAGCATTGTAAATCAGATAGTCAAGCTCTGACCGCTGATACATATTGTCGGCAACCTCGTTCTCAACGGCAATGGTATCAATCGCAATCATGCTGCCATCGGTAAATTTCAGCTCAACGCAAGCAGTATCCATGTTGAACTCACAAGAAATCAAATGCGTCATATCCGCCCTCCTTAAATCATGCCGAAGTGCTTCAACGCCTCCTTGATTGCTTTTTCTTTATCCGGTGGGCATTGGGGCTGTTTAGCGTCCTCAGACTTCGGCTTATTGTAGTTCTCACGCTCGATGATACCGCACTTCTGTTTTACCTGTGCGATATACAAGCTACTGACTTTCAAGCCGCTATGCTCCAGCACATAATCCTTGATCTCTTGATAGGTAGCTTTCTTTTCCGCATCGGTCAAATCCAGCTCGTCCATATCCAAGTTTATCTCGATATGTTGCTTTGTATTGAGTTTGGACAATAAACATACCGTCTCGACCATTGTTTCATTTTCCAAGGGCAATTCTTTCACTTCTGTTCCATTCACCGGGACAGGGAAGTTGAAGATAATCTTCCTAATCCAGTTGCCATCCGGCTGCTTTTCCGGGAATAACTCAATCCGCTCAATAAACG
>ERZ1090868.1159-NODE-1161-length-14067-cov-31.000143_pt1 | contig 14067 bp, 17 predicted proteins | sample MGYA00478475_ERZ1090868 | MGnify/ENA primary metagenome ERZ1090868 (study PRJEB33644, sample SAMEA5815747) | chicken gut metagenome | biome: Chicken; feature: Gastrointestinal Tract; material: Caecum | place: Ireland | collected 2019-01-01 | study: A study of...
TCAGGTTCTAATCGGGGCAACTCGGTGGAGGTTCAAGTCCTCTTATCCGCACCACAAGCACAAAATCCGAACCTTTTTCCAATAGGAGAAGGGTTCGGATTTTTCGTTTTCTTCGGTGAGTTAAATCACGGAAAGGTTCCCTGCCCGAAACCGTATCAGAAGTCTGGGCGGACCAGGCGTTGACGGTTTGTTTGGAGGACAAAAAGAAAGGCGCACCCTTTTACCGGGCGCGCCTTTTTGCATCAGCTTTGGGGCTGTACCAGCCGGCACAGCCAAAGCCCCCTGCGGAGCGTGTGTCCACAGGGGGCTTTGGCGCAATCAGAGAACACAGCCAGCGAGCCGGGCAGGTCCACGCAGCGCGGCCCGGGCCGGCGGGGTTGGTTGGCTCAGCCCCGGCGCTGTACGTAATAGGCGTAGGCGCCGATCAGGTTGGCATCGTTGTAGTATTTGCAGGTGACGACGTCGGCCCGGGGCATCCCGTGGCGGGCGGCCATCCGCTCGACCTGGTCCAGGTTCTTGTGCAGCGACTCCATCAGTTTGGGCTGCTGGGAGATGCCGCCCCCGATGGCGATGCGTTCGGGGTCAAAGATCAGCTGGAGGTTGCGGATCATCCCGGCCAGGGTCAGGGTGAAGCTGTCCAGCGCCATGCAGACTGCCTCGTCCCCTTCGTTCACCCAGCGGAACACCTCCTCGCCGGTGACGGCGGCGGGGTCCACGCCCCGGGCATAGGCGGCGGTGGTGATGAGCTTGCTGCTGCCGTTCAGGCCGCACCATGTGTGGAACAGATCGTCGTGGTGGGCGTCCATGCAGATGGTGCTGAACTCGCCGGCGGCAAAATGTTTGCCCGCCAGCACCTTGCCGTCCAGGATGAGGGCGCCGCCGATGCCGGTGCCCAGCACGATGACGATGCCGGAGGCGCAGCCCGCCAGGCTGCCCCAGGAGGCTTCGGCCAGGGCGGCGGCCTTGGCGTCGTTCAGGATGGTCACCGGCACGCCGCAGCGGGCTTCCAGCTCCTGCACAAGCGGAAAGCCCTCGCCCAGGCCCAGGGCGCCGGTGGTTTTGCACAGGCCGCCCTCGCTGTCGATGATGCCCGGCACCGACATGGCGATGCCCTCCACCCGGCCCCGGAAAGGCCGGTAGATCTCCGCCAGCGCATCCAGATAGGCGCCGCGGTCATCGTGAGGGGTCTTGACCTTACCGTGTTCGGTCAGATGACGGTCGGGGCCGGCCAGCGCGTACTTGATCGAGCTGCCGCCCACGTCCATCGTAAGACAAATCCCTGCCATTGTGTCACACTTCGCTTTCTTGTCCGTCGTTGCTCAGGTCCTCGCCGTTGGATGCGATGACCTTTTTGTACCAGTAAAAACTCTTTTTGGGGCGGCGCTCCAGAGTGCCGGTGTGGTCGTTGTGCTTGTCCACGTAGATAAAGCCGTAGCGCTTGTCCATCTCGCCGGTGCCGGCCGACACCAGGTCGATGCAGCCCCAGGGAGTGTAGCCGATCAGATCGACGCCGTCCTCTTCCACTGCCTTTTTCATCTGGGCGATGTGCTGCTGGAAGTAGGCGATGCGATAGTCATCGCGGATGGAGCCGTCGGCTTCCACCTGGTCGTAGGCACCCAGGCCGTTCTCCACGATGAAGAGGGGCTGGGTGTAGCGGTCGGTCATCCAGTTCAGGGCATAGCGCAGGCCCACCGGGTCGATCTGCCAGCCCCAGTCCGATGCCTGGACAAAGGGGTTGCGGACCAGGTCGGTGCTCTCGCGGTAATCGTAGAAGGGGTTGTCGGCCTTGTGCTCGATGGCAAAGGTCATGTAGTAGCTGAAGCCGATGTAATCGACGCAGCCCTCCTTCAGGGCGGCCAGGTCCTCGCCGGTCACATCCATCTGCCAGCCCTTGCGTTTCCAGTGGGCGAGGATATTGGGGGGATAAAAGCCCTTGGCGTGGACGTCCATGTAGTAGAAGCGGCGCTGCATGGCGCGCTCGGCCATCAGGATGTCCTCAGGCTTGCAGGTGGCGGGATAGATGGGGGTCATGGCGATCATGCAGCCGACCTGGTTGGCGGGGTCGATCTCGTGGCCGGCCTTGACCGCCAGGGCGCTGGCCACCAGCTCGTAGTGGGCGGCCTGGTACATCAGGTGCTCGTTGTCGTCCTCCGGGCCGCAGAGGAAGCCGGAGTTGAAGTACATGCTGTTGGCGTGGGCAAAGTTGGCCTGGTTGTTGATCTCGTTGTGGGTCATCCAGTAGCGGACCTTGCCCTTGTACCGCTCAAAGCAGGTGCGGGCAAACTGGAGGAAAAAGCCGATCATCCGGCGGTCTTTCCAGCCGCCGTAGGCCCGGGCCAGGTGCAGGGGCATCTCAAAGTGGCTGAGGGTGACCACCGGTTCGATGCCGTACCGATGGCACTCGTCGAACAGGTTGTCGTAGAACTTGAGCCCTGCCTCGTTGGGGGCCTCCTCGTCCCCGTTGGGGAAGATGCGGGTCCATGCGATGGAGGTGCGGAAGCACTTGAAGCCCATCTCGGCAAACAGGCGGATGTCCTCCTTGTAGTGGTGGTAAAAATCGATGGCGTCGTGGCTGGGGTAATACTCGCCGGGCAGAATGCCGTCGGTGACCCGGCGGGGGGTCTTGACGTCGCCTGCGGTGACCACGTCGGCAATGCTCAGGCCCTTGCCGTCTTCCTGGTAGGCGCCTTCCAGCTGGTTGGCGGCCACAGCGCCGCCCCACAGGAAATCTTTGCGGAAACTCATGGCAGTTTTCTCCTTGTGTCTTTGATAAAAGCGGAAGCCCTGCCCCCTGTTGGAAAGGACAGAGCTTCCAGTCTTGCAGCGCAGGGGCGGGGGCCCTGCGGAGCAAAGCGAATGGCCGGGGGTTATTCTTCCGCTTCCTGGCTGGCGATGTTGGCCTTGGCGGCCGCCATGACGAAGGGCAGGTAGATCAGCACGCTGATGCACACGCAGATCAGGCCGATGACCAGCGACAGCGGGTTATGGCCGCCCGAGCCCAGGAACGGGATGAGGAAACCGGGAGTGGTCCAGCCCACATCCACCGTGACCGGCGGGATGATCTGGAGGACCATGGTGCAGATGTAGCCGAAAATGTTGCAGACCAGCGGAGTGAGGATAAAGGGGATAGCGTAGATGGGGTTCATCACGATGGGCAGGCCGAACATCAGGGGCTCGTTGATGTTGAACAGGCCGGGGGCAAAGGCCAGCTTGGCGATGGTCATCTGGGTCTTGTCCCGGCGGGCGACGATGAAGATAGCGATGATAAGGCCCAGGGTCGCGCCCGAACCGCCGGTGTTGCCGAAGGCGTCGTTGATGGCCGTCCAGGTCACGGGGAAGGGGGTGCCGATGGTGGTGCCGGTCTCACCGTAGTAAGCCAGGTTGGCCACGCCCTGCTCGGCAAACATGACAGTGCGGATGGCGCTGAGGGTGTTGGGGCCGTGGATGCCCAGGATCCACAGGAACTGCTGGGCCAGCGCGAAGATCAGCACGGTGAAGATGTTGTTGCCCAGGCTGCGGAAGGGCACCTGGATGACGTTATAGATGATGTACTGGATGCCGCCGTCGGTGACGATGCCAAAGATGAAGCTGCAGATGCTGGCAATGACGAACACGATGATGACGGGGATGACCAGATTGAAGGACTGGGCAACAGCCGGGGGCACGCCGTCGGGCATCTTGATCCGCAGTTTTTCGTTTTTGCCCAGGGCGGGGATGGCTTCGCCCACCAGCAGGCCCACGATCAGGGCCACGAACAGGCCCTGCGCGCCCATAAAGGTCATGGGCAGAGCGCCGCTCTCCTCATAGGGGGGATAGATGATAAAGAACACGCCCACAGCGCACAGTGCGCTGAGCAGGGTATCGCCCTGCTTGGTCTCAGCCAGCTTGTAGGCGGTCAAAAAGACGATCAGCAGGGACATGATGTTGGTGGTGCCCTGCAGGATGGGGGTCAGGGCCGCCTGGTAATCCGCCAGGTTGGGGATCAGGGCGCCCAGGTGCAGGATCTTGGCGATGAAGCCGTTGGGGTCCAGCACAGCGTAGTTGACCAGCATGACCAGCGAACCGGCCAGGGTCATGGGGAAAGCCAGGGTAAAAGCATCGCGGACGGCCGCTACATGGCGCTGACCGTTGATCTTGGACGCCACAGGCACCAGGGTAGCTTCCATAGTGGCCTGCAATTTATCCATCATTGCCATGGAATGGGTTCCTCCTTCATAAATTCAAACAGGGTGCGTGCCGCAGCAAATCGACCGTTTACTTTTTGCTTTCGGCCAGCTTGAGGGCGAACTCCATCACTTTTTTGCCGTTCATGGTGCCGTAGTCCACCATGGGGATGACGTCCACCGGCACGCCCTTGGGGTCGCAGATCTTTTTGGCTGCGGCCAGCTTGTAGCGGATCTGGGGGCCCAGCAGGGCCACGTCGCAGCCCTCGGTCTCCTCATTCATGCGGGTCTCGCCGGCGGCCTCAATGTCGGCGTCGATACCCATGGCCTTGGCGGCTTCACGCATTTTGGTCACCAGCAGACTGGTGGACATACCGGCGGCACAGAACAGACGGATCTTCATAACACATTCTCCTTCATCAATACAAACAAGTGACAAGTGGGGGCGCGTTGCCGCTCCTTGCGGGGCGGTGGAGGTCAGCCGGCCATCTTCTGGTAGACTTCGATGAACTTTTCCGCCAGGTCGATGACCACCATCGCGGTCATCAAGTGGTCCTGGCCGTGGCACATCAGCAGGCTCATGGGGACGGGATCGTTGTTGATCTCCTTCTGCACCAGCTCGGTCTGGAAGTTGTGGGCCGCATTGATGGTCTCCCGGGCCTGGGCGATTTTGGCCGTGGCCTCCTCGAATTGGCCCTGGCGCGCCAGCTCGATGGCTTCCATGGCGATGGAACGGGCTTCGCCGCTGTTGACTACCAGGTTCATCACAATGGCATCCGACAGGTTTTCATCCATAGGTGTGTTCTCCTTTCTTGTTTTTGCATTTGGTTTTTTGTGGACCTCACGGGGGCTTTCCAGCCCCGGCTGCTGAAGCCAGTATAATCCGCAAAAAGCCGCTTGTCACCGTTTTTGCGGCCGAAAACAACCGGTCAATCAGGAAATAATCTGTTTTTCTGTGGAGACAAAATGTTTTTTATTCTGTGCATAATCCACAAACAGAACTCGAAAATTTGAAAGATTTATACTATCGAATCGAACGTCTGTTTTTTGAGGCGCTGGATTTGTTTTCGCATCCAGGCAGAAAGAAGCGCCCGGACCAGCCGGCCCAGGCACTGCGGGCGTAAAACAAAAGCGGCAGCCACTACTGTAAACTGTCGTGGTTGTAGTGCAAACGAAAAATCCGAACCTTTTTCTGATTGGAGAAGGGGTCGGATTTTTCGTTTTTATCCTTCCCAAGCCCCCTGTGTCTCAAGACGGCACGGGGGGCTTTGCGGTCAGAGCGGGGCGTTTTCCGGCGGGATCAGGTTGCTCACGTAGGGGCGGCGGCCGGCCAGGACGTCGTCGTAAAACGTCTGCTTCCAGTCGATGTAGGCGGCGCTGGCCTCCAGCTCCTGGATGGTGCGGCGCAGGGCCTCCTGTTTTTGGGTCAGCATCTCTTTGCGCTGGGGGATGGTGGCCGGCCCCTGCAGGCACAGGTCCAGATAGGCTTTCATCTCCTGGATGCTCATGCCGCATTTTTTCAGGCAGACCAGGTCCTGGATCCATTTCAGATCCCGCTCGTCAAAGAAGCGGCGGTTGTTGCAACCAGAGTATAGCAGGAACGGGCCGCCCATCAGGAATTCCTGAGCCGGATGAGCCAGCTGCCCCCGGACGCCTGGCAGCACCTGCTGCGGGTCACGGAGGACTGCGTGGGCTGCGGCATCTGCCAGACCTGCCTGGCCTGCATCCATGCCTGCCCCCACCGGGCCATCCAGCTGACCGTCGCGGATCGGAGTGGCCCTGTGACGCAAAACACCCCCGGAGAGCTCTCCGGGGGCATTTTCACTGCTTTGCTGTTCAGTAACTGTCCAGGCCCAGGCTGACGTCCAGGGCCTGGTTGACCCGCTTCTGGTCCTCGGGGGTGATCTGGCCGGCGCGCTGGCGCAGGCGGTGCTTATCCAGGGTGCGGATCTGCTCCAGCAGGACCACGCTGTCCTTGGCCAGGCCGGTGTCCGCCGCACGGATGTTGATGTGGGTGGGCAGGCGGGTCTTATCCAGCCGGGATGTAATGGCCGCTGCGATCACGGTGGGGCTGTGGCGGTTGCCGATCTCGTTCTGGACGATCAGGACCGGGCGGACGCCGCCCTGCTCCGAGCCGACCACGGGCGATAAGTCGGCGTAGAAAACTTCTCCTCTGTGTACCTCCATGGAACTCCCTCCTTGCTGGTGTGAAGGGCGCGGTGTCTGGCCGCTCTATGTGTCGGCGTGCCGGCGGCCCGCGCTTTTGTGGACACTGAGAGTATGCCCCGAAGCGCCGCCCGCTATGCACGGCCTGGTCTATCTTATGCGGAGGGAAGATTTAGTTTTCGTCGCCGGCGGCCTCCAGCAGGCAGACGGCCATGGCCGTGCCGCCGTCGTGGCTCAATGTCAGGTGGGCGGCAAGGCGGCGCTGGGCCACCCAGTCCGCCGTCCGCCCCGAAAAGCGGTAGGCCGGCGCGCCGGAATCCAGCCGCACCGCCTCGATTTCGGCCAGGGCAAAGGGCCCGGCCAGCCCGGTGCCCGCCGCCTTGAGGAAGGCTTCCTTGGCGGCAAAGTCGGCCGCCGCGCTGGCGGCCCGCCGCGGGGTGAGGGGGCCCGGTCCGTCCAGGCCCAGGGCCGCCCGCTCGGCCGGGCCGAACACCCGCCGGGCAAAGGCCGGTCCGTGGGGGCCGGTCAGGCTTTTTTCCATCCGGGAAATGGCGCACAGGTCGCACCCGATGCCAAAGATCATACTGCCGCTCCTTCCGCGGCCCGGAGGGACCGCATTTTGTATTTCTTTTGTAAATATTTGTCTCTGTACTTGAAGTTTGCCCCTGATTCGTGTAGAATAAAAGAAGCATTCGGCGGCGGCCCGCAGCCGCAGACAGCCTTGCGCCGCAAGGCAGAAGGGAGTGGATTGTTATATGAGTGAACCTACTGCTATTTTTTCGATCCACGATGAAAAGGACGAGGAGATCCGCGAGATCCTGCAGCAAGTTTACGCAGCCCTGAAAGAGAAGGGGTATAATCCTGTCAATCAGCTGGTGGGCTACATCCTGTCGGAAGACCCCACCTACATCACCACCCACAACGGCGCGCGCTCCCTGATCCGCAAGGTGGACCGCGACGACCTGCTGCAGGCGCTGCTGCGCAGCTACCTGGACGTGTAACGTCAACAGCCTGTGCCCCATGACGGGGCGCGGGCTTTTTATTTGCGCAGGGGCAGGGTGAACAGCTGGCTGACCGTCACCTCGTATTCCCAGGGGTCCCGCAGCTTTTTCAGCTGCTTTTCCAGCTTGTCCGCCCCCTCGAAAAGGGCGATGGCCTCGTGCCAGTGGGCTTTCATCCGGCTGATGGCGGCCTGTGGGCTGCCAAAGGCGGCGGTGTACCCGGCGTACAGCTCGGCAAAGTAGCCCCGCAGCTCCTCGCGGGAGGCGGCGGGCCCGCCCCGCCCTTTGCGGAACAGGGCCGGATCTGCAATCAGCCCCCGGCCTGCCATCAGGCCCTCCAGGCCCGGCCAGCGCGCCGCCAGGGCGGCCAGGTCCGCAGGAGTGGTGATGTCCCCGTTGTAGCAGACGGGGGCTTTGCAGGCGGGCAGGGCCGCCTCGAAGGCGTCCCGGTCGGCCTGGCCGCGGTAAAGCTGGCGCATCACCCGGGGGTGGACGATCAGCTCGGCGAGGGGATAGCGGTTGTACACTTCGAGGATGGCGCCGAACTCCTCCGGCCGCTCCACCCCGATGCGGGTCTTGACCGAGATAGGCCCGCCCGCCTCGGTGAACACAGTATCCAGAAAGCGGTCCAAAGCCGCAAGGTCCCGCAGCATCCCGGCGCCCTTGCCCTTGGCGGTGACGGTGCCGGAGGGGCACCCGAAATTCAGGTTGACCTCGGTGTAGCCCATGTCCCGCAGCACCCCGATCATCCAGGCGGCGCAGCTGCCGTCCTTGCCCAGCAGCTGGGGGATGACCGGCGCGCCGGGGTTTGCTTCGGGGGCCAGCTCCGCCATCTTCTTTTTGATGGGGATGCGGTTCTCGGGCGGGGAGAGGAAGGGCGCGTAATACCGGTCCGCCCCGCCGAACCAGCGCTGGTGGGCCTGCCGCCAGACCCGGTCGGTCAGCCCCTCCATGGGGGCCGCATCATACTGCATAGCATATCTCCTTTGGTGGTTTCCCTGACACGATAGCATAGAGGCGGGGGCGTTGTCAAGGCTGCGCAGCGTGTCGCAAAAGCGCCACGCTCCAGGGGGAACCCATTTCTGCCTGCTGCGCAGGACAGAAATTCCTTCCCCCTGGTGGTTGCGGTTCCCTGCTTTTGCTGCGCCCGTCGCAGCGGGCTTGCAAAAGGCAGACCGCTGCCCCTGCTCCGCTTCGGCTGTTTCGTCCGCTGGACGCGCCTCAGCTTCGCAGTCCCTGGGGACAAAATTGAGCGCTGAACCGCGCACTCGGCCTTGCGGCCTCGCACACTCTCAGCGCTCAATTTCCCTGTATGTGTCCCATCCATCCGCACATGTCGGCTGGATGGGACTTTTTTGACAGTCTGAAGGCCCGCCAATACGGCGGCGTTACCGGATGAAGTTGGTCTGTTGGGGGGCTTCTTTGGCGGGCAGGCCGTACTTCTCCTTGCCCAGGGCGATGCTCTTCATCAGGAAAGCCATGTTCCGGGCCAGGGTGCGCATGGTCTGCAGGCCCTCGGCGTCCTGGGCGGCCTCGCCGGGCAGGCGGCCGTGGACGCTGTTCCAGTAGCGGCTGGAGGCCACCGGCATCCCGGCGATGGTGAAGTATTTGTTCAGCTCGTCAAAGGTGGCCGACAGGCCGCCCCGGCGGGCCACCACCACGCTGGCGCCCACCTTCATGGTCTTGTCAAAATGGGTGCTGTAGAACAGCCGATCCAGGAAAGAGATGAGCGTCCCGTTGGCCGAGGCGTAATAGACCGGCGAGGCCACCACCAGCCCGTCTGCAGCCTCGAACTTGGGGGCCGCCTGGTTGACCGCATCGTCAAAGACGCAGCGGCCCAGTTTGGCGCAGCTGCCGCAGGCGATGCAGCCGCGGATGGCCTGAGCGCCGATCTGGATGGTCTCGGTCTCGATGCCCTCCTCTGCAAAAACTTTTTCCATTTCTGCGAGCGCAATGCTCGTATTGCCCCCGACCCGGGGGCTGCCGTTGATCATAAGGACTTTCATGGTTTGCACCTCGCTTGGGTTTTGGTTTGCTTTGTATGGATGAAACAGGCGCGGGCCTGCTTTCAGCAAAACAGCGTTCTGCCCCTATTATAACACGGTGTCAAGGAAATGGAAAGCCGACCCGCGCCTCTTGACAAGCGGCGCGGCGTGTATTATAATAACGGGCGCGAAAGCTATATCTTTCCTTGTTTCTGATTCATAAACAGGGCGGATATGGCTTTTTTGTTGTGCTTTTTACGGAAAAAGGAGAGTTACGCCCTATGCAGCAGAGCTTTATGAAAACGCGGCCCGTCCTGCCGCTGGTGCTGTCCATGTCGCTGCCGATGGTGCTGTCCATGATGGTGTCGTCGCTGTACAACATCGTGGACAGTTACTATGTGGCCAAGATCAGCGAGGACGCCATGACCGCCCTGTCCCTGGTCTACCCGGTGCAGAATTTGATCAACGCCGTGACCATCGGCTTTTCCATCGGCGCCAACGCGGTGATCGCCTATCACCTGGGGGCCCAGGACGCCAAGAAGGCCAACGCCGCCGCGGCCCAGAGCATTTTGTGGAACGTTTTGCACGGGATCGTCCTGACGGTGGTGTGCATCGCGGTGATGCCCGCCTTCCTGCGGATGTTCACCTCGGACGAGGTGATCGTGGATATGGGAGTGCGCTATTCCCGCATCGCGTTCCTGTTCTCGGTGGTGATCGCCGCGTCCATGTCGATGGAAAAGATCTTCCAGGCCACCGGCCGGATGATGATCACCATGGTGTGCATGATGTCGGGTTGTGTGGCCAACATCATCCTCGACCCGGTGATGATCTTCGGGTGGGGGCCCTTCCCGGAGATGGGCATCGAGGGCGCGGCCCTGGCCACCGGCGTCGGTCAGGCCCTGAGCCTGGTCATCTACCTGGCCTGCTACGCGGCCAAAATGATCCCCATCCGCCTGCATTTCAACCGGGAGATCGCCGACCCCGCCATCGCCAAAAAGATGTACGCGGTGGGTGTCCCGGCTACCTTCAGCCTGGCGCTGCCCTCCCTGCTCATCTCCTGCCTGAACATCATCCTGGCGGCCTCGTCAGAAGTATATGTCCTGGTGCTGGGGGTCTACTACAAACTGCAGACCTTCCTCTACCTGCCCGCCAACGGCATCGTGCAGGGGATGCGGCCCATCGTGGGCTACAACTACGGCGCGAAGGAGAACGGCCGGGTGCGGCAGATCTTCTGCACCGGGCTGGCCCTGTCGGCGGGGATCATGGTGCTGGGCACCGTGCTGTGCTGGGCCGTCCCGGGCAGCCTGATCGGGCTGTTCTCCTCCAGCGCCCAGACCATCGCCGTGGGCAGCACGGCCCTGCGGATCATCAGCGTCGGGTTCATCGTCTCGTCGGTGTCGGTCATTTCCTGCGGGGCCCTGGAGGGCCTGGGGATGGGCGGGCCCTCCCTGCTCATCTCTCTGCTGCGGTACGCGGTGGTCATCCTGCCGCTGGCCTTTGTCCTCAACCTGCTGTGGGGGCCGGTGGGGGTCTGGCACGCCTTCTGGATCACCGAGGTGATCGCCGCGGCGGTCAGCTGGGCCGTCTGCCGGAAAAAAGTCTTTTCCGCCATGGAATAAGGGAGGGCGCTTATGATCCGAAAAGCAGAAGCCTCCGACCTGGAGGCCCTGATGGGCATCTGGCTGGACGCCAACGTCCAGGCCCACAGCTTTATCCCGGCGGGCTACTGGCAGGGCTGCTATGCCGCCGTGCGGGAGATGCTGCCCCAGGCAGAGCTGTATGTCCACCAGGGGGCCGCAGGGGAGGCGGACGCCTTTCTCGGCCTGCAGGGGGACTACATCGCAGGGCTGTTCGTCCGGGAAGAGGCCCGGGGCCGGGGCGCCGGCAAACAGCTTTTGGACCGGGCGAAGGCCCTCCGGCCGCGGCTGGCCCTGCACGTCTACCAAAAGAATACGAGGGCCGTTTCGTTTTATGAGCGGGAAGGTTTTGCCGTCTGCGAAGCAGGCGTCGACGAGAGCACCGGCGAAGCGGAATGGACCATGACCTGGCAGCGCCGGGGCTGAAATGCAAACGGGACAGGCCGGCAGGGCCTGTCCCGTCAGCGTATCGCAGCGCACCACGCTCCAGGGGGAACCCATTTCTGCCCGCATATGCGGGACAGAAATTCTTTCCCCCTGGTATCCCCCTGGGGACAAAATTTGGTGCTGAACCGCGCACTCGCCGCAAGGCGGCTCGCACACTCTCAGCGCCAAATTTCCCTGTATGTGTCCCGTCCATCCGCACATGTCGGCTGGACGGGACTTTTTTGCCGGTCTCAGACCAGGTACTGGCGGAAGAAGGACTCCATCTTGTCAAAGGGGATGATGTCCATCCGGTCGTACAGGTCGGTGTGGACCGCGCCGGGGATGAGGTACAGCTCCTTGTTGGCGGTGTAGGCGTTGCCCTTGACCATGTTGGCAAAGGCGTCCCGGCTCAGATAGCAGGAGTGGGCCTTGTCGCCGTGGATGAGCAGCACCGCGCTGCGGATCTCGTTGGAATACTGGAGGATGGGCTGGTTCAGGAAGGACATGGTGCCGGTGACGTTCCAGCCCTGGTTCGAGTTGAGGGACCGGGGATGGTAGCCCCGGGGGGTCTTGTAGTAGGCGTAGTAGTCCTTGACAAAGAAGGGCGCGTCGTCGGGCAGGGGGTCCACCACGCCGCCCGCCCGGGCGTAAACGCCGGATTTGTAGTCGGCGGTGCGCTGGGCATTCAGGGCCGCGCGCTGGGCGTGGCGCTCCGCCTCGCTGTCGTTGGCATCAAAGTAGCCTTTGGCCCCCACCCGGCTCATGTCGTACATGGTGGAAGCCACCGTGGCTTTGACCCGGGTGTCCAGGGCGGCGGTGTTCAGGGCCATGCCGCCCCAGCCGCAGATGCCGATGATGCCGATCTTGTCCGGGTCCGCCTCCTCCTGCACCGACAGGAAATCGACGGCTGCCTGAAAGTCCTCGGTGTTGATGTCGGGGCTGGCCATATAGCGGGGCTGGCCGCCGCTCTCACCGGTAAAGGAAGGATCGAAGGCGATGGTCAAAAAGCCGCGGCGGGCCATTTCCTGGGCGTAAAGGCCGGAAGCCTGCTCCTTGACGGCGCCGAAGGGCCCGCAGACGGCCAGGGCGGGCAGAGGGCCCGCAGCCCCTTTGGGCCGGTAGAGGTCGGCGGCCAGGGTGATGCCGTACCGGTTGTGGAACGTCACCTTCCGGTGCTCCACACTGCTGTTTTGGGGGAAGGTCTTGTCCCATTCCTGGGTCAGATGCAGTTGTTCTTCCATAGGCAGATGCCCTCCGTTTCGTCGGTAAGATGTTGGTCTGCTTGGTGCATGGCAAAGACCAGGTGGTCCAGACAGTCCAGCCGGGCGGCATCCCGGTGCAGCTGGTCCAGCAGGCAGGCCCGCTGCCGGGCCAGAAACTTGTATTGACGGCAGCGGTCCCCGGCCTGCTCCCACTCCAGGAATGCGGCGATCTGCTCTGCGGAGCAGCCCGCGTCGGTCAGGATCCGCCGGATGCGGAACACACGTTGTTCCCAGCTCATGCTCATTGTCCATGCCTCCTTGCATGGCTTTATTGTAGCGGGGGGCCGGGCAAATAGCAAATACTTCGTTTTTATTCCAAGAAATGCTTCCAAGGCATGGCAAAAGGGTGTATAATAGGGGCACGGCCCAGCGGCCCCGCCCGGAACGCCGGCGCAGGGCCCGCCGGGATGGAACACGCCGCTCAAGGAGGCAAACACCATGGAGATACGGACCCTGCGCTATTTCCTGGCCGTGGCACGGGAAGGCAGCATCACCCGGGCGGCCAATTTTCTGCATTTGACCCAGCCCACCCTCTCCCGCCAGATGCAGGACCTGGAAGAGGAGCTGGGCCGGCCCCTGCTGATCCGCAAGAGCCACCGGGTGGACCTGACCCCCGAAGGGGTGCTGCTGCGCAAGCGGGCGGAGGAGATCGTGTCCATGGTGGACAAGACCGAGGCCGAGTTCACCGCCCTGGAGGACACCGTCAGCGGCGACGTCTACATCGGCAGCGGCGAGACCCGGGCGCTGTGCCCCATCGCCAAGGTGATCCGCCAGATGCGGGCCGACAGCCCGGGCATCCGCTACCACCTGTACAGCGGCAACGCCCAGGAAGTGACCGAGCGGCTGGACAAGGGGCTGCTGGATTTCGGCATCGTCATCGAGCCGGCGGACATCTCCAAATACGACGCCCTGTCCCTGCCCGCCCGGGACGTGTGGGGGGTGCTGATGCGCCGGGACAGCCCTCTGGCCCGCAAGGACCGCATCGAAAAGGCCGACCTGCTGGGCCTGCCCCTGCTGTGCTCCCGGCAGGTCATCACCCCCCACCCCGGCGAAAACGCCTTTGTGGACTGGTTCGGGGCCGACTTTGGCAAGCTGGACATCGCGGTCAATTACAACCTGGTGTTCAACGCGGCCATCCTGGTGGAGGCGGGGGTGGGCTATGCCATCACCCTGGACGGCCTGGCCGACACCTCGCCGGAGAGCGCCCTCTGCTTCCGCCTGCTGGAGCCGCGGCTGGAGTCGGGCCTGGACATCATCTGGAAAAAGTACCAGGTCTTTTCGCCGGCCGCCGAGCTGTTCCTCAGCCGCCTGCGGGCGCTGGTGGGGCAAGCCCAAAACGGAGCGGAATAAGAAGCAAAACGAAAGTCTTTGTCCAGACTGTCAAAAAAGTCCCGTCCAGCCGACATGTGCGGATGGACGGGACACAT
>ERZ1090868.1162-NODE-1164-length-14022-cov-7.477984_pt1 | contig 14022 bp, 16 predicted proteins | sample MGYA00478475_ERZ1090868 | MGnify/ENA primary metagenome ERZ1090868 (study PRJEB33644, sample SAMEA5815747) | chicken gut metagenome | biome: Chicken; feature: Gastrointestinal Tract; material: Caecum | place: Ireland | collected 2019-01-01 | study: A study of...
AATTTATGTACTCAACTGCGTATGTATTGGAGGTAAAAAAATGAGAATTGACCGTATTAAGCTAATTTCAGAAATGGCCATCCAAGAAATTAAAGTGGGTGAACTTTCTGAAAAGGCCGGAGTATCCCGTGTCACAATTTCTGCTATGAGAAGCGGCAAGTCTTGCACAAAGAATTCTGCCATTCATGTAGCCCGCGCCCTGGGCGTTGACGTTGAGGAGCTGCTTGAGCAGCCGAGAAAGGAGCAGGAACAATGATTGAACAACAAACGCCGGAAATGCCGGGTTTCGTCTATATGGGGGAAATCGAAACACCGCGAGGAGTATTTCCCCATTACAAGTTTCGTGAACCAACTGACCGCCCCAGCATTAACACACTAGAAGGGTGGAACCGCAAAATAGCAGAACTGGAAGAAAGCAGAAGGAGAAAGAAGCATGAAACAGTCAAGGCTTGAGCAGGAAACCTACATCACATTCAACGAACAGGAAAAGACAGCCGTTATCTATACGCACAACACCGCTTTGTGCCGTAAACTGGACAAGCTGGCAGACGAACGACCGGAAGATGCAAAGCGGCTGCGCACCTTCCCGGACGGGGGCAGAGAATTTGAAATCCCAAAGCGGTGGGTCAAGGTGAACGCATCGCGAATTTTGACCGAGGAAGAACGGGAACGCGCACAAGAAAGAGGAAAAGCCCTGCGAAAGGCTCAACTTGCCCAAAAAGACGGGTTAATTGACCCGTTTACAGACACGAACGAATGAAAGGCGACATACACCATGCCCAGACATGAACGCTTGAAAATCAGCGCAGGAATTGAGCGAAAAACACCAACTTGAAAGGAGCAACAAACATGAACAACTTTACGGAATTGGCAGTATGTCAAAGTGAGCTGGAATATATCGCAAACCGCATCGATTGGGGGTGTGACAACCTGCTTGCGGTACATGACAGCATGGCGGACGGGATGAACACCGTCGACACCTACGTCGGCGGCTTGTTCTTTGCCATTGAAGCCTTCCGGACGCTGTCCGAGGAAATGAGCGAACTCAACGACCGCCTTATTGCGGCGATCCGCGCGGCGGAATCGGACGCAGCCACAGCCGGCAAGCAAAAGGGGGCTTGACCTATGCCGAAGGAACACCCGGCTTATCGTGACCAGCTGGAAAGCATCATTGCCCATTTCCCGCAAAAAGAGTGCTTGACAGTGTGTGAAGTGGCAGAGTATTGCGGATACAGTGAAAAGACCGTTGCAAAGCGGTTTCCCTTCATCGGCCACGGCCGCAGCCGCTATATCACGCGCACGGTGCTTGCGCGGGAACTCGTAAACAGCAAGTAAAGGGGGATATGATGGCAAAGGAAGACAGTGCAACATGGTTCAAAATGTTTTTGCGCAACAAAGCGGTATTTGACGCCGTGCCGGATGAAGCGGCAGGTCAAGCCATTAAAGCCGCTTTGACGTATGCCGAAACAGGAGAAGCACCGCCGCTTGAGCCGCTGGCGAATGTAGTTTTTTGTGCAGTGCGTCCCAGCATTGATGACGCATTGAGAGAGTTTGAAGTGATACGCGAACGGAACAGGGAGAACGGCAGGAAAGGCGGCAGACCCAAGAAACCCAAAACAACCGACTGGGATATTGAAAAACCCAAAAAACCCAGTTGCTTTTTTAAAAACCCAGAAAACCAGAAGATAGAAGATAGAGGACAGAAGATAGAAGACAGAAGAAAGAAGATAGAGGATAGAATAGAGAGTATTACGGGGGTTATAGGGGGAGAAACAGAAACGGCGGACAAGCCGCCGGCACGAAGAATCAACCTTCCCCGCTTTGTCAAACCGACCATTGACGAAGTTGACGCCTATTTCGCACAGCAGGGCAATGTACAGCAATCACAACGCTTTTTCGATTATTACGAAGCCAACGGCTGGAAGGTAGGCAAAAACTCTATGCGGGACTGGAAAGCCGCCGCGCGTAACTGGCTGCGCAATCAAAGCCAATACGACAAAGCGGCACGGGCCGCAGCTGCGCCGGAGATACAGGACAATCAAATTTCCCGCGTTATCCAGATGATTGAAGAAAACAAGATTTGAGGTGCAACCATGGACACAAAGCAAGTAGGCATGTTATTAGAGCAAAACAGGGCAATGTATCGCCAATGTGAAAGACCCATCACGGATAGAGATATTGCCATTCAAGCAAAAATATGGGCGGTTGCCCTGCGTGATATTCCCTTTGAAACCGCACAGGCGGCCATGGTTGCCGCTTTTCAAGTGTGCCGCTTCCCTGTCACGCTGGCCGACCTTACCGCGCAGCTGCGCACCATGAGCGCGGCACAGGACGTCAGCGCGCCGGAGTGCTGGGAACAGCTGAAAAAGGGCGCAAAAAAAGCCGTCAACAATGCCGCGGGGTATGGGTATACCTTACGGCTTGAAGACGGCAGAACACAGGGGCAAGCCTTCCGGGAAGCCAACAAAGAAATCTTTCGCGCGCTGCATCCGGCAGCACAGGCATGGCTTGGCAGCGTGTCGGAGCTGGTGCGGCTTGGAGAGCTGGACGCGGACGCGCTGGGCTTTCGGCGCAGAGAATTTGAAAGAGCCTTTGCAGCCTATCAAGCACAAAAGCCGCTTTGCATTAGTGGCGATTGTGACCCCCCAACGCTTCCGGCAGCACAACAGAACAAGCTTACATAACGCGCACAGCATAGCACTTGCACCCGTGTGAATCCAAGTATAGCAAAGGGGTAATCACGATGCAAGACGCAATGAACGCAATCAAAGAGCGGTTGACAGGTTACAACGCGCTCAAACAGGAGAGCGCGGGCTTGCTGGAGCGTTTGGCGCGTATGAAGGCCGCAGCTGAATTTCCAGCTCCAGCCGAACCGGACGGCAGCCAGCACACTTCCGGAGACGGCCAGCGCATGGCAAGAGCCGTGGAAAATTACTTAGAGTATGAGGAACAGATGCGCCCGCTGATGGAGAAAAACCGCGCAGAGATGCAGCGCATTGAGCAAGCCGTGGCACAGCTTCCCGACCCGCTGGAGCGTGAAGTGCTGCGTCTGCGTTATCTCGATGGCGACAGCTGGCGGCTTCCTAGATGGCGCGATGTGGCCATGGTGTTGTATGGGGATGATGACGAAAAACAGATACACGGCTGCCTAAGATTGCACAAAGCGGCATTGCAGGGGCTTTCCCGCTTTGAGTGGTAAGCGGTAGGGGCATAAATGCCCTTACCAGCCCCCATACCCCAAAGCACTGAAAGGGGGTGATACATAGCATCAGAACCGCGAACGAAGCCCGAAGAAACACCGAAAACACTTAAAACACGAAAGGAACGAAACAACATGGAAAACAACAACGTAAACCCTTTAGCCGAATTTTTCACAAATGATCCTTTTAAACTTCCCAGCCCTTTGGACACGCTCAAACGCTCAGACTACGCCAGTGACGCCGCCTATTTTGAAGCCTGTGCAGAATTGCACTTGAAACGTCAAAACCCGGAGTTTCAAAAGGCATTGCTTGCGGTTCGTGATGAGTTTGAGCAACGGGAACATGCAGCACGGCTTGAGAAAATGAACAAGGAAATCAAGAAACTTTCTCAGAGTATTGTTTTGCAAGATTATGAAATCAAGAAATGTGATGAACAGGCAGCCGAGCAAATTTGGACAGATGTAGCCCGTGGAAATATCGAAAAAGCCAAAGCGGCAGACGCGATCCGCGAATTGTCTGCGAAGCTGCAAAGAGATATGCGCGAACGAAAAGCAAGCCGCCAAGTTACAAACGAGTTAATCAGGGCAACCGTTTAACAGCCCAAGAACGAACAAAACCCCCGCCGTAAACCGTTTTAGGTTGATACGGTGGGGGTTTTGCAGAAGAAAGGAAATGCTGGCCGAAAAAGTCACACGGCTTTGCTTGCGGTTTAAGGTTTTCCGCGCCGATTATACCAAACAGCACACACAAAGTCAAGGCACAGGACACCCACAAAAATGGTAAAACCTTCCTGTGCCCCTACTGTGCTTTTACTGTGCCCGTTTTCGTTCCTTTAGCTTCCGTAAAGTACAGGCATAGAAAACAGAAAAACCGCGTAACATAGCCGTTTTATAGGCCGTTACGCGGTTTTCTCTTTTGGTGGGGCATCAGGGACTTGAACCCGGGACCCGCCGGTTATGAGCCGGATGCTCTGACCAACTGAGCTAATGCCCCATACACACAACGTGCGTATGGTACATTATACCCTAATTTTGTTTTCGTTGCAAGTATTTTTTATCCCTCTTCCTCCGCCAAAGGAATGGTAAAGGAAAAGCAGGAACCCTTTCCTTTTTCACTTGTAACAGACACTGCTCCGCCATGCGCTTCGGCCATCCATTTCACCATGGCAAGGCCAAGCCCTGCGCCTTCCACTTTTCGGGAAGCGTCCTCCTGCCAAAAGCGTTTCCACACATTTTCAAGATGCTCTTTTTCGATACCGATACCGTCATCTTCAACACGGCAAACGGCAAACCCATTTTCACGCGCAACAGAAAGACGGATATGTCCGTTTTCCTTTCCGTATTTCACCGCATTTTCCAGTAAATTGATAAGCATGCGCATGAGCATCGTTTCGTCGCCCTGCACCGTTACATCCGGCTCAATTTCCTGAACAATTTTAATGCCGCGTTCTTCGGCAAATTCCTGTTGCTGTTCTCCGACAATCTCAGACAGCTCGCTGAGGTTCACACGCTCCAAATGCAGTTTCTTTCGGCTTTGTTCGGCGCGCGCCAAGGTAAGCAGCTGCGAAATCAAGCCCGCCATTTTTTCTGCTTGCTTTTGAATGGTAACAAGCGCTTCGCGGTGCGGCTCGTCACACTCGGTCCTCAGCGCATCCTCACACTGAGAAAGAATTACCGCCACGGGGGTGCGCAGCTCGTGCGAAGCATCGGCAGTAAACTGCTTTTCCCGTTCAAACGCCGCCTGAATTCGTTCAAACATAGAATCGAACTCGTTGGCAAGCGTATAAATTTCATCTTTTCCCTTGCCGAGCCCAATCCGGCGGGAAAGGTCATCGCCTTCTCCGATTTCTCTCGCTGTCTGCGTAATTTGACGCACCGGAAGAAACGCCCGGCGCGTGATCCAATAACCGCCCAGCGCCGCCGTAAGCACAAAAAACGGAAAAACAATGACGGCAAACTGCAAAAAGCTGCCGACGGCCGCACTTACTTGGTCGGCCTCCGCGATGCTTCGCACCCAAATTTCGCCGTATCCGCTCACCCAGATTTTTTCATCGTACCAATAAAATATCCCGTTCTGCGTCTTTTTCTCACGCAGGCTTTTGTGCTCGAAAACGTCAGAGTTGTCAAACAGCCGCGGCACGCTGCCGTAAAGCGGAACGCCCTGGGAATCGTAGAGAGAAAGGTAAACGCCGTCTTGAAAGCCTTCTAAATCTTTATCAATTTCGAGCTCGTTATCCTTCCACTCGACATCACGCTGCACTTGTTCCACCACATCGGTGATACGAAACTTGATGTTTTCCAGCACAGAATACTCACTGCTGTAAACTAAAATTCCCAGAGCCAGCACGCTCAGCAGCGTCATAAACAAAGTAAACCAAAGGGTTACTTTCAGGCGAATGGTCCAACGTTTCATTCCTGCACCCTCAATACATAGCCCAGCCCTCGAACGGTATGAATCAGCTTCGGAGAATATCCGTCGTCTAATTTCTTCCTCAAGTAGCGAATGTACACGTCTACGACATTAGAACCGCCTTCATAGTCATAATTCCAGATATGGCGGCTGATTTTATCACGCGAGAGCACGACGCCCGCATTGCGGATGAGATATTCCAGCATCATAAATTCTTTGCCCGAAAGCTCAATGGCCGTTTCTCCGCGTTTTACCGTGCGTGCGGCGCAATCCACCGTTAAGTCAGCCACCGTAAATACCTCACTCACACTTTTGCTTGCCCGGCGCACCATCACACGCAAACGTGCCAGCAATTCATCAAACGCAAAGGGTTTGACCAGGTAATCGTCCGCTCCGCTGTCAAGCCCTGCCACACGGTCTTCAATGCCGTCCTTTGCCGTCAGCAGCAAAACCGGGGTTCTGTCCCCTTTTTCCCGCATGCGGCGCAGAAGTTCCAGCCCGCTGATTCCCGGCAGCATAATGTCCAGCACCACCGCATCATATTCGGCACAAGCGAGATAGTCCTGCGCCAGCGAGCCGTCGTCACAAGCGTCAACCGTATAATGCGCTTCCGTCAAACGCTTTTTCAGCATACGGTTTAATTCCGGCTCATCTTCCACCACTAAAATTCTCACGGCAATTCCTCCTTTTCCCTCATTTTACTTTCTGAACATTAAAATAGCATGAAAGCCGATGCAAAGCACCGGCTTTCCTCCTAAAAAATGTCGACGCTTTACCCCAAGTATGCCTTCAGAAGCTTGAGTGTATTTTCCATGCCCTTGACATGGCTGCGCTCATAGCCGTGGGACGCATACACGCCCGCGCCGATCAAGCCATGGCGCACATCGTGGCCGGCACGCAGACCGGCCTCGGCATCGGAACCGTAAAACGGATAGACATCCACGGCAAAATCAACATTTTCCCGCTTTGCCGCTTCGATTAAGCCTGACACCACGTCGTAGTGATACGGGCCGCCGGAGTCCTTCGCGCAGATAGACACCTGCGTTTCGCGGCAGGCCAGCCCTTCGCCCACGCAGCCCATATCGACACTGAGCACCTCTGATACGCCCTCCGGAAAAGAAGCTGAACCGCCGTGACCCACCTCTTCAAACACGGTGATATGGCAATGCACCGGACGCTTTGTTTTTGCCCCTTGACTCAGATGGCGCGCATAGCCCAGCAAAATGGCCACGCTGAGCTTATCGTCCAAAAAGCGGCTTTTGATATAACCGCTGGTTGTCACACGGGTGCGGGGGTCAAAGCACACGATATCGCCGGTCATGATGCCCAGCTTTTCCGTTTCGGCTTTTGTGTAGGCTTCTTCATCGAGCACCACTTCTAAATTGTCCCAGCTGCGCTCTGTCTTGTTGTATTCTCCGTTGACATGTACGGAAGCATTTTTCATTTGCAGTGTGCCTTCCAGCACTTTTTCGCTGCGCGTTACCACATACACGTTTTCCGTTTCGGCATTATTGGCGTTCATGCCGCCGAGCGGAGTTACACGCAAACGCCCATTGTCTTTCACCTGCACCACCATGGCACCCAAAGTATCCAGATGCGCTTCCAGCAAAATCCCGTTGCTGCTCTCGGACGACTCACCTTCGCTCAGGCGCACCAGCACCCCGCCCTTGTTCGTGTACTGCGGCGCAAACCCCAGCGCTTCAAAGGCATGATACACCAATGCTGCTGCATGGCGGGTATAGCCCGTCGGGCTGTCAGCCGCTAAAACAGCTTTCATTTGTTCGAGCATATACTGGGTTTCTTCATTGTGTGTGACATAACTCATGATTTTAAACATCCCTTCTGAGTGAAAAATCTTTTTAACGCTCTGCTACGGAAATCAGATAACGGTAAATCTGCGGTTTATACTTTTCGTAAAGACCCAAGTGTTCATACAACTCTTTGTAATATTGAAAGAGCGTCGCTTTTGTTTTAATCACATTCACGACATCCATCTGTGTATGCGTAATGCTTTTTTCATTATTGATATAGTAATAAACGGGGTATTCCAGCGCAGCAAAGCGTTCGGCGTAGCGAATATACTCCAAATTAAACAAAAAGTCCTCGCTCCAAGACAAATCGGTGTTGCATCGAATATCGTGTTTGCGGATGATATCGGCGCGGTATAATTTATTCCACAAAACGCCATAGTAAAAGCTTGCCGGCTCCTCCATTAAATGACGGGCAAATTCATTTTTGCTCATCACGGATGTTTCCGGCAAAAACGCATAGGTGCGCTGACGTTCGCCGCGCACACGGCAATATGCGGCAATCACCAAATCACAGTCATCATGTTCTGCTTTTTCCACCATGCGCAGCACGGCGTCCTGCGCCAAATAATCGTCGCTGTCGGCAAATTGCAAATACTTTCCCTTTGCCGCTCGGATGGCGTCGTTGCGCGCGGCAGAAACGCCTTGATTTTGTTTGTCAATCACGCGGATACGCTCGTCAATGCGGGCATACATTCGGCAAATTTCACCGGAGGTATCACGACTTCCGTCGTTCACCAGCAGAATTTCTAAGTTTTCATAGCTTTGACGGCGCACGCTTTCAATGCAGCGCGCCAAGTCTGTGGCGGAGTTATAGACGGGAACAATGACAGAAACAAGCGGCAGCATAAATTTCAGCACTCCTTTTCAAACTTCGATCACACACCGGATCAGTTTAATGCCGTTTTGAAAACCAAAAGCACCGAGGAACAGCCCGCTTGTTTTTGGCAAGCAAAGAGAGCTGCCGTTTTGTGACGACTGACGGTCAAGTTTAAAGCCCCTGTGTTTTCAGTTCGCAAACCATTTTGACATAGCAATCCACAATATCAAACACTGCTCCGCCGCGTTTGAGCGGTCTGCGGCGAAAGTCCACTTCATCCATGTGAGAAACGCCGCGCCCGCCCACGCCGCGCCATACTTCCTGAAAGCCTGTCCAGCGGGCAGATTCCGGCGTCACCATGCCGTCATTTTCCCCCTCAAACAGACCGATCACGATATTGGGCCATCCCATCCATAAATCGCTGCGCCAAGAGCGCATCGCCCCGGCATAGCTTCGATAAACAACACCTTCGGCATCCGGGTTTGACTCGTTGAATGCCTGCGCCCATTTCGTTGTAAATTGAAAGCATGCCGCACAAAAGTCGGGGTGTTTATCGCCAATCAAGCGACACCATCCGTTCACAAATAAGCCCGCCATACGAAACAACACCTTCGGCATCCGCGCCAGCACGTCCATCGTCTTTGAGCCTCTGTTCGGCGTAGAAATCATGGTAATCGACGCAATTGACTGTCCCATCCCCAGCGAAGAAGCCAGATAACGCGCTTCCAGGCCGCCCTTTGAGTGTGCAATGATATTCACTTTTTCGCATCCCGTTTGTTCGAGAATTTCGCTTACACGGTGTTTCAGCGCATCGGCATTTTTCTCCACGGTTGCCCAGCTGTCCTGACCGCCGAAAAAAACAGCGGCACCATGGGCTTTGAGTGCTTTGGGAATGCGCCCCCAATAGCTGATGCCTTTTACATCCCGAAACCCTGTTCCGTGAACCAATAAGATAGGATAGCGTGTTTCACAATCCAGCTCTTTCATCGTCTTCCTCCGCTTTGCGCCGCCGGAAAAATATCCCTGTCAATGTCTGCGCATTAAAGCGTAGCTTTCTCTAAACTTTTCGCACCGTTCCACAAACGGCTGTAGACACCGCCTTGTTGTAACAGCTCCTCATGCGTGCCTTCTTCCTCAATGCCGTGCTCACCCAGCACCAAAATACGGTCGGAATTTTGAATTGTTGTCAATCGGTGCGCAATGGTCAGCGTGGTACGCCCTTTTGCCAAACGCGACAAGCTTTCTCCCACAAGCAGCTCGCTTTCGTTATCGAGTGCGCTGGTGGCCTCGTCCAAAATGAGAATCGGCGGATTTTTCAAAAAGACGCGGGCAATGGAAATGCGCTGTTTTTGGCCCCCGGACAGCTTCACGCCGCGCTCGCCCACATAGGTGTCATAGCCGTCATGCAGCGCACTGATAAACTCGTGCGCACCGGCCAGACGCGCGGCTTCTTCCACTTCCCTGCGCGTTGCGTCGGGCTTTCCGTAAGCGATATTTTCAAACACCGTGCCGCTGAATAAATACACCTCCTGCTGTACAATGCCGATGGCCCCGCGCAGGCTTTTCAGCGTTACATGGCGCGTGTCTTTTCCGTCAATCAGAATGCGTCCGGAAGTCGGGTCATAAAAACGGGGAATCAAGTTCGTGAGCGTTGTTTTTCCGCCGCCGGAAGGACCGACAAGCGCTACACGCTCGCCCGCGCGAATCGTTAAGCACAAATCCTCTAACACGCGGTTGTGGTCGTCCGGATACTCAAAAGAAACGTGGTCGAGTTTAATTTCGCCCTTCACGGTTCCCAGCGGCACAGCGTCCGGCTCGTCGAAAATTTCCACGTCGGCATCCATAATTTCAAAAAAGCGCTCAATTCCCGTCATGCCGCGCTGGAACTGCTCGGCAAATTCCACAATGCGGCGAATGGTCGTCAAAAGCGTCGTGACATAGAGCATATACGCCACAAGGTCGCCGGGAAGAATGCTGCCGTTCATCATAAACAGCGAACCTGCCACAAGCACGACTAAGTACATCACGCCGTCAAACGCGCGCGTGACCGTGTGGAATGCCGCCATCCAGTGGTAAGTGTCCTTTTTGATATTCAAAAAGCGTCCGTTGTCGCGCTCAAATTTTTCTTTTTCCATTTCCTCGCCCGAAAACGCTTTGACCACGCGCGTTCCGAGCAAGCTGTCCTCAATGCGCGCATTCAGCTCGCCGATTTGCTGGCGCTGGCTGCGGAACGTGCGGCGGACAAAGGTGTTGAGCTTGACGCTGATGAGCAGCATCGGCGGAATAAACACAAAAATAATCAGCGTTAAGATGATATTGATGCGCGCCAAAATGATAAACGAAATCACACCTTTTAAGCCCGCGATGAAAAATTCCTCCGGACAGTGGTGGGAAAACTCCGTTACGTCAAATAAGTCGTTTGTAATGCGGCCCATAATCTGGCCGACTTTCGTATTGGCAAAGTAGTTGTTCGACAGCTTTTGCAAATGGGCAAACGCATCTCGCCGCATGTTCGTTTCAATGCGCGCACCCATGACATGGCCGGTGTTGGACATGAAATAGTTCGCCACAGCGTCGATAATGCGCAGCACCAAGTACAGCGCGCCGATGCGCAGCACAAGCGACAGGGTAAGGCTTTCCAAATTTTCTGCGCCGAGGTTCGTGACAGTGCGCATCAGCATCGGCAAAACGAGCTCGCACACGGTGGTGAGCGCCGCGCAGAACAAATCAAAAATTAAAATACCGCGATACTGCGTTAAGTACGGCCAAAAACGCCGAATGAGCGTTGCCGTAGACTGGGTTCCTTCTCTTTTCACAAATAATCTCCTTTAAGCCGAAAAACCGGCTTGCTCTCTTTTCCTATTGATTTTTTAATTGACAGACAGCTCATTCAGCAGGCGCTGACGCTCGTCCCACAGCTTTTGCGACAAATCGACATAGTAACGGTGCGGGTTTTCAAAGCGCTTTACTTCATCCCACAAGGTTTCTACCTGCTCGGCACAATGGCGGCGGATTTCCTCCAGCCGCGGCGTTTGGTACACACGTTTGCCGTTCACATAAATGGGTACATTCAGCTGTTTTAAATGAATTCCGGTAAAGGTGCGCTTTTTCCACGTCTGCACCGGGTCAAACAAGGTCAGACCCTTGGAAGCATCCAAGGTTTCGTCGTACATGGTCATTAAGTCGGCCATTGCCTTTCCCGTTTCATTGTCGTAAATACGATACAGATTTTTCAAATGCGGAATCGTGATTTTCTCCGCCGTTTCGCTGATTTTAATTTTCGGCTCATAGTACTCGCCGCTGCGCACAGCCGCCAGCTTGTAAACGCCGCCGAACACCGGGCTCGATTTGGAAGTAATCAAATTTTCACCGATGCCGAAGCTGTCCAGCTTTGCCCCCTGCACCAGCAGATCGCGCACAATGTACTCATCCAAAGAATTGGATGCACAAATGCCGCAGTCGGGATAGCCCGCCTCGTCCAGCATTTTGCGCACTTTTTTAGAGAGATAGGCAATATCGCCCGAGTCGATGCGCACTCCTTTCGGACGAATGCCCATTGGCGCCAAAACCTCATTAAACACGCGAATGGCGTTGGGAACACCGCTTTTCAGCACGTTGTAGGTGTCTACCAAAAGCGTACAGTTGTCGGGATACAGCTTTGCATAACGGGCAAACGCTTCATACTCGCTGGGGAACATCTGCACCCAGCTGTGCGCCATTGTTCCCAGCGCAGGGATGCCGAACTGACGATCTGCCAAAACGCACGCCGTTCCCACTACGCCGCCGATATACGCGGCGCGCGCGCCGAGCACCGCGCCGTCATAGCCTTGGGCGCGGCGGCTGCCGAACTCCATTACGGGCAGCCCTTTTGCTGCGCGCACAATGCGGTTGGTTTTCGTACAAATTAGGCTTTGATGATTAAACGTGACGAGCAGCAAGGTTTCAATCAACTGTGCTTCAATCGCCGGGCCTTCCACAATGACAAGCGGCTCCATGGGGAACACAGGCGTTCCTTCCTCAACCGCCCAAATATTGCAGTGAAACTCAAAATGGCGCAGATAGTCTAAAAACGCTTCAGAAAAGCAGTTTTTACTGCGCAAATATTCGATGTCTTCTTCAGTAAAGTGCAGGTTATCAATAATTTCGCAAAACTGAGCAAGCCCTGCCGCAATGGCAAAGCCGCCGTCATCCGGCACCTTGCGGAAAAACATATCGAACACGCCGATTTGCTCCTCATAGCCTTCTTCAAAATAGCCTGCCGCCATCGTCATTTCATAAAAATCCATCAAAAGGGTTAAATTGCGTGCTTGATTCACATCCGTCATTGTCTATCATCCTTTTCTTGCGTTGCACTGTTAAAGCAATGTTTCATTTTTTACTGCTGCGGCGGGAAATCGTCAAAGCGCTCTTGTGATGCACGGCGCTTTTGGCGGCGCAGCTGTGCTTTTCGGGCGCGTTCCATGCGTACGGCAATTATCGTGTAGCCCATAAAGAAAATTGCCGTCAGCACAATCACCACTTTGACATAGGTTCCGCCTAAAAATTCGCCCGTCTTGCCCACCAAAAATAAAAACGTATTGCGCTCAATATCTTCAGCGGCGAGCAGTTCCACAGTTCCGATTTCTCTGCCCTCCAGCGTCAAAGTGACACTGCCCACCGAGTCGCCTGCTTTTACAGGGGCATACACCGCTTTTGGAACGTCAAACGTCGTTGTCAGGGCATCGTCGCTGTCGTTGGGCAAAATGGTTTTCAAATCGCTGGCCGGAACAAGCTGAAGCCGGTCGCTTTCGCTGGACCATTCCACACGAACCTCCGTAATGGGTGTCGTGGTGTCCAGCGTGGGCCGAACCGAAAAGCTGGAAAAGATCCAATCGTAAATTGCCGCGGTGTCATGGAAGCTGTAAGCATAACCGTCTTCCGCAGGGTCATAAGGGCAGCCCAGCACCACGCCGATAAAGCTTTCACCGTGCTCGTTGACAGCCGCTGAAACAAAGTTTCGTCCCGCCGCAAAGGTAGACCCTGTTTTCACACCCTTGATGTACGGGCGGTAAACCCCCGCATTGGGCGAAAGCATTAAATTCGTATTTTGAATATAGTACGCGGCGTTCGGGTTTTGCTCGGGAAACTGCGGATAGTTGTGCGCGCTGTTGTCTGTCATGGGCATCCAGTACGTGCGCGTACCGCATACTGTGCGGAAAATTTCATGTTTCCAGCACTCCTGCGCAATCAGTGCCACATCGTGCGCGGTACTCCAGTTGCCGCCTTCTTGGTCCACAAGGCCGTTGGCGGAAGCAAACTGTGTGTTTGTGCATCCTAAGTCCTTGGCGCGCTGGTTCATCAGCGCGTAAAAGTTTTGCATGTTGCCGCCCGAAAGGTAATAACCCACTGCTTCTGCGGCTTCGTTTGCGCTGGGCAGCATCATGGCATACAGCATATTTAAAGCGCTTACACTTTCTCCCGGCCGAATATCAGCATTCGACGAAGACGGGTCAATAATGCTGCCTACATACAAGCTGCGTTCGGCGGTAATCATGGTGTTTTCCAAATCCTCTACATTTTCCATCAGCAAAAGCGCAGTCATCAGCTTTGTTAAGCTGGCGATACTGCGCGGAGTGTCGGCATCTTTTTCATAAACCACAAGGCCGGTGTCCAAATTCATAAAATATGCCTCCGCCGCGGTGATGGAAATTTCCGCCGGCAAATCGTACCCCTGCGCTGCGGCACGCACAGGCAAGCCAATAACGCAGAGGGTCAACAGCACAATACAGCAAAATTTCTTCATTGG
>ERZ1090868.1163-NODE-1165-length-14019-cov-6.829347_pt1 | contig 14019 bp, 11 predicted proteins | sample MGYA00478475_ERZ1090868 | MGnify/ENA primary metagenome ERZ1090868 (study PRJEB33644, sample SAMEA5815747) | chicken gut metagenome | biome: Chicken; feature: Gastrointestinal Tract; material: Caecum | place: Ireland | collected 2019-01-01 | study: A study of...
AGCAGGTCTTATTTGCCTTTCCCAATGTGTAACACATCTTTGACAAACCTACACAAATTGCGACAAAATTTCACAGGGCCACGGTTGAAACCCGTGGCCTTTTGCCGTATAATAAATCAGTATTGCTAGGAAAGCGGGGTGGAGCCATGCCGACGCCACAAAACCGGAAGTTGCCCTTTGCGCTGCGTGCGCTGGGAGTCTTTGCGGTTACCTTGGCGGCGCTGTTTTTGCTGCTGTGGGGCGCCTATGCGCTGCCCGGCGGTCCGGTGCGCGCCCATCTGCGGGACTCGGCCCGGACCATCCAGCAGGAGGGACTGTATCCTGCCTTTTTCGGGTTCAAGTTGTTCCAGATGGACAACTACACCGATACCCTCATGCTGATGGAGGCGGCCTCGGCCGATGAGCAGGACCCGCTCACCGCCATGATGACCAACACCGCTTACAATGTGGATAACTTCGAGACGCTGGGCGATGATCTGGAAACCTATCTGGATGCCCGGGACGCGGGTCTCACCGGCGCCCAGGCCGGGCTGGAGCCCTTCTCCTACGCCCGGTACTGGCATGGATATCTCATCTGGCTGCGCCCGTTGCTGTGTGTTATCCCCTATGCCGGGGTGCGGGTGGTGCAGTACGGGGTGCTGTTCGCCCTGCTGGCTGTTACCCTCTGGCTGCTGCGCCGCCGCTGTGGGATTCACGCGGCGGTATGGTTTGCCCTCAGCCAGGTGCTGGTCACGGTATTCTGGGTGCCCCATCAGGTGCAGTATTTCACCTGTTTCGCCATCGCCTACGCGGGCTGCGTCTGGGTGCTGGCGAAACCCCGCCGCAGCGACACCCTCTGTCTGGGATTGGTGGCGCTGGGGGTGGCCACTTCCTTCTGTGATTTGCTGGTGACCCCGGTTCTGACCCTGGGCCTGCCGCTGACCTGCTGGCTGCTGCAACCCCAGCAACGGCTGCGGGGCGGTGGGCGACAGTGCGCGCTGGCGGTGGGCGGATGCCTGAGCTGGGGCGTGGGCTACGGCCTGTGTTGGGCCTGCAAATGGGTGCTGGCCAGCCTGGTCACCGGGCAGAACATCCTGGCCGATGCATTGCATCAGGCGGAGGTGCGCACCGCCGCCGATACCTGGCATGGGATGGAACTGACCTGGGGCAACATTCTGGCCTTTGTCTATGACACACTGCAAAGCAGGGGACTGTTCTGGCCGCTGCTGGTGCTCTGCCTGCTGGCGGTGATACTCTTTGTGGGCAGTGTGCGCAGCGGTGCCGCTTTACGCCGTGCCGCACCGCTGGCACTGGCTGCGGTGCTGCCGCTGCTCTGGTTTGCGGTCCTGCGTACCCACAGCATCCAGCACGGCTGGTTTACCTGGCGGGACCTGGGCCTGACGCTGTTTGCCGGCATGGCATTTTTGGAATATGCCTGTGACGGACGTCGGATACTGTATCGTCTGCGACAAAAAGGAAAAAAGCAATGAACAAGACTGAGGAAAAACCAAACACCGCGCAGGAGGAAACCTCTGCCCGCAAAAAGCTGCCCCGCTGGGGAAAAATACTGCTGGGGGTGGCGGCGGTCGTCATCGTGCTGGCCGGCGCCGGGGCATTGTATGTGAACGGCAAGCTGGACCTGCTGCGCTACAACGACGGCAGTGTCAGCCAGATGGGTACCATCGACGCCAGCGAGGACCAGGACCTGGATGGAACCGGTCTGGTACATAACAGTGACGAGATGGAGATGCCGGAAGGCAGCCCCTTTACCGATGAGGACGTGCTCAACATCCTGCTCATCGGCACCGACGAACGCACCGAGGCCGTCAACGACGCCGATGCATTCACCCACCTGAATCAGCTGGACGGCACCGAGGACACCACCGAGTTCAGCGACGATGCCCGGGCCGACTCGATGATTCTGGTTTCGCTGGACATCAAGGACCATGTGATTCGGCTGGTCTCCATCGAGCGCGGCACCGGTGTGCCCATCCTGCTGGACGGGTACGAAGGGGAGTATGACTGGATCACCCATACCTTCCGCTACGGCGGTGCCAAGCTGACCATGGACACGGTGGAAGACTGCTTCAACGTGCAGGTGGACCACTATGTCCGGGTCAACTTCAACTCCTTTGTGCAGATTGTGGATGCCGTGGGCGGTGTGGATATCGACATCACCGACCTGGAGGCCAAGGCCCTCAACTGGGAAGTGCCCTCCAACTCGATGCTCATTGTCAACAAGGTGGAGCCCGGCCTCAACCATTTCGACGGCTATACGGCGCTGCAGTATGCCCGTCTGCGCAAGATCGACAACGACTGGAAGCGCATCGAGCGCCAGCGCACCGTCATCCAGGCGGTGCTGGACCAGGTGAAGAATGCCAGTGTGGTGGAACTGGACAATCTGCTCAACACGGTCCTGCCGCTGGTGCAGACCAACTTCACCAAGTCGGAAATCGCCGCGCTGCTGGTGCAGCTGCCGGGCTTCCTGGGCGCCGACGTGGAACAGCTCTCCATGCCGTTGCAGGGAACCTACGGGGTACGCACCGGCATGGACGACCGGCTGATGTATGACCCGGACTGGGCGGTCAACATCAAGGCCCTGCAGGATTTCCTGTATAACGACAAAACGGCTGAGGAAGTCATTGCCGCCACGCCGGAAACCGCCGCTGCCGAGGCGGAGAAGGCCACGGCGGAAACGGCGGACTCCTCCGGGGAAGCAACCTCTGCCTGGGATCGGGAAACCGATCCGGAGGAAAGTTATATCCGCCAGAATCTGCATACGGTGGATCTGGCGTACCCCCTCAGTGATTCGGACTTCGGCAACAGTGCGGATTACCGGCTCTTCCTGGCACAGCTGGGCGGCAGCCGGGATATGGATGTACAGAACACACTGGTGGACTACCTGACTGCCCAGGGCGTTCAGGTGGTGGCTGTGCCGGGAGGAGCGGCGGCCGGCGTACTGTTGGATGATTACCTGCAGACCGGCGACACCCTCTCGCTGAGCCGGTATCTGAGCACGCTGCCGTCGGACCAGCGGGAGGCGGCGTCCGCCCTCTGGCAGCAGATGTATGCCCGCTATCCCGGCCGGCTCCATGCGGCTGGCACCGGTACGGACAAGACCGGTGCGGCCGTGGGATATGCGGTGGCGGTGCTGGTGCAGAACAGCTACAATATACCCGACGAGGAACTGAGCACGGCGGTGGAGGCCATGGGCGGCGGCAACAGCCGTACGATCCTGTATTGGTTCCGCCAGGCCATGGAACAGTATCCCGAACAGATGGAAACCTACCTGGGGGATGCCTACGATATGGCCCTGCGTCTGTACCAGGGGGTACAGGGTACGCTGGAAACCAGCGGGGATGCCCTGGTGGCCGAAGACCTGCAGCGGGTGCTGGAGGCCTACCCCGATGCCCGGGTGCTGGCCTTTGTGGATGGCAACGGGGCCCTGCAGACCCAGGACAGCCTGGCGCAGCAGCTGCAGGATGCTCTGGGCGAGGACGAAGCCCTCTGCTCCATCGGTGTGGTGTACGGCAAGTGGGGCTATGATGCCACCTTTACGCCGGAGGATACCGATACCCTCTGGAACGGGGACGGCCTCGGTAGCCGGCTGGGTGAGTATGTCACCCCCGGCAAGGACCTGATGTTGCTGCTGGACGGCGAGGACTGCCCCTTTACCGAGGGGGACTCTCTGCTGCAGGCGGAAGACCAGGATGTGACCCAGGTGGCCCAGAAATTGCTGATTCTGGATCCTGACAACAAAATTGACGAATCCACGCCGGAAAATGCGGAAGTGGATGAAGGTCTGTAAACTTTTTTGCCCAAAGGCGTTGACAAACCCGCGGTGTTGTGGTATAAATGCTTCAAACCAATGAAGCGAAAGTAAAACTGCAAGCGCAGCCACAGAGAGTCCCCGGTGCTGGGAAGGGGATGCAGAGCGGTGCAGCACAATGGTTCGCGGAGGGCACGGGGAAAGGGCTGGACCTGAGTATCCGTTGACGGGCGCTCCCGTTACAGAGCAGGGGAATGTTGGTTCCCTACAGAGTGGCCGTGGTACAGTGTACCCGGCAAGCAAGGTGGCACCACAGATTTTGATCTGCCCTTGCACGGAAGGTATTCTTCTGTGCAAGGGCAGTTTTGCTTTTGTACAGCCAGACCGGGAGGTACACCATGAAAACAATCCTGCTGAAAGAGCGATGGCGACTTTTTCCTGTATGACGTCCATCCACAATCACATTGAAAAGGAGTCTCTACCATGAAAAAGTTTGTCGCTGTTCTGTCCGCCGCCGCTCTGCTGACCAGCCTGTCCGCCTGCGGTGCTACTGCCGATACCACCTCCGCCTCTTCCGGGGCTTCCTCGACCGTTTCGGCCACCGCCGAAACCACCGGCGCAAAGGAATACAGGGTTGCCATTGTCCAGCAGATGGACCACGCCAGCCTGGACGAGATCCGCACTGCCATCGAGGCAGAACTGGACGCCAAGGCGGCCGAGCAGGGGATTACCATCGAGTACAAGGATTTCAACGGCCAGAACGATGCCACCACCCTGAACCAGATCGGCACCCAGGTGGTTTCCGACGGATATGACGCCGTGATTCCCATCGCCACGCTGGCGGCCCAGTGCATGACCACCGCCTGCGAATCCACCAAGACCCCGGTGATTTACGCGGCGATTTCGGACCCCGACTCGGTGGACCTGACCGGCATCGACTACGTGACCGGCACCTCCGATGCGTTGAACACCCAGTCCATCCTGGATATGATGCTGGCTGTCCAGCCTGACGTCAAGACGGTGGGGCTGCTCTACTCCAACTCGGAGGCCAACTCCGCCACCCCCATCGCCCAGGCCAAGGAATACCTGGACTCCAAGGGCATCGCCTACATTGAAAAGACCGGCAACACCAACGACGAGATCATGACAGCCGCCAGCCTGGTGGGGCAGGTGGACGCGGTCTTTACCCCCACCGACAACGTGGTCATGGGCGCGGCTGCTGCGGTGTCCGAGACGCTGACCGACGGCGGCATCCCCTTCTACACGGGGGCTGACAGCTTTGTGAAGTCGGGCGCCTTTGCCACCTGCGGCGTCAACTACACCGATCTGGGAACCTACACCGCCGACATGGCGCTGGATGTGCTGGAAACCGGTACCGTGCCGGAATACCACGTGATGGACGGCGGCATTATCACCGTCAACACCGAGACCGCCGCTGCCCTGGGCATTGACTACAGTGCCTTCCAGGATCTGGCGGGCCAGGTGGTGGAAGTGACCACCGAAGCCGAATAAGTTTCCCATCCGGAGGAAAGGACGCTCTCCACGTCCTTTTCTCTTTTGTGTTGAAAAAAGTTATAAAGGAGCGTTTTGTCCCATGTTTACCGTTGCCACCGTGCTGAGTGCACTGGAACTTGGCTGTATCTATGCGCTGGTTGCCATGGCGCTGTTCCTGAGCTTCCGGGTGCTCAACATCGCCGATATGACCACCGACGGAGCCTTCACATTGGGCTGTGCGGTGTCCGCCACCGCCGCTGTGGCCGGGCATCCCTTCCTGGGGTTGCCGCTGGCCATGCTGTCCGGTGCCGCCGCGGGATTTGTCACCGCCTTTTTGCAGACGCGTCTGGCGGTTCCCTCCATTCTGGCCGGCATCATCACCAATACCGGTCTGTACACCGTCAACCTGGCGGTGATGGGGTTCTCCTCCAACGTGCCCATGCTCAAAACCCAGACGGTATTCACCGCAGCCCAGAGCCTGCTGGGAGAAAACGCCCCCTACAAGCTGATCGTCGCCGCGCTGATCACCCTTGTGGTCTGCGCTCTGCTCATCCTCTTTCTGGGAACGCGGTTGGGACTTTCCATCCGAGCCACCGGTGACAACCCCGACATGGTGCGGGCCTCTTCCATCAATACCACCTTCACCATCACAGTGGGGCTGTGCATCGCCAACGCCATGACCGCGCTGTCCGGTGCGGTGCTGGCCCAGTACCAGAAATCCGCCGATATCAACCTGGGCACCGGCATGGTGGTCATCGGTCTGGCTTCGCTGATTATCGGCGAGACCCTCTTCGGCCGGGGCGGGCTGTGGACCAAGGCGGTGGCCGCCGTGGCAGGCAGTGTGATTTACCGTTTCATCATTGCCATCGCCCTGCGGGCCAACGTTCCGTCGGAATGCCTCAAACTGATTTCCGCCGTCATCGTGGCGCTGGCCATTGCGGCCCCCGCCCTGCAGGCGCGGGCTGCCTTCCGGCACCGCCGCGCCCATGCCGAGAAAGAAGGTGCTTCCCGTGCTTGATCTGAAACATCTCAGCAAGACCTTCAACCCCGGCACCGTCAACGAGAAGGTGGCGCTGCAAAATGTGGACTTGCATCTGGAACCGGGGGACTTTGCCACCATTGTGGGCTCCAACGGCGCCGGAAAATCCACCCTGTTCAATGCCATCGCCGGGGAATTCATCGCCGATACCGGCACTATCACACTGGATGGCAAAGACATCACCCTGTTGCCGGACTATCGTCGTTCCAAGGTCATCGGGCGGATGTTCCAGGACCCGCTCAAGGGGACCGCGCCCCACATGACCATTGAGGAAAACCTGGCCCTGGCCTTCCTGCGTGCCTCGGGGCATACCTCACCTTTCTCCCGCATCAGCAAGGCGGACCGGGTCCTTTTTGCCGAAAAACTTTCCTCCCTGGGCCTGGGGCTGGAAGACCGGATGAAACAGCCGGTGGGGCTGCTTTCGGGCGGGCAGCGCCAGGCGTTGACGCTGCTGATGGCCACCATGGTCACCCCCAAGCTGCTGTTGCTGGATGAACACACGGCGGCGCTGGACCCCGCCACCGCCGACAAAGTGCTGGAACTGACCAAAAAGATTGTGGCCGAGCATCACATCACCTGTCTGATGATCACCCACAACATGCACGATGCCCTGACGCTGGGCAACCGTACCCTGATGATGGACCACGGCCGCATTGTGCTGGATGTGGGCGGGGAAGAGCGCACCCGCATGACGGTGCCGGAGCTGCTGGAACGGTTTGCCCAGAATGTGGGCCACCAGCTGGACAATGACCGCATCCTGCTGAGCAAGGACGCCTAAGCAAAAGGACCACCCCTTGGGGTGGTCCTTTTTTCAGGTGGTGGCTTGGCCGGGCCAGCCATCGGTCTGGGTGGTGGACCCGTCCGGGTACATCCACAGGGCTTGGTAGCCATCCGGCAGGAGGGTGCGGCCGGTTTCCTCCGGCAGGCAGAAGAGCGCGGTGGAGAGAGCGTCGGCCAGACCGCCGCTGTCGGCCGGCGCCAGAATGGCCGTGCTGCTGCAATACCGAGCCGGAAAACCGGTGGTCAGATCGATCAGGTGGGAATAGCGCACCCCCTCATATTCGAAGTAGCGCTGGTAGTCCCCGCTGATGATCAGACTGTCGCCGGGAAGCAACGAAAGGGTCTGGATGTAGGCGGGATCATTGCCCCAGGGATTTTCCACCCCCACTGTCCAACTGCCTTCGTTGTTGGCCTTCTTCCCGATGGCCCGCAGGTTGCCGCCGATGTTCAAAAGGGCACTGTCCAGACCCCGTGCCTCGGCGGCTTCGGCGGCCAGTTCCACGGCATAGCCCTTGCCCACGGCCCCCACATCCAGGCTCATGGCCGGGTCAGTGAAAAAGACCGTGTGGGCTGTGGAATCCAGCTGCAGATTGTCCATCGAGATGTGCTCCAGCGCCTGCTGCAGGGTGGTTGTATCGGGCGGGGCCGGGGCTTCGCTCTCCCGGGCGTCATGCCAGAGGGACAAAACCGCCCCGGCAGCCACGTTGGTGGCACCCTGCGTCTGGGGATAAACTGTTTCCGCACACCAGTCCAGAAAGGCGTACAACTCTTCGGAAACCGCCACAGGCGCCATCGCGGCCCCGGCGTTGACGTCGTACAGATTCACCATGCCGTCATAGTGGTGGTAGATGTCGAACAATTGATGGTAGTGCAGCAAGTCGGCGTGGAGTGCCTCCATCTGTTCATCCCACTCGTCCTGGCTGCGGGCATAGCCCTTGACAATGGCCACCGTGTCGAACAGATCAAACCAGGTGGTGGTATAGAGGGTGCGGCGGCTCAGCAGGCTGTAGGCCACGATGCCCACAAGCGCCGCGGCGGCCAGCAGACCGGCTGCCCCCCGACGGAACCGGTTGCTCATGCCTTTTCGCTGCCCCCGGCCACCGCCTCGTGTTCCCGGTTCAGTTCCTGCAGCAAAGCCGCCAGGGTCCAGGTTTTGCTGGTGGGGGTTACCATGGCGCGCAGGGGCAGATCGGCCCCGCTTTCCCGCACTAGGTCAATAAAACGGCCCAGCTCCCCGGTCTGGTGGCTCAATCCGCTGACGATCAGGGCCGGAAGCTCCGGCACTGCGGCCAAAGGTGCGGCAGCCGCAGGGGCCTTACCGGCACACAGCTCTCCCACCGGGGTGCCCAGTTCGGCATTTCCCACGGTGCGCAGCGTCACGCCGCACAGGCGGGCGGCCCGCTCCACGCCGGCGTAGCCGGCGCTGTCGGCGTCAAAGCGCCACAGCAGGGCGCAGCGGGGGTCGCGAACGATATGTGCTTTCATACAAATACCTCGTGTTGCAAAAAGCGCGCCGTCTTACGGCGGCGCGCTGGAAAGATTCGGTTTACAGGTCGGGGTGGTACTCCTTGCAGGTGCACTTTTTCCACTTCAGACCGCTGCCGCAGGGGCAGGGATCATTGCGGCCGATTTTGGTCACCCGCACCGGGGCGGAACCCTTGGCACCGGCCTTGGCAGGTGCTCCCTCGCCGGTGGGCTGGGCAATCTGCTCGCGTTTGGGCTGGGTGTTCTGCTGACGGATCTCGATGGTCAGCAGCATGTGGACGGCATCCTCCCGGATGGAGGCGATCATCTCGTCAAACATGGCAAAACCTTCGATGCGGTATTCCACCACGGGATCGTGCTGGCCGTAGCCGCGCAGGCCCATGCCCTGTTTGAGCTGGTCCATGTTGTCAATGTGCTCCATCCACTTGGAGTCCACGTTGCGCAGCAGGCAGATGCGCTCCAGTTCCCGCATGGTGGGGGCGCCGTACTTGGCTTCCTTGGCGGTCAGGATGTCCATACCGCGCTTGTACAACTCGTCGGCAATGCCTTCCCGGGTCAGATCGCTGAGCTGCGCCGTGGTGTAGTTGAAGTCGGTGGGCAGGCACAGCCAGTTCATGAAGTGGCGGCGCAGACCGGCAAAATCCCAGTCATCGGCGGTCTCGCCGTTCAGGTAGTTGGCACAGGCATCGTCAATGCTCTGGCGCATCATCTCATGGAGCTTGTCCGAGATATCCTCGCCGTTGAGCACCATCTGGCGCTGCTTGTAGATGATCTCGCGCTGCTGATTCATCACGTCATCGTACTGCAACACCTGTTTGCGGATGGCAAAGTTGGAGGCTTCCAGTTTTTTCTGGGCGCTCTCGATGGTGTTGGTGATGAGCTTGTTCTCGATGGGGACATCCTCTTCCAGACCCAGGCTGTCCATCAGGTTCTGGACGCGCTCACCGCCGAAGATGCGCATCAGGTCATCCTCCAGGCTCAGGAAGAAGCGGGAGGCACCCGGGTCACCCTGACGGCCGGCACGGCCGCGCAGCTGGTTGTCGATGCGGCGGCTCTCGTGGCGCTCGGTGCCGATGATGAACAGACCGCCAGCTTCACGCACGGCTTCCGCTTCCCGCTTGATTTCGGGCTCAAACTCGGCGCACAGCTCGTCAAACCGCTTGCGGGCAGCCAGTACCTCGGTGTCCTCGGTATCGGCGTGGCCGTCGCACTCGGTCAGCAGCATTTCCAGTTTGGCGTCGATGTCCGCCTCGGGCGGGGTAGGCAGCTCAGCCCCGGTGGCTTTGGCCCGGGCCTTGGCGTGCTCGTACTCGTCCTTGCGCTGGTCCAGGTCCTTGGTCAGCTCTTTGGTCAGTTCCTTTTTCAGGGCGGCCTTGGCCATGTAGGTCACGTTGCCGCCCAGCATGATGTCGGTACCACGGCCTGCCATGTTGGTGGCGATGGTCACGGCGCCCTGCTTGCCGGCCTGGGCTACGATCTCGGCTTCGCGCTCATGCTGCTTGGCGTTCAGCACATTGTGCTCGATGCCGCGCTTTTTCAGCAGCTTGGACAGCGCTTCGCTCTTTTCCACACTGACGGTGCCCACCAGCACGGGCTGACCCTTGGCGTGACACTCCGCCACCTGCTCGATGACGGCGTTGTACTTGCCGTTGACGGTCTTGTAAACGCTGTCCGGCAGGTCCTTGCGGGCACGGGGCTTGTTGGTGGGAATGCTGACGATCTGCAGACCGTAAATCTCGCTGAATTCGTCCGCCTCGGTGGAAGCCGTACCGGTCATACCGGCCAGCTTGTCGTACATGCGGAAGTAGTTCTGGAAGGTGACGGTGGCCAGCGTCTTGCTTTCTGCGGCCACGTTGACGCCTTCCTTGGCTTCGATGGCCTGGTGCAAACCATCGTTGAAGCGGCGGCCGTACATCAGGCGGCCGGTGAATTCGTCCACGATGATGACTTCGCCGTCTTTGACGATGTAGTCGGTATCCCGGTGCATGACGCCCCGGGCCTTGATGGCGCCGTCAATGTAATGACGCAGCGACATATTGTCGGCATCGGCCAGATTCTCCACGCCAAAGTAGGCTTCGGCCTTCTGGACGCCGGATTCGGTCAGGGTGGCGGTCTTGCGCTTTTCGTCCACCACGTAGTCGCCGTCCACCTGTTCCTCGGCGGCTACCTTGTCGTCCAGCTCCACGATGACGCTCTTCTTCAGGGTCTTGGCAAAGTCGTCGGCGCGCTTGTACATGGCGCTGGAATCCTCGCCCTTGCCGCTGATGATCAGCGGGGTACGGGCCTCGTCGATGAGGATGGAGTCCACCTCGTCCACGATGGCGTAGGCATGGCCGCGCTGTACCATGTTGGCCTTGTAGACCACCATGTTGTCCCGCAGGTAGTCAAAGCCGAACTCGTTGTTGGTGCCGTAGGTGACATCGGCGTCGTAGGCCTTTTTGCGGTCGGCGGGGGCCACACTGTGGACCACCAGACCCACGGTCAGGCCCAGGAAACGGTACACCTTGCCCATCCATTCGCTGTCACGGCGGGCCAGGTAATCGTTGACGGTGACCACATGGACACCCTTGCCGGTCAGAGCATTGAGGTAGACGGGCATGGTGGCCACCAGCGTCTTGCCTTCACCGGTCTGCATCTCGGCAATGCAGGCGCGGTGCAGCACAATGCCGCCGATGATCTGTACGGGATAGGGTTTGAGACCCAGCACACGCCAGTCCGCTTCCCGACAGACAGCAAAGGCCTCGGGCAGCAGATCGTCCAGCGTTTCGCCCTTGGTCAACCGGTCTTTGAATTCGGCGGTTTTGGCCTGCAGCTGCTCATCGGTCAGCTTCTGCATCTCCGGCTCCAGCGCCAGCACTTTGTCTGCCAAAGGCTTGATGCGCTTGAGCTCCTTGTCCGAGAAGGAACCGAACAGTTTTTCAAAAAAAGACATAGGAAAACCCCTGTATTTCCGCCGCATTCAGCTGCGGCAAGTTAGTTTTACACACTTAAATATAATACACCCGCACAGGGGATGCTGTCAAACCTGTGCGGGTGTATTTCAGAATTAATTTACGGTTTTGCGGGATTCTTTGTGGGGAGCGGGCAGACTCAGCAATACCAGCATCACAAAGATGCAGGCAAAGCCCAGGGCATCCCAACTGGTGAAGGGGGAACCCAGCACCAAAGTGCTGATGATGGCAGCGGTGACCGGCTCGGCAAAGCTGTACAGGCTGGCCCGCTGGGGGCCGATGAGCGGTACACCGGACATATACAGACTGAAAGCCAGCACGTTGCCCACAATGACCACCACCACGATGCCAAAGACACCCATGGCGCTGGGCACATACCCCATGGACCAGGGACGGAACACCAGGTGGAACAGGGTGCCACCCATCAGGAAAGCCCAGCCCTGCAGCATGGGGGTGGGGTACTGGGCCTGCAGTTTTTTGGGCCACATGGTGTAGATGACCACGGTGCCGGCACAGACAATGCCGGAAACCAGAGCCGCGGGGCTGATGGCCAGGCTGGTAAAGCTGCCGTGGGTGGTCAGCAGAAAGACTCCCACCAGTGCCAGCAGGATGGAGCAGAGCTCAAAGGGGCGGGGGGACCGGCGTTGCTGCAGGCAGAGCACCAACAAAATCAAGACCGGGGACAGGTCCTGCAGGATGGTGGCGATGCCCGCTGTGGACAACTGGATGGTCAGGAAATACAGGAACTGGCAGCAGCTGACACCGGCCACCCCGTAAATCAACAGGTCGACGGCATTGCGGGAATTCTTTTTTACGTTCCACGGGTCGAAGAGAACCTTGCGATCCTTGAAAAAGTAGAACCCGCACAGCAACAGCCCGGCCAGAAACAGCCGGATGGGCACCAACCAGGTGGAGTCCATATTTTCCCGCGTGAAGAGGTATTGTCCCATACAACCGGAGACACCCCAGCACGCGGCGCCGCCCATGGTCAGGCAGGCACCCTTTACACGATCAGACATTGTTTTGTTCCCTCCCCAAAATCCATTGCACGGCCTGGTGCAGATCCGGCACCACGGTGGCACCGGTTTGGCACAAAATTTCCGGCGGTTGATGGCCGCTGCTTTGCAAAACACAACCGACACCCAGTGCCTGGGCCACCTCAAAATCGTGGGTGGAATCCCCGATCATCACAGCCCACCGGGGATCGAACCCGGCCTGTGCCAGATACTGAAGTCCCAGGTCCACCTTGCTTTTGGCGTAGATGTCACCCAGCCCCAGCAATCGGTCAAAATAGGGGGCAACCCCTCGCACCGCCACCTGATGTTCCAGGGTGGTGATGGGACTGGCCGAAAGAATTACCTGACGCAGCCCGGCGCGGGCGAAGGCGTCCAGGGCCTCCCGGGCGCCGTCCAACAGCGGGCAGGCTTCACTGGCGGGGATGTAATCCTCCATAAAACTCCGGGCCAGGTCGTCAAAACTGTCCCGGGTGAAATCAAACCCGGCACGGGCGTAATAGTCCTGTACCGGAAAACCAAAAATGGCCCGGTACTGTTCGTGGTTGTACCGCTGTGGGTAGCCGTAGCGTGCCAGCAGACGGTTGAGCGCGTCCACACACAGGACCACATCATCCAGCAGGGTACCGTTCCAATCCCACAAAATCAGTTCCGGGCGCATAGGGTGTTACCTCTGAATTATTTTTCGGTGAAAATCCGCTTGAGAGCGGCGTTGGATTCAATGAGTTTGACCAGGGCCACACCCAGGATGGTGCAGCTGATCAGTTCGCCGATGCCCACGGTGATGCCGTTGGTCAGGCAAAGCACCCACAGCGGGGCGCTCATGGCAGCGGGATCGGTGAAGAAGACGGTGATCTCAATGCCCACGATGACGGCATTGAAGAGGACCGGCGGCAGGGAAGCCGGAATGGCCAGCCCTTTGATGCGCAGGTTGCGCAGGCGGTAGGTGACCAGGCAGGCCAGCAGGGTGGCCAAGGTGCCGAATACCACATCGATGATGGTGGAACCGAACAGGTTGGCCAAAAAGCAGCCCAGCGTCACGCCGACGATGTACTCGGCACCGAAGACGGGCAGCAGGCAGAGGGCCTCGGCGATGCGGACCTGGATGGCGCCGTAGCTGAAGGGGGCCAGCACCAGGCAAAGCACCACGTACACGGCGGCAATGACGGCGCAGCGCACCAGGCGCTGCACCGAAGCATGACCTTCGGTACGGGGCAAAGCAAAACGCACAGCCAGACCGGCCACCACCAGGGCAGCCACGAACAAGATAGCAATATACATACAGACACTCCGGCGGATAGATTTTGACCGCATGCCAGACCGCCAGCCTGGCACCGGTTTGCGCCGCGAAAACCGCGGCGGAGCCTAAAATCCTAAGTTGCTCAACAAAATGCTATTATAGCAAAGCCGTTACGCCGTTGCAAGAGGGAGTGCCGCAAAATTTGACGGGAAATTGTAGGTTTGTCAAAGATGTGTTACACATTGGGAAAGGCAAATAAGACCTGCTTG
>ERZ1090868.1168-NODE-1170-length-13997-cov-5.203988_pt1 | contig 13997 bp, 4 predicted proteins | sample MGYA00478475_ERZ1090868 | MGnify/ENA primary metagenome ERZ1090868 (study PRJEB33644, sample SAMEA5815747) | chicken gut metagenome | biome: Chicken; feature: Gastrointestinal Tract; material: Caecum | place: Ireland | collected 2019-01-01 | study: A study of the...
GTTCAGGCGTAATATGCGGAGCAGAGGAAAAACGATGAGCGACTACTATTTCAAAGACGGGAAGTTCGTGATTGAAAATTACGATGAACAGAACGCGTTTTGCAACTTTTTGCCTGGCATCGCGGGGCTTTCCGGCACGCCTCTTTGGGCGTTTTATATCAATCGCGGGCAAGGAATTGCCGGCTTCGGCGTGAAGGATAAAGGCTCGCCGATCATGGAATTTTATCCCGCAGAGCATGCCTATGCGCATGCACCTGCACAAGGCTTTCGCACTTTTGTAAAGACTGAGGGCAGAGTGCGCGAACTGCTTTCGCACCGCAACGGCGCGAAAAAACAAATGGAAGTATTTCGCTCCGGTTTTTCCGTCGGGGAAAAGGGGAACGGTTATACCTTCCATGCAGAGTATTTCGGCCTGCCCGAAAAACCTTATGCAGCGCTCGTGCGTTGCGCAACTTATACGAATACATCGGGCGCGGCGCAGGAATTGGAATTGTTGGACGGGCTGGCGCAGCTCATTCCTTTTGGCCTCGGCAATAGCGCTTTTAAAGAGTGCGGGAACCTGATGAAAAGTTGGATGTGCTTCGAAGACGCGGGCGGGGCGGCGTTCTTCCGTATGCGTTCTTCCACGGCGGACGGTGCTGAAGTCGAATCTGTCGGAGCGGGCAATTTTTATCTGCCTGTCGGCGTTGCGGGCGTGCGTATAGCCGTCGATCCGAAGGTAGTATTCGGCAACGATTATACAAAATCTTCACCTGAACGTTTTGTTGAATCCGATGATTTTTCTTCCCTTTTGGAGGAGCAGAATACAGAAAACGAGATTCCGTGCGCTTTCTCATATGCTAAGATACGTCTCGCCGCCGGCGAGAGCGTGCAACTGTATTCTCTGATCGGCTATGCCGCCGATCGCAGTACTGCCGCGGGTATCGCTGCAGAGAATTCGGCCGTTTCGTTGAAGCAGGCGCGCATTCGCGCGGTACAGATTGCTGAGGACATTGCGCGCAAGGTGGAAACGCATACTGCGCGCCCGCTGTTCGACGCATATGTTGAGCAGTGTTACTTTGACAATGTGCTGCGCGGCGGCATGCCCGTGAAACTCGGAGACAAGGTTTATTATGTTTATTCGCGCAAGCACGGCGATCCGGAGCGCGATTACAATTGGTTTTCCATTTTGCCCGAGCCGTATTCCTGCGGCAACGGCAACTTCCGAGACGTGGTGCAAAACAGGCGCAACGACGCTGTGATCACCCCCGAGTGCGGCGACTTTAACATACGCTACTTCTTTTCCCTTGTGCAGGCGGACGGGTATAATCCGCTCTCCGTCACGGGCACGAAGTACACGTTGAAGGAGAGCGCACAGCTCCCTCCTTTCTGCGGCGCGCAGATGCAAGCCTTATCCGGAGAGGAATTCACCGTCGGCGATCTGTGCAAACAGGCGGGCATTTCATCGCCCGCTGAGGTCGGCGCCGTGCTTTCACAGTGCGATGAGCATTTCCTCGCCGAGTTTTCGGAAGGATACTGGACTGATCACTTTGTCTATCTCATTGATTTGATCACGGGATATCTCGCCGTGTATCCGGACAGAAAGAGCTCGTTGCTGTACGATTCAACAATTGCTTACTTCGATTCGGGCGTGCGTTTGCTCCCCGCAGACCGCCGTGCCGTTCTTCTGGAAAACGGAAAAGTGCGTCGCTATTATTCCCTGCAAGAGGGAGGAGCTCAAGGCTGGCTTTGCTTGCGCGACGGCGGGGTGTTTTTCACAAATTTAGACGCAAAGTTGTTCAACCTAATTCTGATGAAGGGCGCGCAGATCGATCCTTCGGGCATGGGCATAGATATGCTCGGCGGAAAACCAGGTTGGAACGATGCTACGAACGGTCTGCCAGCGCTTTTCGGGGCAAATGTAGCCGATCTGATCGAACTGAAACGTCTCATCGGGATCTATGGCGAACTGACTGCGGACGGCGGAGAGATTACCGTAGCACGCGAACAGGCCGTTTTCTTCGAAGGACTGATCGCTCTGCTTTCGGCAGAGCCTTCCGCACTGGCTTACTGCGACGGATGCGAGGCGCTGCGTGGATCCTTTCTGTCTGCAATCGACGGCGGGGTAAGCGGGGAACTTACTGCAATTTCTAGAAAGCAAGCGAAACGCTGTCTTTCGTTGCTCGCCGCACGCATCGACAGGGGACTTGCGGCGGCCAAAAAGATCGGCGGCGGTATGTATCCGACTTATGTCGTAAATGAACCGATGCGCTGGCGCGAAACGGGTGAGCGGGACGGAAAGGGACGTGCGTTCGTGTTGCCCGAAGAATATGAGACGCGCGCATTGCCCCTTTTTGCTGAGGCGATCGCCAAAGCGATTGCCGTCGGCGAGCGTGAACAGTTCGCGCTCGCCAAACAGAGCGAATTGTATGACACCGTTCTGAAGGTGTATCGATCTTCCGCCGATTTAGACGGTGAGAGCATGGAGATCGGGCGCATCCGCTCCTTTACCAAGGGCTGGCTTGAACGCGAATCTTGCTTTTTGCACATGAACTACAAACTCATGCTTTCGCTTCTCACGGCCGGCATGTATGAAGAGTTTTTCGCTGAAGCGGAAACTAACCTCGTGCCGTTCATGGATCCCGCCGTGTACGGTCGAAGCACGCTGGAAAATTCTTCATTCATCGCAACATCCAACCATTGCGATAAGGGCAAATGGGGCAGGGGATTTCAGGCACGGCTTACCGGCGCGAATGCGGAGCTGCTCTCCATGTGGCGCATCCTCATAGGCATAGAGAAACCATTCAACGAAGAAAAGGATGAGCTCGTCTTTTCGCTCTCGCCCAAATTGCGGCATGACTGGCTGAACGGCGGAAAGGCTTCGTTCCTGCTGTTCGGAAAAACGTACGTCGAGTACCGCGTGCCCGAAGGCGTGGATACTTATGCTTCGGGCGTAAAGGTACGTTCTTACAAACTGTTTGAAGGGGGCTGGACAAAGGTAGAAGGCGAAAGTTTGCGCGGCGCCCTTGCCGAACGTGTGCGCTGTGGAGATTTTGAAAAGATCGAGGTGGAAATATGGTAAGCAAAGAACTGATTTTTCCGAAAAATTTTGTATTCGGCGCGGCAACAGCAGCCTATCAGATTGAAGGCGGCCGCGGCGAAGACGGCAAGAGCGACAGCATCTGGGATAAATTCTGCGATATTCCGGGCAAGATCGATAACGGCGATACGGGCGACGTCGCGTGCGATCACTACCACCGCGTCGAAGAGGACGTCGCGCTCATGCGCGAATTAGGACTTGAAAGTTACCGCTTTTCCGTCGCGTGGACGCGCATCCTGCCCGAGGGAACGGGGCATGTCAACGAAAAGGGTGTCGCTTTCTACAACAAGCTTATCGACGGACTGCTCGCGGCGGGCATTAAGCCCCTTGTGACCTGCTATCACTGGGATCTTCCGCAGTGCTTGCAGGACAGGGGGGGATGGCTCAATCCCGACAGCTGCAATTGGTTCCTGGAATATGCCGAAACATTGTTCAAATCCTTCGGTGACAGGGTGAAGGATTTTATAACTTTCAACGAGCCTTTTGTGTTCACTGATTTCGGTTACGTAACGGGCTCGTTCCCGCCGGGCATTAAAGGGGATTACCGTGCCAAATTGCTCGCGGCTCACAACGTGCTTAAAAGCCACGGAAAGGCGGTGCGGCTTTTCCGCAAGCTCGTGCCCGACGGACGCATCGGCATCACGCTCGACTATGCCTACAATACTCCTGCGACCGACAAACCCGAAGATATCGCGGCAGCGGCGCGCGCAAACGAGTTCTGGGCGGGCTGGTATTTTGAGCCTGTCGTGTTCGGGCATTACCCCGTGTCGGCGCGCAAGTGGTTCCAAGAGCAAGGGCTGATGCCTGCGATAAGCGAAGAGGATATGCAACTCATTGCCGAGCCGATCGATTTCTTGGGCATTAACCACTATTTTTGTAACTATATTGTGGCGGATAAGAGTGTCCCGCGCGATGAGGCGCGACAAGTGTTTCCCAAACGCAATAAGACAGATATGGGCTGGCCTGTTACCCCCGACGGGTTCTACGACATGCTGACCTATTTCCGCAAAGTGCTCAAAGTGCCGCTTCTCATCACCGAAAACGGCATCGCCCTCAACGATATAGTTAACATCCACGGCAAAGTGGAGGATTATGACCGCATCGACTATCTCGAACAGTATCTCGCCGTGCTCAACCGCGCGATCGCCGAAGGGTTGGACTGCCGAGGGTACTACTATTGGAGCCTGCTCGACAACTTTGAATGGGCGGCAGGCTACCGCGGTCGGTTCGGATTGGTGCACGTGGACTACGATACGCTCAAACGAACGGTCAAGCGCAGCGGGTATTTCTACCGTGACGTGATCGAAGCAAAACATCAACAGTAATAAGCAAAAAAAGGACGGGGCGGCGGTTCGCTGCTCTGCGGAAAAATTTTTGAGGTGTCCTGCCTCACAGGAGGGAAAAATGAGGAAAAAACTGATGGCACTCTTTACGGTGCTGTTAACATTGTTGTTCGGCCTTGCCATATTCGCCGCATGCGGCAACGAGGAAACCGAGAAGGAAGAGGACGCGCTCGCCGTTCCCGCCGGATTGGCGGTGGATGCGCAGGGCGTCGTCACATGGACTGCCGTGGAAGGTGCGCAAACGTACACGCTTAAGGTCAATGAAACGGAGTTTGCAAACGCCGTTTCTCCTTTCGATCTGCACGAAAAGGCGGCGGATGCGCTTGAAAGCAACGGCGCGCAGAACAGCATCGCCGTCAAGGCGGACGCCGTCGGCGAGAGGGAGGGCAGCGCCTATTCCGACGCTGTGACATACACCTTCAAGACAGCCGACGAAACGGCGGCTGCCGAGTATGTCGCTCTGGTCGAGAAGATCGACGTCGATGCGCCCGTGCAGGCTGATGTCATTGCTGCAAAGGAAGCGTATGCAGCTCTTACAGAGCAGCAGCGCGAAATTGCGGGCAATGCGGCATATGACGCAATGAATGCCGCCGACGGAAAAGTGTTTGTATTTCTTGTAAGCGCAATCGGTCCTGTCGAGAACATTGCGATCGAAAGTGCGACGGCCGTCAATGCCGCCGAAATTTGGTACAATAGTCTCTTGGATAAAGAGCAGGAAGCAATTGCAGAAGCGAAAACTGCGCTTACTTCTGCGCGAAATAAGTTAAATGAAGTTTCCGAAATGCTTCGGACAGAATTTGGAGCGTTGGTCGATGAAGTGGATATCGCCGAAGATTCAGATGCGGCCTTCATCGATGCGGCGGCTACAGCAATCGCACAAGCGCAAGCAACGTACGAGGAGTACAGCGAAGCTGAAAAAGCGGCTGTATCTGATTTATATAACCAACTCGTCGGAAAACAGGCGACGCTCGATGCAGCATCAGATAAAGAATTTGCAAAATATCAAGCGCTCGTCGCGGCTGCACAGGCTGCTACCGTCGACGATAATGACGCTACTGTCGCTGCTCTTGAGAATGCAGTAGATGCAGCAAATACGGCGGAAACCGCTCTTTCGGAGTACACGAAAGAGGCTAACGCAACCGAGTATGCCGCCGAGCAGTCCAAACTCGACGATGCAGAAGAAACGCTCGCCGAGTGGAAGAGTGACGTTGCTAATACGTTGCAAGAAATGAGCGATGCGATCGATGCGCTTGCCGAGGTGACGGAAACGATGGACGCCGCAGAAGCGCAAAGCGCTCTTTCCTCCGCGAAGGATATTCTTGACGATTACAACGGTTATGCGGCATACATTCGTGCAGATAGTCAGATCGGTGCGCAGAAAGATGAATTGGATGCATACATAGCAGACGTTGAAAAGCGTATCGATACAATCAGCGAAGCGGCGAAGAGAGAATTGCAGGGCTTAATCGATGCCATAACCGTTACTGCAGAATCGCGCGGCCAAGCGATCGACGATGCTTATTCCGCAATCGAAGAGGTCAAAGAAACTTTCAAGGGTTACCATGCATCGGTACAAGACGTTGTTGCGGAAACTTATGGGCAGCTCGCCGATAAGGAATCAGTCCTCAGCGCTGCCGCGTCTGCCGAATACGTGGCATATCAGACATTGGTCGAAGCTGTTTCGGCGGAGGTCACTGAAGCGGCAAGCGCAGACGATCTTTCTGGCGCTATCACTGCCGCGGAGAGTGCGTTCGGGGCTTTGGCGGAGTATACGAAAACGCAGAACGACGTCACCGCGATCGATGCAACCGTGACGAACGCAAAGGCCACGCTCGAAACATGGAACAGAGAAATCGAGAGTACCGAAGCGGCTATGAAGGTAGCTTTAGAAGGATCTTCCGATATAGGCGCGATGGAGTCGGCTGAAGTCGAGGCCATGCTGGACGGTTTACTTTCCGCACTGGAAGGCTATGAGGACTATGCCGCCTATATCAAGTCGGACGACGGCGTCACGGTATTATTCGGCGACATGCAGGAGGCTGAAAAGGCGGCGGAAGACCGTATTGCGGCAATTGCGGAAGATTATGCATCGCGCGTTATGGAAGCGATCGAGGATGCTATGCCCGATGAAAATTCGTACAATGCACTTGTTGATTTGCAGGAAGAATATGCAGCATACGGCTCCCGCACACAACAGGCTGCCGCTACCGCGAAGGGATCTGTGGACAGCGCCATTGAAAAACTTCTCGCTACTCCTGTGTCCTCCGCCACGCTTGACGACGAGCGGATCGTCATCGGCGAGGGCAACGATCAGGGTTCTTTCCAAATCGTCCGCAAGTATTTCAATTTCCGTAATGAAGCAATCGAAATCGACGGAACCCTTTTGAATGTAACTGTCACGGCTAAGGTGGACGGAGAGCCTGCGGATGTTTCTTTGACGGAGCGGGAGTTGACTTATAATTTCCGTATTCCGTTTGATTCTTCTGCGCAGAGGACGATCTCTTATACGATTTCAGTCAACGATCAGGCGCCGGAAACGATCACCTTGAAGGTCAACGCGCCCATTGAGAATACTTCTGTCATTTACTATACGCAGACAGACGGGAAGGTCGACGGTATCGATGCAAACAACGTGCTGCAATTTGCAGGCGTTCAGGAAGTTTATGGTCAGGTCTATGTCGATGTTTATTTGGCGTCGTCTTTTGTGCTTACGGAATCCCCGAACGATCAGCTTTGGATTTATGGAACGCCTATCGCCGAAAAAATTGCCGTCAGCGCAGGCAGTACGTCGCTTTCGGATATCTGCCGTGAAATTGCCCGTCAGGGTTATTTTGGTGAGGATATTTCGGTTCGTCTGCTCGTGTATCAGATGACGGGCGATGCGGAAACAGGGTATACCGTTTCGCGCATTCGTCAGGCAAGCGTGAGCGAAGAGGTCAACATCACCGTAACGGAAAGCGATAAATATATTCGGATCGATTCTGTTAACAGTCCGATCGCTGCCTGGCCTTTGGCGTCCGATGCGGACGAGAATACTCATATGGGATTCCCGTATGAATTGGCGCTTATTGATGCAAATCCGCTCTATCCTTATTTCAGTAAAGTCAATGTATATGCCTATGATGTAACGGATATAGTGGGCGAACTTACACTGGAGAGTATTCTTGCGGCGGGAGAGCCGTATGCCGTTACTTCGTTTACGACGCGCGCTCCTGTGCCTTGGTCGCAGATGAATGAAGCGATTCGCCTTGCTGCACTCGAAAAAGGTGCACAGGGAGCGGACTATAATTATACGAGGACCTTCGCCTTTGCCGTACAGATCATGGTCAACGATGATGGTATTGAAAGCCTTTATATTGATTCTGTAATCGCTTTCGGCATAGTATCGGGCAGCGATACGATCGGAACGGTGCAGAGAGATCTGGAAGAGTATCTGCGCCCGTCTTCCGCGGCGCAGGTGCAGATTGCTCCGAGCGGTGCGTTTGAGTTCCTCCGCGCGGGTACTCCCGGTTCGATCATCAGTAACGGCGGTGTCGATCATGTGGAATTGTGCTTTACGAAGAACGATGTTTCGTTTACCCTCTATATTTATGCGGTAGCCGGCGAAGACGGCAGTTTTGATGGAACGGAAACGGTCTATATTACATTGTCGAAAGCGGAGATCGGTACGGAAACAACGGATACGATCGAAAATCAATATTCCAGTGTCACAGTGCAGCTGATCGGAGGGTTGAATAACTGTTGGTGCAATGCGGTGAATATGGAAAATTATATCAACGCTCACTACAGTGAACTCGGTTTGTCGGCCGACGATTTTGCGCTGGCAGGTTGGAGCATGGCAACGCGCGCGGTGATTTCTGCAGACGGCGGTTATGCCTTGGACGGAATTATGTCCGAAGCGGTGGTTTATCCTTCGCTGTAAGTGGAATAAAAAGACGGCAATGCCGCGGCGGAGCCGCGGCATTGCTTGTTAATTGTGGAGAAAACCCAATGAAACGATTATTAAAGAGTGCGTCCGCATTTCTGTTGGCGCTATGTATGTTTTTCGGTTATGCGTGCAGCGTAGATGTATCGGATCCCGATACGGGCGGCGAGGAAAAACCGTCCGTCGAACAGCCGTCGGACGATGTGCAGTCCGATCCCGGCGCGCCCGTCATCGCTGGGGCAGGGGATGTGACCATCCTTGCGGGAACATATTTCGATCCCCTTGCGGGCGTTACCGCGACGGACGAGAGCGGCACGGATGTGACGCACGCGCTCTCCGTTTCGGGTGAACTGGATACTTCGCGCGCGGGCGGCTATACGTTGCTGTACACGGCGAGCGACAAACTTGGAAGAACGGCGCGCGCACAACGCACGGTCACTGTTACAGAAAACGCGCTGATTTCTTACGAGCCGCCCGTTCCCGTCTATACCGCCGAGCAGGCATACAACATTGCCGAGGGATGTGCATTCACTGCTTCCTCTACGAACGGGAGCGCCTCTCCGTCGCTGGCTGCGGACGGTGACACGAGTTCGCGTTGGGAGAGCGAGTGGGTTGGCGAGGTGTGGTTGCTGGCAGACCTCGGCGCAGAGGTGCCCGTCGAAGGCTTCATCATCCGTTGGGAAGCGGCGTACGCGCGCACCTTTTCGGTGCAGATCTCGTCGGACGGTTCTTCCTATCAGACCGTTGCGGGGGAGGTGGACTACCGTCCGAACGAAAGCTATCCCACATGGTCGTTTACCCTCGCAAAGGCGCAGAGCGCGCGATATGTGCGCGTTTTGATGACCGAGCGCGCCATGCCTGCCTATGGGTATTCGGTCTACGAACTGGAAGTGTACGGCAAGCAGGGTACCGTAGTACCCGAGAGCGAATTTCCTGTGCTCTTTGACGCGGCAAACAGTAGCGGATCCGATTGGAGCAAACCCTGCGAGGAGTGGCTGGAGATCGACTTCGGATCTGTACGCTCCTTCGACTTTATGGAGCTTTCCTTCCGCAACTGGCTGACGCCCGCCGCCTACGAGGTGCGCTATTCCGCGGATAAAACAGAATGGCTGCCGCTCTCGCGCGACGGTTCGAATAATGTGATGGCGAACGGGCAGCCCGCTGCGGTTTCGGCGCGGTATGTGCGCATCGAAGTGAACGCGCTCACCTTTCAGATGAATGCCGTGCGCATCAATCAGATCTTATTCCGAAACGGCGGCGCACAATTTGATCCCGGCACCTTCGCCGTTACGGCGTCCTCGTTCTCGGAGGGACATCCTGCAAGTGATGCATGTAAGCTGGATAATTACACGACGTATTGGGAAAGCGCGTACACTGCCGTGCCGCAAACCATTGATCTTGGCGAAGTGCAGTCGGTCGGGCGCGCAGACTTATTTTGGCGCAGCGACAACGGCGGCGCGGGTAAGTATTACGACTTGCAGATAAGCACGGACGGCGAGCAGTTCACGACGGTGTTTCGCCAGACGCACGGCGCGACGGCACTGCAGAGCGTGTACGTGTATGAGAACGCGCGCTTTTTGCGAATCGTCGATTATGGCAACGGGGACACGCTTTCGGGGAGTGCGGCGGAGCAGTACGACTTGCAAGGCATCGAAGTCCATTCGCCGCTGCCCAACGAGAGCAAAGTGGAGTATGACGTGGAGCTCGCATTCCCGCAACAGCAGACTTACGAACTGGGAGCAGGCAGCTATACGGGTGATATTTTAGACTATCCCACGGCGCGGCTGGTGGCATATTTGGATGACTCTCTGCGCGGCGCCCCCATTCCTTCCAACGATTGGTGGCAGTCTCTGCTCATTACAAACGGCGGAAACCCGCTGTATCTCAACCCGCTCGTCGCAGCCTTTTCAGACAATGGCATGTGGCTGACTAACCCCGGAGAAGGATATTTTTCAGGTTCGATCCCCGGAAACGGTAGGCAGACCATCGACGATGATGAGCGCGACATACATATCGGCTATGCGGGTTTGCGCAAGGATACGACGGTGCGCGTGACAGGGTACAGCGACTACGGCATTTCAGCTGTCCTTACCGATACGGACGGCGCGGATAAACTCACCGTTTGGATGCAGCAGGGCGGGGCATATGCCTACTTCCTGTATGCGGATCCTTCCCGCGTGCAGATCTCGGCGGACGCGCTCATCGATGTGTTCGACCTTAGCGGAAATTCCGTGCTCGATAATGACGGGGATGTCTTTACCGGCGATTGTCTCATCGTATGCGTGCGTTCGCACAGCGGGTATGAAGGAGGTATGGAATCGAGTGGCAGAATGACCTATCAGGACCGATACTATATGCTTAACTTTCCCGACGAAACACGCGTTATCCGCTCCGAAGATGCGTTATATGCAGAGATGACGCAGGGGAATTACCTTTCTGTCGGAGCGATGACCTCTTTTGTTGAGCGTACGGCTGCCGAGCAGCAGTCGGGCGCTGCCGCCGTGAAGCCCGATACCGAGGAGGCGGCACTCTTTCATGAACACGGTTATGTCTTCGTGCTCGCCACGCGCGCGGGATATTCCGTGGATGAAACCTATAATACCGTGCACACTGATTACCTTCTGCAGACATGGCTGGTGCGCGAAGGGTATTCTGCCGAGGCACTCACGGCATATCTGCCCCATCAGTATAAGATCGGCGGCGGTGCGCAGGATACGGGCAGGGTATACAAATCTGTGCGCGGTGACTGCAAATTGTATGCAGGCAACGCCTTCTATACCGAAGACAGGTTTTATGGCATCGTGCCGCAGTTCGTACTGCCCGATGACGAAGGCTTTTCTGCGGACGTACTGTACGCGCAGCTTTTAGTACTCTACGAAAACATGGGCGGCGACAAAGTACCCTCGGAATGCAATCTAATCAACGGCGACCCGTATTGGCAGGGAAAGAACTTGCACCCGATGGCGATGGCGGTACTTGCCGCGGACCAGCTCGGTGCGACCGATTTGCGCGACGGTTTGCTCGAAAAGATCCGCTTCGTGCTCGAGGACTGGTTCACTTATAGCGAAAACGAGCCGAACGATGCCTATCTTTATTATGACAGCGAATGGGGCACGCTTTACTATAAAAACAGCGAATTCGGCGCAAACGTCAATCTCGCCGACCATCACTTCACTTACGGTTACCTAACGTTGGCCGCGGGTGTACTGTGTGCGTACGATGCAGACTTCCTGCAAAAGTACGGCGAAATGGTTGAGCTGCTTATCCGCGACTATATGAACCCCTCGCGCAGCGATGAACTGTTCCCATATATGCGCAACTTCGATGTGTTCGCGGGGCACTGCTGGGCGGGCGGCTATGCCGACAACAACGGAGGCAACAACCAGGAGTCCGCGGGCGAAGCGCTGAACAGCTGGGTAGGCGCGTATCTGTACGCGGTCGCCGCAGGCGATAAAACCATAAAAGATGCGGCAATCTACGGTTACACGACCGAGCTTGCTGTAATCAAACAGTATTGGTTCAATTACGGCGGCGACAGTTTTTCCGAGAGTTACCCTTATGGCGCTATCGGGCAGCTGTACGGTGCGAGCAACTTTTTCGGCACCTTTTTCAACGGCGAACCGCTGTACATCTATGGCATTCATCTGCTCCCCGGGGAGGAGTTCCTTACCTCTTACGGGCTGACGAACAGCGAGCGTACCGCGCTCGAAAACATGATCGAACAGCTCAAAGAGGAGCAGTCGGATTGGGGCTTGCCCGCAGAGAGTTCAAGTATCCACGCCTGGCAGCATATCTTCATCCCCATTACGGCGATCTACGATGCGGACGAGGCGATCGCGTGGTATAATGAATTGGACGGAAACGTCGGCAATGCGAACGAGCAGTTTAACGTCTATTATTTCATCCACGCGATGAAGTCATTGGGCGTGCGCACGACGCGGGTCTGGGCGGAAAACGGCTTGCCCGCCACCATTTACGAAGATGAAGAGGGAGAATTTACCGCGATCTGTTGGAACCCGACAGGCAACGCTATGACGTTCATCTTCCGCACCGAAGAGGGAATGTGCGGCTCCGCCGTAATTCCCGCGGGCACACTCGCAGCAGTAGATCCGTTCACTGTTACAGAATCGTTCCCGCAGGAGGTCGAAAGCGATGTCCTTTCGCCCGAAGCGTTCAGCACAGCGGAAAATGTTACCCTGACCGACGGGGGATATGTGTTCAAAGGGGGCAGTGCAGAATACATCGTCGCATTTGGCGAGAGCGGTGCCTATCGCGTGCTGCATATCGAGAGCATGGAGCGCGTGCAAGCCTATTTAGACGGTAAAGAAATTGCGTTGCATAAGGAGAATGGCGCGTATGTAAGCGAGCCGATTGCCCCGACCTTTCGACACACGCTGACGATTGAAGGAAGCGGTATGCTGACGGAACTGTATTTTGAGGAGCGCTCGTTCGTTGAAGTCGATCTTGCGGGGGCGCAGGCGACAGCTTCTTCAGATAATAACAATACGCATGTCATAGGCAACGCAATCGATGGCGATGGTACGACCCGCTGGGAAAGCGAACACGGCGTTGATGCGCAGTGGTATATGGTCGAGTTTACCTCGCCGCAGCAGGTCTACCGCATCGAGGTCGATTGGGAAACCGCTTCAGCTGCAGCATACAACGTTGAGGTCTCCGCGGACGGGCAGCAATGGACGCAGGTATACTCATATACAGGCGGTACGGGCGCGAGGACGGATACGATCATGCCGTCTGAAGTTTTGCCTGTGCGGTATATCCGTATAAATATGACGAAGCGTTATACCGATTACGGGTATTCAATTTATGAGTTGCGCTTCTATGATCTTAATTGAGCGGGTCATGGTCAGTATGAAAAGAGGATAGCATTCTAGAAGGACCTGGTTATTGGCAATATAAAAATCTCACTACTCGTGATCCCAGTGTCGCCTGGAAACGGCATCGACAATCAGATACGGAAAGCAACGGATACAGTACAGAGAGAGAAATAAGTTGTTTAGGCCTTCTTGTTGAACTGACAGTTCATCATAATACTGAACATTATATAAAAAACGCATTTGTTTATCGGTTTGCGATACCGAAATACAAGTGCGTTTTTTTGTGTCTTGAATTATTTATGGCTCGGGCGCCTCCTGTCAGATTTTTGAAAAACAAAGTTCAAAAATCAAAACAGGAGGATAAAAAATTGAAATACTCGCCGAAAAAAGTGTTTGTTTTGGAGAACGGACAATACACGGAAATAACTTTCGAGGAATTGCAACGCAGAGAAAATGAAGTCATGGGTTACAAAGGTAAATATTTTTTGCCGTTACACGGTGTGCTGATGGAGGTCACCAAAGAGGAATACGCATTATATTATAAGGAAAAGAGGAGAGAGCGGTACATAGCGGAACAAGCGAAAGAAGCCGGGGCTTTTTCCTATGATGCGTTGACTACGGACGAGTTTAACGGGGAGGATATATTGATGGATCCGAACATCAATCCTGAAGAAGAAGCGGAGCATAACATTATGATTGAAATGTTGCTGAGTTTATTTCAGGAACTTTCTATGGAAGAGCAAGCGTTGATCAAAGCGATCTACTTTGACGGGTTGAGCGAACGCGAATATGCGGCTCGCCTCGGAGTATATCCG
>ERZ1090868.1169-NODE-1171-length-13994-cov-5.535763_pt1 | contig 13994 bp, 10 predicted proteins | sample MGYA00478475_ERZ1090868 | MGnify/ENA primary metagenome ERZ1090868 (study PRJEB33644, sample SAMEA5815747) | chicken gut metagenome | biome: Chicken; feature: Gastrointestinal Tract; material: Caecum | place: Ireland | collected 2019-01-01 | study: A study of...
TATTACTTCGCCGCGCAAAGCGGATTTGAATGTTGCGAAAGCAGCGGCGTGGCTGCCGGAGGGAACTTGGTATGATATTTACACCGGCATGATGTACGACGGCGGCCGCACCATGAATTTGTACCGCGATTTAACCACCATTCCCGTCTTTGCGAAAGCCGGTGCGATTCTGCCGATGACAGAGAAAATCAGCGGCGTAGAGGCAACGGGCAACCCCGAGCAGCTTACCCTGCGTGTATTTGCAGGCGCCGACGGTGTGTTTGAACTGTACGAAGATGATAACGAAACCTGTGCTTATGAAACCGGGGCTTGCTGCGTGACAAAAATGACGTACACTCATGGGGAAAATGCGGTATTTGTCATTGAGCCTGCGCAGGGGAAAACGGAGCTGATTCCCGAAAAGCGTCAGTATACCATTGTGCTGACCGGTTGGCAGGATGTGCGTGAAGGCGTGCAGGTCACTGTGGATGGAAAAGCAGTCGAATGTGAAACCGCGTATGATGAGTGTGCAAACGCTGTCACGCTCACATTGCCTTCTGTTTCTGTTGCAAGCAAGGCAGAAGTGACCGTCAAGGGACAAATGGCGCAGGATAACCATGTCGAAAAGCGCTGCTTTGACTTCTTGAACCAAGCGGAAATTGGGTTTACGCTGAAAGACCGTTTGTATCAAATGGTACAAAAGGAAAAACGTGTGCCTGTTTTACTGGCACAGCTTTCTGCGATGGGTTTAGAGGAAGATTTGCTCGGTGTGTTGACGGAAATTTTGACTGCTTATTTGAGTCAAAGCAAATATCGTTTGAAATAAAAAAACGGCATTCCATTTGCTGGGACAGGGTGAACTGTCGGCACAGCAGATGGGATGCCGTTTTATTAGTTTGATGTTAAAGCGTGCAAAGCCCTTGAATGGCGCGTTCTGAAGTATCGGCGGTAATGGAAAGCCGAATATTTTTTTCCTGGCACAGGGCGGAAAGAGGCTGGCCAAACCACTGAAAGCTTCGTGTTACTTGTCCGCCAAGGCACAAACAATCGGGGGAAAAGCTGCTTAAAATGGGGGCTAATCCCTCCGTAATACGCTGGCCGAATTTGAAAAAGCAAGCCTTGGCAAGCTCGTTGCCGCTTTGCGCCAGCTCGGAAAGCTTTGCTCCTTCCAGTGCCTCACCCAGCATTTCCGAAGATAACGCTACCAAGCCCCGCTTAGAAAGATAATCGTCCAAACAGCCGTCTAAAAACGGAGTAGGGTAGAGGTATCCGTGCGGCGGAACGTGCGGCGTTCCTTCCGGTGCGAGTTTGCCGTTCAGTCCAAAGGCGCTGCCGCAGCCCGTGCCGATGCAGACGGCCAGCGTTTTCTTGCTGCCAATTGCCCCGCCGAAATGCATCTCTCCAAGGCAAAATGCCGCGGCATCATTGATAAAGCGAATTTGAGAAGGACTGTGTAAAAAGTCACTGCAAAAAGGAAAAAACAACTCGCGGAGATTTTTTTCAAAAAACGCTTCGTATTTGTCCAAGCCTTCAATCAGGCAAACGCCGTTTTCGTAATCAAACGGCCCGGGAAAGGCGAAGTGAACGCCGTCAATTTTGCTGCCCGCAGGCGCAAGCTGATACAGCGTTTGTAAAACGTTCGAAAAATGGGCGCTCAATTCGGCAAGGGTACCGTGTGCATGGGCGGGGAAGTATTGAATGGGCGTCAAGAGAGTGCCGTTTTGGACGGGTGCGGCTTTTATTTCTGTGCCGCCGACATCAAGACAAAGTGTAACGCAATCCATATCAGATGCTCCTTATTAACGATTTACTTCAATCATAAAGCTGCTGGTGGAAGCCGGATAATAACTTTCGGCGTATTCAATCGCCTGCCCGTCGGCGGTATATCCTGTGGAGGAAATCAATACACAAGGCTCAAACGCGCTGATTCCGAGCTCGGCCGCCACTTCTGAGGGCGGCATGACCACTTCTAATCGCCGTATGGCACGCCGTACATCCATATTTCTTTGCGCCAATACCTCATAAAACGATAAGTCGGTAAAATTCAGCGTTTTCATATCGGGAAAAAGTGTGTACGGAACGAAGACGGTGGTGTATAAAACAGGTGCTTCATTCCCGGTGCCTTCCAAGTGGCGCAGCCGCGTCAGCCGTGTTACTTGCGCACCTTCGTTTAAGCCGAGCGCAGCACAAACAGGAGAAGGTGCAGAGTGTACACTTAAATCTAAAACGCGCGTTCGCATGGTGCAGTGGTGTTTTTCTGCTTCCGCGCGGTAGCCGGTGATAAACCGCGTCGATTCATGCAGCACCTTTTGCTGACGCACAAATGTGCCCTTGCCTTTCACGCGCATCAAAAGCCCTTCCTGGGTTAAGCGGTCAAGTGCAAGCCGCAGCGTAGGGCGGCTGATCCCAAGCAATTCGGTGAGCTCATTTTCTGTTGGAATTTGCCCGCCGACGGGATATGCACCGCTTTTAATATGCGCGCGAATATACTCGGCGGCTTGTTCGTGCAATGCCTTTGCCATAACTCCTCCTGTACTGTATGATTTCAATGGCCATTCTTCTTTTTATAGTATAACAAAGCAATGCAAATATGTAAATACATTTTTCTTTTAAAAGGAAATATGTATTGACAAATTATGTAAAATAACGTATTCTGATAACGTAACAATGAAAGGCCGTGTGAAAAGCCGATGGCTGAGCCGGAAAGGAAGCACGACGATGAAAAAAATTAAAGCAGGACAGTTTGAATGCTTTCCTCAAGTTAAAGTGGACGGCGTGAACGCAAAGGTCTTCAACGGCCTGTCCGATGCAGTCAGTCAATGGAAGCAGGATTGCAAGGAAAATAAAAATGTTATTACAATTGAGTGTTATCCCGGTGTGAATCAACAAGAGCTTGCACAGGGCTTGCAGGCGCTGGGCGCATCGCTTGTCATTCATAGTGATGACTTGGCGTTTGCGCCGGAAAAAATGGACGAGATTTTAGAAAGAGATCTCTTGCCGCATGACCCTGTTTTTGGCATTATGACCGTGCGTACCTTAAAAGACTTTTTTTATGAGGAAAAGCTGGCCGAAGCACGCCGCAAGGTGCAAGAAGAGGACAAGGGGATTGTTGTGGTGTACGGCGTTGGGGCAAGTCTGGTGCATCCCGGTGATATTCAAGTGCTTGCTGATATTACACGCTGGGAAATTCAGCTGCGTTATCGCCGTGGCATGACCAACTGGCGCACCGCCCAAAAGGATTTGCCAAAATTAAAAAAATATAAGCGCGGCTTTTTTGCCGAGTGGCGCTGGGCCGACCGGGAAAAAGAGCATTTGCTGAACACAATGAATTATTATCTGGATATGACCACCGAGGGCGAGCCGGTGATGGTGGACGGCGACGCTTATCGTCAAGCACTGGTACAGGCTTCGCGCCGTCCGTTCCGCATGGTGCCCTATTTTGACCCGGGCGTGTGGGGCGGCCACTGGATGAAAGACCATTTTGAGCTGCCCGAAAACGGGAGCAATTATGCCTGGAGCTTTGACGGTGTGCCCGAAGAGAACAGCTTGATTTTGAACTTTGACGGCACACTCGTTCAAACCCCGGCTCTGAACCTTGTTTATCAGAAGCCTGTCGCTTTGCTGGGCGACCGCGTACACGCGCGCTTCGGAAAAGAATTTCCCATCCGTTTTGATATGCTGGACACCGTGGGCGGTCAGAATTTGTCCTTGCAGGTTCATCCGCTGACGGAGTACATTCAAAACCAGTTCAACATGCGCTACACGCAGGACGAAAGCTATTATATTTTAGATGCTGACGACAATGCGGGCGTGTGGCTGGGAACAAAAACCGGCACAGACCCGAAGGCAATGGAGCAGGCACTGCGCGATGCACAAAGCGGAGAAAAGCCGTTTGAAGCAGAGAAGTTTGTCAACTATATCCCTGTGAAAAAGCACGATCATGTGCTGATTCCGGCGGGTACGGTGCATTGCTCCGGTGCAGGCACCATGGTGCTGGAAATCAGCGCAACGCCGTATATCTTCACTTTCAAGCTGTGGGACTGGGGCCGTTTGGATTTGGACGGCAAGCCGCGCCCCATTCATCTTGACCACGGCATGAAAAATATTCAGTGGAACCGAAATACCGAGTGGGTCAATGAGCAGCTTGTAGGATGTGTGACGACTATATACGAAGGGGAAGAGGGGCGCGTCGAGCGCACCGGCCTGCATGAGCGCGAATTTATCGACACGTTCCGTTTTGATACGGCAAGTAAAATGAAAGTGCAAAGAAATGACAGTGTACATGTGCTGAACTTGGTGGATGGCGAGCGTGCGCGGATTGTGAGCGCGGACGGCCGATTTGAGCCGATGACGCTTCATTATGCCGAAACCTGTATTGTGCCGAATGATGCGGGGGAATATTGGATTGAGTCCGATGGAGAGCCGATTAAAGTTATTTTGGCTTGTGTGCGAAATGGTTAAAAATTTCACCAATTCTGACAAAAAAATATCGTTTGTTGACAAAAGGCATGTTTCGCGGTAGGATTTTATTGCTGAGTGTTTCAAAGACGGTTTTGGAATAACTCAGAGAAAGTCTGAACGTGCAGCGGTCAAGAAAACCGGCAGTACGCATCGTCTGCCGGTTTTGTTATGCCTGTTTGCAAAAGGTGCACCGAAGTGGGAGACGTCCCGCACAGCGTGATGATGCTTGATTTCCATACTCATGCGCGGCATGAGTCGAATAACGATATAGGGGGATTTTTTATGGCAGTGCATGTCATTGATGAAGCAAAGCGTTGTTATCAATGTAAAAACCCGAGATGTCGGCAAGGTTGTCCCATCGGCACCAATATCCCGGAAATGATTCGGCTTTTATTGCAGGAGGATTTGCCCACAGCAGCACAGATGCTGTTTGAAAACAATCCGCTTTCTGTTATTTGCTCGCTTGTCTGTGACCATGAAAAACAGTGTGAGGGCCATTGCATCCGCGGCGTAAAAGAGTCACCGGTGCATATTTCTTCTATTGAAAACTATATTTCCGACTCCTGTTTTGAGCGCATTCCTGTTGCAATGCAGCCGAAAAACGGAAAAAAAGCGGCGGTGATTGGCGCAGGGCCCGCCGGTATCACCATCGCGATTTTGCTGGCAAGCCGCGGCTATCAAATTACCGTGTTTGAAAACCGCGAAAAAATCGGCGGTATTTTACGCTACGGCATTCCCGAGTTTCGTCTGCCGAAAAGCATTTTAGACCGCTATTACGTCAAAATGCGTGAAATGGGAATTTTGTTCCGGCCCAACTTTGCGGTGGGCGGTTCGGTCAGCTTGCAGGATTTGCTCAACGACGGTTACAGCTCTATTTTCGTCGGCACGGGTGCATGGCGCCCCAAGCGTTTGCTCATTCCCGGCGAAACTTTTGGCAATGTGCATTATGCAATCAATTATTTGAATAACCCGGATGTATATGATCTGGGCGAGCGTGTGGCTGTCATCGGCGCGGGGAACGCTGCCATGGATGTGGCGCGCACGGCTGTGCGCCATGGGGCAAAAGAGGTAACGGTGTATTCCATTACCGAAACGCCTACGGCTTCTCCGCGTGAGGTGGAGTACGCCAAAATCGACGGCGTACGCTTTGAATATTTGCAGACTGCCATTGAAATTAAAGATGACGGCGTTGTTATCTGTGATGTCACCTGGAATGAGGACGGCAGCGTTTCCAAACACAAGGAAACAGCGCGTCTTGTCCCGGCAGACACCATTATTATTTCTATTTCTCAAGGCCCGCAGGATCGCCTTGTCAATCGGGATAAAGGCTTGCAGGTGGATGCGAAAGGCCTTTTGAAAACCGATGCCCACGGCGAAACGACGCTGCCCGGCGTGTTCGCTTCCGGCGATGTCGTTACCGGCGCAAAAACCGTGGTAGAAGCGGTGAAGTATTCCAAAATGATTGCCGATGCGATGGATGAATATATGCAGCAGTCCGATAAAAAGTAAATTAACTTGATAAAAAACCTACCGTGCAGAAAAGGCGCGCCTCCATAAGAAGGGAATTTGATTGTCGCAGGACGGCATGACCGAAAGGTCATGCCGTCTTGCTTTTAGTAATCCTGTTTGTCAGCTGTTCGGTCAGTATATTTTTGATACCTCCTTATCCGCATTCACCCAATATGCGGCAGGCTTTTGTTGCTTTTGCTGTCAAAACAAATAAAAGAATCGATTCTCAATAAAAACTTTTTTGCAAAAGCGCTAAAGATGAAAAATTTGGTTGAATAATTATAAATTAAACTTGCATTTATATTCATTCGGATGTATAATCATGTCATGGAAAGCGGCGCAGCCGCGAGAGGGATACGACAGGAAAGGAACGAACATTATGAAAAAGAAAGACATTAAAAAAGTTGTGCTGGCTTACTCCGGCGGTTTAGATACTTCCATTATTATTCCTTGGCTGAAAGAAAACTACAATAACTGCGAAGTCATTGCTGTTTCCGGCGATGTCGGCCAGGGAACTGAGCTGGACGGCCTCGAGGAAAAGGCGCTGAAAACGGGCGCATCGAAGCTCTATGTGGAGGATTTGACCGAGGAGTTTGTCAACGATTTCATCATTCCCACCGTCAAGGCCGGCGCTCTGTACGAGGACTATATGCTGGGTACGAGCTTTGCCCGTCCGCTGATTGCAAAGCGCTTGGTGGAAATTGCCAAGAAAGAGGGCGCGGACGCGATTTGCCACGGCTGCACCGGAAAGGGCAACGACCAAGTGCGTTTTGAGCTGGCAATCAAGGCTTTTGCCCCGGAAATGGCGATTATCGCCCCGTGGAGAGAGTGGGATATCAAATCGCGCGAAGAGGAAATTGCGTACGCCGAGGCACACAATATCCCCTTGAAAATTACAAGAGAAACGAATTATTCCAAAGATAAAAACCTGTGGCACTTGAGCCATGAGGGCCTGGACCTCGAAGACCCCGGCAACGAGCCGACTTATGAAAAAGACGGATTTTTGGAAATGAGCGTTTCCCCGATGAAAGCCCCGGATGCGCCCACCTATGTAACCATCGACTTTGAAAAGGGTGTGCCTGTTGCGCTTGACGGCGTAAAAATGAGCGCCAAAGAGCTGATTTTGAAGCTCAACGAGCTGGGCGGTGCAAACGGTATCGGCCTGCTGGATATTGTAGAAAACCGTTTAGTCGGCATGAAGTGCCGCGGTGTGTACGAAACGCCGGGTGGTGCAATTCTTTACAAAGCACTCAAGGTTTTGGAAACTTTGTGTTTGGATAAATATGCAGCGCACAAAAAGCAAGAGCTGGCAATCACGTTTGCTGACCTCGTGTACAACGGCCAGTGGTATACGCCGCTGAGAAAAGCGCTGTGTGCCTTTGTGGATGTGCTGATGGAAACCTGCACCGGCACAGTAAAGCTGAAACTGTACAAAGGCAACATCATCAACGCGGGTGTTTGGAGCGAGTATTCGCTGTACGACCCCGAGATTGCAACCTTTGATGAAGATGAAGTGTATCATCAAGCAGATGCAGAGGGCTTTATCAATCTGTACGGCTTGCCCATTGAGGTACAAGCGAAGGTTTGCCGCAAGCACGGCATGAGCATGGAATAAAAAGCGCACGTAGCTGGTGCGCGAAAGAGGGGACACGATGGAAAAGTTATGGGCGGGACGCTTTGCAAAAGCGTCGGATGCATTGGCGGACGATTTTAATTCCTCCATTCATTTTGATTGCCGGATGTATCGGCAGGATATTCAAGGGTCAATGGCGCACGCGGCTATGCTGGTGCAGTGCGGCATCCTCACACAAGAGGACGGCGTGGTGCTGACGGCCGGTTTACAAGGCATTTTGAATGACTTAGAAACAGGTGCTTTAACCTTTGATCCGCAGGCGGAGGACATCCACATGTTTGTGGAAAGTGAGCTGACAAAACGTGTGGGGGAAATCGGCAAAAAGTTGCACACCGCCCGCAGCCGCAACGACCAAGTAGCGCTCGACCTGCGCTTGTATCTGCGCGATGCTTGCGGAGAAATCCGCACGGAGCTGATTTCTTTGCTGGAAGCCTTAGTGCAGCAGGCGCAGGACGGCCAAGACGCCATTATGCCCGGCTATACCCACTTACAGCGTGCCCAGCCCGTCACCTTTGCGCACCATTTGCTGGCCTATGTGCAGATGGTGCGCAGGGACATCGGCCGCTTGGATGATGCAGTCAGCCGCATGAACGTCAGCCCGCTGGGCAGCTGTGCACTGGCCGGAACGACCTATGCAACCGACCGGGCCATGACGGCGAAAACGCTGGGGTTTGACGCCGTTTGCGAAAACAGCATGGACGGCGTTTCTGACCGCGACTTTTGCATCGAGCTTTGCGCGGCATTTTCAGTGCTGATGATGCACCTTTCGCGCTTATCCGAAGAAATCATCCTTTGGTCGTCGTGGGAATTTCGGTTTGTGGAGCTGGACGACAGCTTCACCACCGGTTCCAGCATTATGCCGCAAAAGAAAAACCCCGATATGGCGGAGCTGATTCGCGGCAAAACAGGGCGTGTTTATGGCAGTTTAGTAACGCTTTTAACCATGATGAAGGGCCTGCCGCTTGCGTACAACAAGGATATGCAGGAGGACAAAGAGGCTATTTTTGATGCAGTCGATACGGTGAAAAAATGCCTCCGGGTATTAACGCCGATGCTCAAAACAATGAAAGCGCGGAAAAGCGTGATGCTCAAGGCGGCACAAAAGGGCTTTATCAATGCAACGGACCTTGCTGACTATCTCGTGCGCAAGGGAATGGCCTTTCGCGCTGCCTACAAAATTGTAGGACAGCTGGTGGCGCAGTGCATCGAAGAAAATACGGTGCTGGAAGACCTGCCGCTGGAAGCATACACCGCGCACTCAGAACTGTTTGCGCAGGATCTTTACGAAGCGATTTCTCTGGAAACCTGCGTGAAAAAACGCATTTCTCAAGGGGGAACCGGCCCGGCTTCCGTGCAGGCACAGCTGGACAGTGCAAAGGAGTTTTTAAAGTATGAAACAGGTATTCATTGACGGCAGCGCGGGCACAACCGGCTTGCGGATCAAAGAGCGGCTGAAAGCGCGCACGGACGTTGCCTTAATTGAATTAAAAGACGAAGGCCGCAAAAACGAAGCCTTGCGCAAAGAAGCCATGAACGATGCGGACGCCGTTTTTCTGTGCCTGCCCGATGACGCAGCCCGACAGGCAGTGCAGATGGTGGAAAATGAAAACACCATTGTGCTCGATGCTTCCACTGCACACCGCACGCTGCCCGGCTGGGTGTACGGCCTGCCGCAGTTGTCAGGAGCGCAAAAAAAGGCCATTCAAACGGCAAAGCGCATTGCCGTTCCCGGCTGCCATGCCTGCGGATTTATTGTTTTAACCGCGCCGCTTGTGAAAGCCGGTGTTGTGGATGCACAAACAGTGCTTTCCTGCACGTCGCTCACCGGATACAGCGGCGGCGGAAAAAGCATGATTGCCGAGTATGAAAGCCAGCAGCGCAGCCCGCTTTTGAGCGCGCCGAGAATGTACGGTTTAACACAGCAGCACAAGCACTTGAAAGAGATGTGTGCCGTTACGGGGCTAAGCCGTGCACCGGTCTTTTTGCCGATTGTGGGCGATTTTTACAGCGGCATGCAGGTGACGGTTCCGCTGCCGGAAAGCCAGTGCAAGGCAAGCCGCGCACAAATCGAAGAAATTTATCGCAGTGCATACGATGATGCAGTCATCCGCTGGGATGCGCACATGGAACAAGACGGCTTTTTGTCTGCGCTGACACTTTCCGGGCGCGACGATATGCGCGTTGGTTTGATGGGAACGGATGAACGGTTGATTGCCGTTGCCCAGTATGACAATTTAGGCAAGGGCGCTTCCGGCGCCGCCATTGAGTGCATGAATTTAGCATTGGGCCTTTCAGACTATGAAGGTCTGATTTTAGAATGAGAGAAATAGGAAAACGAGGGGACAGGAAATGAAGCTGACAGCAGGCGGCGTTTGTGCCGCAAAAGGATTTCAGGCAAGCGGAGTGCATTGCGGCATTCGCAAAAATCAGACAAAGAAGGATTTGGCGCTGATTTTCAGCGAGGTGCCCGCCAAGGCCGCGGCAGTTTACACCACCAACGCCGTGAAGGGCGCACCGCTTTTGGTGACAAAGCAGCACCTTGAAAACGGCATGGCGCAAGCCGTAATTTGCAACAGCGGAAACGCCAACACCTGCAACGCAAACGGTGTGGAAATTGCCGAGCAAATGTGTGCGCTGGTTTCCGAACAGCTGCACATCGACGCAAAGGATGTGCTTGTCGCTTCTACGGGCGTGATCGGCAAAGTGCTGGATATTCAGCCGATTGCCGAAGGGATTCCTCCTCTTGTGAAAAGCCTCGGCATGAACAGCAAGGATGCGGCACACGCCATTATGACCAGCGACACAACCATCAAGGAAATTGCGGTGGAGTTTGAAGTGGGCGGCGTGGTGTGCCGTTTGGGCGGCATTGCCAAAGGTTCCGGCATGATTCATCCGGACATGGCGACCATGCTTGTCTTTTTAACTACCGACTGCGCCATTAGCGCCCAAATGCTGAAAAAAGCGCTGTCCAGCGATGTGACGCAAACCTTCAATATGCTGAGCATTGACGGCGACACCTCCACCAATGACATGGTGACGGTGATGGCAAACGGCCTAGCGGGCAACGCGGAAATCAGCGAGGAAGGCGAAGCCTTTGATACCTTTATGAAAGAGCTTAACACGGTAACGGTTCATTTGTGCCGCAGCATTGCCGCAGACGGCGAGGGCGCAACAAAGCTGCTGGAATGTGTTGTCACGGGTGCAGTGGATGAAGCACAGGCGAAAATTGCGGCAAAAAGTGTGGTGTGCTCCTCTTTGCTGAAAGCGGCCATGTTTGGCGCAGATGCCAACTGGGGGCGTGTGCTTTGTGCACTGGGGTACAGCAAAGCGGGCATTGACCCGCAACCGTGGATGTTTCCTTCCGCTCAAAAGCGGGCGAAATCGTCGTTTGTGAAAAGGGGGCAGGCGTTGATTTCAGCGAGGAAAAGGCGAAAGAAATTTTGCTGGAAAGCGAAATTGAAATTCTCGTCTGCTTAAACAGCGGCAATGCAAAAGCCACGGCGTGGGGCTGCGACCTGACGTATGATTATGTGAAAATCAACGGCGACTACAGAACTTAAAAGAGAGGGCGGAGGAATCGTGAAAATCTGCAACGCAGACCGCGCAAGAATTTTGGTGCATGCGCTGCCGTATATTCAGCAGTACAACGGAAAAATCGTTGTGGTCAAGTACGGCGGAAATGCCATGGTGAACGAAGAACTGAAAGATTCTGTGATGCGCGATATTGTTCTGATGTCGCTTGTGGGCATTCGTGTGGTGCTGGTTCACGGCGGCGGCCCGGAAATTACAGCTTTGCTCAATAAAATGGGCAAGGAAACCGAGTTTGTAAACGGCTTGCGCGTAACCGACGAGGAAACCGCGCAAGTTGTTCAAATGGTGCTCGCGGGAAAAATCAATAAAAATCTGGTGAACCTGCTGCAAATTCGCGGCGGAAAGGCGATGGGCCTTTCCGGCGTGGACGGCCACATGATTGAAGCGCATCAAAAAGACGAACGCTTGGGCTTTGTGGGGGAAATCAGCCATGTCGATGTGCAGCCCATTTTGGATGTGCTGGAAAAAGGGTATATCCCGGTGGTGTCCACAGTGGGCTGTGACAAAAGCGGCAATGTGTACAACATCAACGCCGATACGGCCGCAGCGCGCATTGCGGGCGAGCTTCGCGCCGAAAGCTTGATTTCGATGACGGACATAAGCGGCATTTTAAAAGACCCAAGCGACCCGTCTACCTTGATTTCTGAAATCACGGCGACACAAGCCGAGCAGCTGATTGCAGACGGCACCGTGTCGGGCGGCATGATTCCTAAAGTGCAGTGCTGTGTCAACGCACTGAATTGGGGCGTGCAGAAGGTGTTTATTATTGACGGTACGGTTTCACATGCTATTTTGATGGAAACTTTGACGGATGAAGGCATCGGAACCATGTTTATTAAAGGAGAAGCACAATGAGCGAGATCAAACAATGGGATGAAACCTATGTGGCCGATACTTACGCACGCTTTCCTGTTTGCCTGACCAAGGGCAGCGGCGCACAGCTTTGGGACGAGGACGGAAAGAGTTATATTGATATGGGCAGCGGCATCGGTGTGAGCACCTTCGGCATTTCGGACGAAGTTTGGGTAAAGGCCGTAACCGAACAGCTCACACAGCTGACGCATACCTCGAACCTGTATTACACAAAGCCCTGTGCTGAATTGGCAAAATTGCTTTGTGAAAAGACAGGCATGAAAAAGGTGTTTTTTGCAAACTCCGGTGCAGAAGCCAACGAGTGCGCCATCAAAGCGGCGCGCAAATATGCGGCCAAAACGTTGGGCGAAGATCATTTTTACATCATTACGCTGGAGGGCAGCTTCCACGGCAGAACCATTACCACTTTGGCGGCAACCGGGCAAGACGTGTTTCACGAGCAGTTTCAGCCGCTGACTCCGGGCTTTGTCTATGCAAAGCCGGGCGATTTGCAGCACATGGAAGAGCTGTTAGACAAATATCCCTGCGCGGCAGTCATGCTGGAGCCGGTACAGGGCGAAGGCGGCGTGTGTGCGCTGGAGTTTGATTATCTGCGCAAGGTGCAGGAAGCGTCACACCGCCATGGTGCACTTTTGATTGTCGATGAAGTGCAGTGCGGCAACGGGCGCACAGGAACGCTCTACGCTTACGAGCAAAGCGGCCTTTCACCGGATATTGTCACCACGGCAAAAGGTCTTGGCGGGGGCTTGCCCATTGGTGCGGTGTTGTTTGCAGAAAAAACGGCCAATGTCTATACGAAAGGCGACCACGGTTCCACCTTTGGCGGGAACCCGGTGTGCTGTGCGGGCGCCGTCAGCATTTTGCAGCGTTTGGATGACACATTTTTGGAGGGCGTGCGCAAAAAAGCGGAGTTTGTCCGCAAGGAGCTGGAAAATGCGCCGGGCATTCTTTCCGTCAGCGGCCTTGGCCTGATGATTGGTTTGGAAACACAAAAGGATGCGGCACAGGTGATTGCCGAATGCCGCGAACAGGGCGTGCTGGTGTTAAAGGCGAAAAATAAAGTGCGTCTTTTGCCGCCTTTGAATATTCCGCAAGAGCAGTTAGAAAAAGCCGTGCAGGTGCTGAAAAACGCCTGCGCACCGACCACCGCTTAACGAAAGGAATGGGGACAATGGGGTTTCAGGGAAAGCATTTTTTGAAATTACTGGATTTTTCCGCTGAGGAAATCAGCCAGCTGATTGATTTAGCAGCCTCTTTGAAAGAAAAGAAAAAACAGGGAATTCCGCACCGCCTTTGTGAAGGGAAAAATATCGTGCTGCTGTTTGAAAAAACAAGCACGCGCACCCGCTGCGCCTTTGAAACAGCCGGGTATGATTTGGGCATGGGCGTGACCTATCTCGACCCCGCCGCTTCTCAGATGGGCAAAAAGGAAAGCATTGCCGACACCGCTCGCGTTTTGGGCAGAATGTACGACGGCATTGAATACCGTGGCTTTTCTCAAGACTTGGTCGAGGAGCTGGCACAATATGCAGGCGTGCCCGTGTGGAACGGCTTGACCGATGAATTTCACCCCACGCAGATTTTGGCGGATTTCCTCACCATTCGTGAAAAGTTCGGACGCTTAAAAGGCATCAATTTCGTGTACATGGGAGATGCCCGTTTTAACATGGGCAATTCTTTGATGGTGGGCTGTGCAAAAATGGGCCTCAATTTCACCGCCTGTGCGCCGAAAGCCTATTTTCCGAACGAGGCACTCATTGCACAGTGTCAGGAAGTGGCAAAGGAAAGCGGCGCAACACTCTCTTTTGAGGAAGATGTTACAAAAGCCGTTGCCAACGCAGATGTCATTTACACCGACATCTGGGTGTCCATGGGTGAGCCTGCTGAGGTTTGGAAGCAGCGCATTGAGGAGCTTTTGCCGTATCAGGTCAATGCCGGCGTGATGAAG
>ERZ1090868.1170-NODE-1172-length-13987-cov-10.830103_pt1 | contig 13987 bp, 22 predicted proteins | sample MGYA00478475_ERZ1090868 | MGnify/ENA primary metagenome ERZ1090868 (study PRJEB33644, sample SAMEA5815747) | chicken gut metagenome | biome: Chicken; feature: Gastrointestinal Tract; material: Caecum | place: Ireland | collected 2019-01-01 | study: A study of...
CGCCCGACCAATTATTTTGCCGCGCCGCCAAACTTTTTTTGCGGGCGCGCGCCCTTTCGGGGCGCGCGCACATATATAAACTTACCGTTTTTGTGACCGCACACATTTTTTTTGCACAAAATTTGCTTTTTTTGTTGAAAATAGGGTTGATTTAAGCGGGGCATTGTCGTATAATAAGCATATATGGATAATTGGATTTTAATGGGGCCCAAAACCCTGACCAATCAACCGCAGGGCGAACTTACCATCTCGCCCGAGCAGGTAAAGGTAAAAGTCACCCACGTTCTTCTGACCGCATACGACGCGCTGTGCTATTCGGGCGAACTGCCCGTGAACTACCCCAAAACCATAGGCAGGTTTGCCGTGGGCATAGTCACCGAGCGCGGCGAAAAAGTATTCGGCGTAGAAAAGGGCGCGCGCGTGTTCATAAAGGGCGCCCGCCCCTGCGGCAAATGCCTGCACTGCAAGAGGGGCGACCCTGACAACTGCGAACACGTTCAGATAGCCGGCATCGATTTTGACGGCTTTTTGCGCGACTTTGTGGCGTGCGACTATCGCCGCGTCGCCGTTCTGCCCGACGAAGTGGACGACATAAGCGCGCTGTGCATAGAACACGTGGCTTTTGCCGAAAATATTTACGATCAACTCAATCTGTCTGCGGGCAGCAAAGTTGCTATCGTAGGCGGCAATTCAATGGCGTTTATTCTCGCTCAGGTGGCGATGTATCACAAGCTCGTGCCCGTGGTGATAGACGACAATGCCGCCGCAATAGAAAAATTCAAACGCGCGGGAGTATATTTTTCGATGCTCGTCGACGACGACCTCGACGCCAACATAAAAGAGGCGACGAGCGGACTGAGCTGCGATGCCGCGGTTTATATCTCATGCTCGAAAATCAACCCCGATATCGCCTCGCGGGTGCTCGCGCGGGACAAGACCCTCGTGTTGGAGGGCATGGCATCGCTTAAATTCAAGCTCGACTCTATCCCCCTTTTCAGGCACAACACGCGCGTAATCACGGTGACGGACGGATTCGGCTATACCGAGTCGGCAATAAACATGATTTTGCACGGGGCGATCAATCTTGACCTGTTCGAGAGGCAGATACTGACGGAATACGACCCCGCCGCAATACTCGGCGGAATGCTCGCCGACATATCGCACGGGGCAAAGATGACGATAGCAAAACTTATATTTTAAACCCTTCCTGCCGCGCAGACTTTTATGTTATGCGCGGCTTTTTTTCGTTTATATTTTCAAAATTATTCCTATGTATGCTGTTGATTACGGCATATGTGGCGGGCTTTGTGCTCTTGTGCCTGTGGCTGCCCACGTTTTTGTCGCTGGGCGCGGCGGCGCTGGGGGCGTTTATTCTGACCGCTGCGGCGGCGATAAAGGCGGCGCTGGGGCAATACCCCGCCGAGTTCAGATGCGCATGGCTGCTTGCGATAGCCGCCCTGCCCGTGCTGGGCGCGGCGGCGTTCTTTATAACGCTGTACCGCCCCTCCCCCTGCGAGGACGCCCTTGACTTTCGCGGCGCGACCGACTGCGTGACATGCCGCTACTACGAGGACGGCAAAAGTTTTTTCGACGGCATATATGCCGCGATCGACGGGGCGAAGGAGAGCGTTTACCTTGAATTTTATATCCTCGCCAGGGGACGGATTTTTGACGGGCTGTATGCGCGGCTTGAAGGCGCGCTGGCGCGGGGCGTGGACGTTAAAATTATAACCGACGGGCTGGGCAGCGCGCTGCGCCTGCCAAAAAAGCAGCTTAAACGCCTTAAAAAACTGGGCGCGGAAGTAAGAATTTTCAACAGACTGCTGCCCCCGCCCCTTTCGCGGCTCAACTTCCGCGACCACCGCAAGATCGCCGTGATAGACGGCAAAACCGCCTTTTCGGGCGGCATGAATATAGCCGACGAGTATGCGGGGCTGACCCGCCCGCACGGGCAATGGAAGGACAGCGCGTTTGAAGTGACGGGACATGCCGCTGAGTATTTTCACGAGCTTTTTCTTTCGGTGTGGTCGGGCTGCCGAAAACTCCCACCCCCCCCCCCCTAAAACGGGTTTGAAACCGTGCCGCCCGTGCGCGCCCCCCCGCCGGCGCCGTGCGGGGGGGCGAGCGGACTTATAGTGCGCGAAATTTACGCCGCGCGCCGCCGAGTTTGGGCGTTTACCCCCTACCTATGCCCCGACGAACGCGTTTTTGCCGCGTTGTGCGATGCGGCTGCGCGCGGCGTTGACGTTAAAATTATTGTGCCTGCCGTGCCCGACAAAAAGACTGCCTATGCCGTGACGTGCGACTGTGCGGCACGGCTTTCAAAGCGCGGAGTAGGCGTTTATGCCTTCACCCCCGGCTTTATGCACGCAAAGGCGGTGATATGCGACGGCGGCTGTTTTTTGGGCAGCTACAACCTTGACTGCCGCTCGCTGTGGCTCAACTACGAGTGCGGCGCCCACTTTGAAGGCGGGCTGACGGACGACGTTGCGCGCGATTTTGAGGGCTGCTTAGCCCTGTCCGCGCCCTTTGAGGGAAAGGAAAGAAAACTCTTCCGCCTGTTTTCTCCGCTTGCTTAAACGCGCGTTATGTGATAAAATAAGGGCATGATAAAGTTTATTGCAAGCGACCTCGACGGCACTCTGCTGCCGCCGACCAAGATAATGCCCGCCCAGGTCTTTCCCTACATCAATAAGCTTAAAGACATGGGCGTGACTTTTGCCCCTGCGAGCGGCAGACAGCTGCCCAACATAAAGAAAATGTTTGCGCCCGTGCTCGACAAAATTGCCATAATCGCCGAAAACGGCGGACTTGCGTGGGCGGACGGAAAAATTATTTTCTGCGACCCCACCCCCGCCGAGGGCGTTAAGTACGCGCTGGACATAATTGCAGAACACGAGGGCTTGTACCCCCTGCTGTCCTGCGCCGACTGCGCATATTACGCCAGCAACTATCAACCGTTCGTAGACGTGTTGACGCGGTCTTATTCCTCCGCCAAGCGCGTAGACGACCTTAAAGCCGTTGCCGACAGCGAGCAGGTTTTAAAAATTTCGGTGTGGGACAGCCAGCCCTGCGCCGAACACGGCGGAGTTATTCTGCCGCCCCTCATCAAGGGCATGCGCGCGATGATTTCGGGCTATGACTGGCTGGACGTTTCAGCGCCGCACGCCAACAAAGGGCGGGCGTTTGACGCCATTTTAAATTACCTGGGCATAGACCGCTCGGAGAGCGTGGCTTTCGGCGACCACATGAACGATTACGAAATGCTGTGCGCGGCGGGCAAGGCGTACATGCCCGAAAACGCTTTTTATAAGCTTAAAGAGAGCGGCGCGGGCGAAATTATAGGCCCGCACCGCGACCTCAGCGTAATAAAAAAGATAGGAGAGTTGATGAATTTATGAAACTTATTATTGCTTCCGACATACACGGTTCGGCGCACTGGTGCGCAAAGGTAGTTGAAGCCTTTAAAAAGGAGGGCGCGGACAGGCTGATACTGCTCGGCGACATTTTGTATCACGGTCCGAGGAATCCCCTGCCCGAGGAATACGCGCCCCAAAAGGTGGTCGAGCTGTTGACGCCGCTCGCCGACAGAATTATCTGCGTGCGAGGCAACTGCGAAAGCGAAGTCGACCAGATGGTTCTGCCCTTCAACTGCTCGTCCGACTATGCCACGGTTTTTGTCGACGGGCTGAACATTCACCTTTCGCACGGGCACAGACCCATTCCACCCATGCACAAGGGCGACGTGTACCTTACGGGGCACACGCACGTTCCCCTGAACGCCGTCGAGGGCGAGGGATACATTCACCTCAACCCCGGTTCGGCGTCGCTGCCCAAAGAGAACAGCTGGCACGGCTATATTGTTTACGACCGGAAAACTTTCCTATTCAAGGACTTCGACGGGCAGATAAAGGACGTGCGCAAGGCATAAATAACGAACGCACACAAATTTTGTCAAACGCTTTGACATATAATTAAAGTGTGCTATAATATATTCAGTCGGATAAGACTGTAAACGACAGCTTATTTGCGCGCCGCGGCGCGCAAAAAGGGGCGGGCGTTTTGCGCCCGCCCGATAAAAAAACTTTATAAGGAGGAAAATATGACTTGGTTTAACAGACAGAGCAGAATTGTACAGCTTATACTTCTGCTCATCCCCGGCGTAAACTGGATTGTCGAAATTGTGGTAAGGTGGTCAACCTTTCTTAAAAAGGGCGGACTTATCAGGTTGATAGTCTGCATACTTGTCACCATACCTTCCGGTATTGCGTTCGGTTGGTTAGACTTCGTTTGGGTGCTTCTGTTCAAAAAACTGTTCTTGCAGTAAATTGACCCGCACATATGCGGGCGCCACTTAAAGGAGATTTTTCATGAGTTTTGATAAATGGTTCAACTCGCAGGACCGCCTTGTTCAGGTAATTCTGCTCGTCATTCCCTTCGTGGGCTGGATTGTTGAATGTCTTGTACGCCTGAGCGTCGCGCTCCGCACGAAGAGCATCATTCACATTGTGGTGCTTTTGTTGTTCCTCTTCGTCGGCTGGACGTGGATTTTGTGCGAAATCCACCGCTTTTACATATTTCTAAACGGAACCCTCATTCTCGCAAAATAATTTACCAACGCGGCCCCCGCGGCGCGACTTAAATCGCGCCGCGGGGCTTTTTCCAACGTTCCGTTGGCGGGGTGACCCGCTGCCGGGCAACGTTCCGTTGCATCATATTCCGCAAACGGGCGTTATCACTCAACCCTGCTCGTCTTGCGGACAGCAACGTTCCGTTGCATCATATTCCGCAATTGAGCGTTATCCTTCTATCCAATCTATCCTGCGGACAACAACGCAAAAAAGAGCATGAAAATTTTCATGCTCTTTTTTATAAATATTTTTATTGATGTTTTTGAACGCGTTATCTGAGCTGCGAGAAAATTAAACGAGCTCGATAATTGCTTCTTCGGCACCGTCGCCGCGACGTTCGCCCAAAAGATAAATGCGGGTGTAGCCGCCGCCCTGACCTACTTCTTCCTTGCGCTGTGCGTACTTGGGCGCAATTTCATTGAAGAGCTTTTCCATCAAGGGGTGCTTGATGTCCTTGGTGCGGGCTTTAAACTCGGACTTCTTTTCGCCGAAGGGCTTGACCTCCTGAATGTCGCGAAGCTTTGCCATGATGGCTCTGCGGGCGGCAAGCTTTTTGGGGCTGTCCTTAACCACCTTTACGGTTACTTCCTTGCCCTTGGAATCGGTCTTTACAACGTCCTTTTCCTCGTTGAGGTCGTAGGTGTTTATAGCTTTGGTGATTATTTTTTCAACGTAGGGTTGAAGTTCTTTGGCTTTTGCCTGAGTGGTTTTTATTCTGCCGTACCATAAAAGCTCGGAAGCCTGGTTTCTGAGCATGGCGATTCTCTGTGATGAAGTTCTTCCTAATTTGCCGGGCATTTTTGATTAGTCCTCCTTGTTTGATAATGAAAGACCATAGGACTGCAACTTTAAAATTACTTCGTCTAAGGACTTTCTGCCGAGGTTCCTTACCTTCAACATTTCTTCCTCGGTCTTTTTTGTTAAATCTTCCACCGTGTGAATGTTTGCGCGTTTGAGGCAGTTATAAGAGCGCACGGAGAGATCCATATCCTCGATTGCCATAGCAAGGATTTTCTGCTGACGGTCGTCCTCGTTCTTGACGAGGATATCCATATCCCTGATCGTGTCCGAAAGGTCGACGAAGAGCGAAATGTGATCCTGCATGATTTTTGCTGCGAGCGAAACGATTTCCTTTGCGGAGAAAGCGCCGTTCGTCCACACTTCGAGCGTGAGTTTATCGAAGTCGGTATTCTGACCGACGCGGGTATTCTCTACGTTGTAGTTGACCTTTTTGACGGGCGTGTATATGGAATCGATGGGGATGTAGTCGATAAGTTCGGTGCGGGTGTGATCCGCGCCCTTGTAACCGCGACCGCGGCCGATAGTAATTTCCATGTCTATCTTGCCGCCTGCGTCCACGGTGCAGATGTGCTGATCGCCGTTGATAATCTCGATTTCGGCGTCCTGCGAAATGTCGCTCGCCTTGACCTCGCAAGGGCCTTCCTTGTAGAGGTGAACGACTTTTACATAATCCTTATCGGTTATCTTGGTTTTGATTGCCAGCGACTTTAAGTTAAGGATAATTTCGGTTACGTCTTCCTTAACCCCCGCAACTGCCGAAAATTCATGCTTTACAGAGCCGTCCAAAAACCTTATGCCCTGTGCCGCCGCGCCGGGGAGCGCGGACAGGAGTATTCTTCTTAAGCAGTTGCCTATTGTAAGACCGAAGCCCTTCTCTAACGGTTCGACGACAATTTTTGCGTAGGACTGATCCTCGCTTTCGTCCACCACGATTTTGGGCATATCCATTTCGATCATAAACTACCTCCTTAACTTAAATTTAATTACTTGGAGTAGAATTCGACAATCATATGCTCGGCAATCTGGCTGTCGATATCGTCTCTCTGAGGAAGCGCTATTATTTTACCTTCTAATTTTTCGGGGTTGAATTCAAGCCACTTGGGCAGATTTGCAACCTTTGAACCTTTGATGGCTTCGAAATATTTGTTGGAGGTTTTATTTTCTTTAACGGCGATGACGTCGCCCGCCTTAACGATGTAGGAGGGGATGTTGACCTTTTTGCCGTTGACGGTAAAATGACCGTGGTTTACGAGCTGGCGCGCCTGTGCGCGGCTTACGCCCAGACCCATTCTGTAAATTACATTGTCGAGTCTGCGCTCCAAAAGCGAGAGCATGTTTTCACCGGTGATGCCCTTCATTGCGTCAGCCTTTTCGTAATACATTCTGAACTGACCTTCCTGAACGCCGTAGATGCGCTTAACCTTCTGCTTTTCGCGCAGCTGCTGACCGTATTCGAAAACCTTTCTTCTGCCCGCGCCGTGGGGGCCGGGAGCTACGGGACGTTTTTCAAAGGGGCACTTGCCGTTGTAGCACTTATCGCCCTTCAAAAAGAGTTTTGCGCCTTCCCTTCTGCAAAGGCGGCATTTTGCTTCTCTGTATGTTGCCATGTTCTATCTCTCCTCCGATTATACTCTTCTGCGCTTGGGGGGTCTGCAACCGTTGTGGGGGATGGGGGAAACATCCGAAATTAAGGTTATTTCCACATCGCACGCCGCGATTGCGCGGATTGCCGACTCTCTGCCCGCGCCGGGACCTTTTACGTAAACTTCGACCGAACGAAGTCCGTGTTCTTTTGCCGCTTTAACCGCCGTTTCGCAAGCCATCTGCGCTGCGAAGGGAGTACCCTTGCGCGAGCCCTTGAAGCCCAGAGCACCTGCGCTGGACTGCGAGAGGGCGTTGCCCTGCAAATCGGTTACGGTTACCAAAGTATTGTTGAAGGATGACTGAATGTGTACCTGACCTTTGTCAACCTTTTTAAGCTCTTTACGCTTTCTGGATACTGTTGTCCTTTTAGTTGCTGCCATTTAATTTAGTCCTCCCTGATTACTTAGCGCCCTTCTTCTTAGCGACGGTGCGGCGGGGACCCTTGCGGGTGCGCGCGTTCCTCTTTGTAGACTGACCGCGGACGGGAAGTCCCTTTCTGTGACGGACGCCGCGGTAGCAGCCTATTTCCATGAGGCGCTTGATGTTGAGGGAAACTTCCGAGCGGAGTTCGCCTTCAACCCTGTAATTGTGGTCGATATATTCACGGAGCTTGGAAACCTGAGTTTCGTCGAGGTCTTTAACTCTCGTGTCGGGATTGATACCGGTCTCTGCAAGAATTTTCTTGCTGGTGGTCAGACCGATACCGTAAATGTAGGTTAAACCTATTTCAATTCTCTTTTCTCTGGGTAAATCTACACCGGCAATACGTGCCATAACGATTTATTTCCTCCGTTTAATTTTACAAAAAATTTTAAATTATGTCAACCGTACGGCTCAAAGACGCGTTGGAATGACCGCCTTTTTGCCGCAGAAATATTTTTATAATAATAGAGTTCCTCGTCGGCGCAAATGCCCTTTTGTGGCAATGCCCGCTTGCGGTCATTGCCGCTTTTAAGCATTGCGCCTCCTCTTCGCACAAATACTACAGTTTTGTGCGAAACTAAGGTAAAGATACCTGCGCTCCGCGAAAGCAAATACGCCTTGCCATCACCGCTGACGCGGCGATATTGCCTTGCGATTTGCTTCGAAAAATTTTACCGTGCTTGTAAACTGCGCACGGAACTCTTTCCGAGGCACATCCCCGCCGCACCCTTGGGGCGCACTGACGGAAATCAGCTCTGTCATTATAATGGTGAAATGCTGCTGACGCAGCGTGAAATGCACTTTTGTGCGTGAAATGCGCCCTCTCTGCCCGCAACATTCAATTGCTTTGATATCGGGCGCGTGAAATGCAAGCTGCGCTTGCGTTGTGGTGAGAATTTTTGCGCGCAGCGCATTAATTACGTCGCAAGGCGGATTTACTCCGCCGCAATGCGCATTAATTACGTTTGCAAGCGAAACCGCGCTTTTAAAATAAATTACGCCGAGGCAATGTAGGCGGAATTGATTTCTGCCGTTAAGCATTGCCCGACAAATTTACCTCGTTGCAAGTCGCGCGCAGCCGCCTGCGGCGAGTACGACTTGAACGATTTTATTTAGCCCTGGCGCTGCTTATGGCTCTTGTTCTTGGAGCAGATTACCATAACTTTGCCGTTTCTTTTTATTACTTTGCACTTATCGCACATAGGCTTTACAGAAGGTCTTACTTTCATAATTAATCTCCTTTTTGTTTATTGCGGCGGGCAAATTAACCTTTGCTGCGCCAGGTGATTCTGCCTTTGGTTAAATCGTAAGGGCTCATTTCCAGCTTGACCATATCGCCTTCTATAATTCTTATATAGTTCATGCGAAGCTTGCCCGAAATGTAAGCCGTGATTACATAACCGTTTGAAAGCTGAACTTTGAAGTTGGCGTTGGGCAGGCATTCGATAACTCTGCCTTCCGCCTCGATTACATCGTCCTTAGACAAATCGTTTTCCTCCGACTTTAATTTTGAGAGTTTTTATACTGCTTTATGGCATACGCCAGCGTGCAGTCGTTGACTTTGCTGTCTGAGAAGTCCGCACCGTACTGCGCCGAATTGCGGGGCGTTAAATACAGGTGCTTTATGTTTTTGCGTTTGGGACTATCCAGCTTTGCGCGGATGCCGTCCACGGCGAGCACGAAGCGTTCATCTATCACGGTTTGAACCGCATATATGTTGCCCTTATCGCGCCCTTGGGTGCTGATACATATCGTACCAACTGTGGGTGTTTTTAGTTTCATATGATTTGGTGAAATGCAAACTGCGTATGCGTGAAATGTGCCTTCGGCACGTGAAATAAATGCTTCGCATTTATGAAATGTACAGCTGCGCTGTACGTTGTGGCGAAAATTTTAAAAATAATAATCGCTTACCTCAACGCAAGCTTGCTTGCATTTCACGCGCCTTTGTCTATGCCGTCACTTTATATCGGGCATGAGGCGCATTTCACGGCGGAATATGTGCCGCCCTTTCACGCAACCTGCAAGGTTGCATTTGACTGACGGTTACAGCGTCAATATTTCAACGCCGTCCTCGGTGATGAGCACAGTATTTTCATAGTGCGCCGAGGGCTTGCCGTCCATGGTGGTTACCGTCCAGCCGTCCTTGTGAAAGACGACTTTGTGCGTGCCCATATTGATCATAGGTTCTATGCATATCGTCATGCCGGCTTTGAGCCTCATGCCCGTGCCCCTTTTACCGTAGTTGGGAACCGAGGGGTCCTCGTGCATCTCTTTGCCGATGCCGTGCCCGACAAGGGCGCGGACGACGCCGTAGCCGTGGCTTTCGGCATGAGTCTGAACGGCGTAACCGATGTCGTAGAGGGGCGTGCCCGCCTTCAACCCCTCGATTGCCTTGAAAAAGCACTCGCGGGTGACTTCGACGAGCTTCCTCTTTTCTTCGGAAACGTTGCCGACCATAAACGTGCGGGCGGCGTCGCCATTGTAGCCGTTTTTTTCGGCGGTAATGTCGACGCTGACTATGTCGCCGTCCTCAATTATTCTGTCGGACGGGATTCCGTGAACGACGACTTCGTTGACCGACACGCAGGAGCTTGCGGGATAGCCGCAGTAACCGAGGGACGAAGGATACGCGCCGCACGAGATTATGTAGCGGTATACCATGTCGTCGACGTCCTTGGTGGTAAGCCCTGCATGTATGTTCTTGCCGACGAAGTCGAGCGTTTCTTTTACTACCCTGCACGATTCGCGCATGAGCGCGATTTCTTCGGGAGTTTTTACGGTGATCATTTTATGTGTTTATCGAGCTCCTGCGCGATGGCGGCGAATACCTGTTCGGGAGTGCCGCAGCCGCCGTCTACCGTGAAGAGCTTGCCCTGAGCCGCGTAGTAATCTACGAGGGGAGCCGTCTGCGCGGCGTACGTATCGAGGCGGGCGCCCACCGTGGCGGGATTGTCGTCCTCGCGCTGATAGAGCGGTTTGCCGCACTTTGCACATGTCGTTGCGCCGTTGAGCGTCGATACATGATAGGTTGCGCCGCAGCTGCACATTCTTCTGCCGCAGATTCTGTCCATGAGAAGGGACTTATCCACGTCGATGTTGATGCAGAGGTCGACGTGAGCAAACTTATCGAGTTCCTCAGCCTGGAAGGTATTGCGGGGGAAGCCGTCGAGCATGAAGCCCGCGCCGACTTCGCCGTTTGTCAGCCTGTCTTTGACGAGCTCGCAGGTGACTTCGTCGGGGACGAGTTTGCCCGCGTCGATATAGCTCTTGGCGAGCTTGCCTATGGGCGTGCCGCCCTTGATGTTTGCCCTGAAAATGTCGCCCGTGGAAATGTGCGCGAGGCCGTACTTTTCTTGTATGAAAGCCGCCTGCGTACCCTTGCCGGCGCCGGGGGCACCGAGTAATACTATATTCATAATTAACCTCACAAAAATTGCTTGCTTGCGCACACAAGAATTTTTCGTGACTCTGAACTACATTGAGCCGCTTACTTTAAGAAGCCCTTGTAGTTCTTCATCATGAGCTGCGACTGCAACTGCTTGTCGAGTTCGAGCGCGACGGATACGACGATGAGTATACCCGTTGTGGAGAATACCGAGATGAGGTCGGTGTTCCAGCTGAGCGCCGTTGCGATTATGCCGAGTATGGAGGGGATAAACGCGACGAGCGACAGATATATTGCGCCGAACAGCGTTATTCTGTTGTTTATTCTCTTCAAGTATTCCGCAGTAGGTCTGCCGGGGCGAATACCCTGAATGAAGCCGCCGTTCTGCTGAATGGTCTTGGATACGTCCTCGGCATTGAACTGCATGGACGCATAGAAGAACGAGAATGCGAATATGAGCAGGCAGAGCGTTACCATGTAGATGAGCTGGCCGTACCAGTAGGGCGACGAGCCGGAGAACCACTGGGTTACGCCCGTTTCAAATGCCGAACCGGGCCAGAACAGGCTGGCGAGCATTGCGGGAACCGAAATGATGGCGAACGCGAATATCAAAGGCATGACGCCCGCGCCGGCTATGCGCATGGGGATGACGGACGACTGACCGCCGTACATCCTTCTGCCCTTGACCTGCTTTGCGTACTGAACGGGTATTTTCCTTTCGGAGAGGTCGACGGCAACGATTGCCGTGAACTCTACGATTGTCAAAAGGATGAAGCCCGCGATTTCCCACAGCGTGCCGGGGTTGCCGGTGAACACGTCGACAAATTTTTCGACGAGCTGGCTGCCCGCAGTGGAGATGATGCCCACGAAGATGATGAGCGAAATGCCGTTGGAAACGCCGTATTCGGTGATACGTTCGCCCAACCACATTACTATCATCGCGCCGGCGGTGTATACTACCGTGAGGAAGATGCCTGCAACCCACTGGGCGCCCGTTTCGCCTATGACGTTGCCGCCGAAGAGGTGAAGTTCGATGGATTCGCCCTGGATGCCGAAGTTAACTATAATACCTATCGACTGCGCGATCGCGAGGAGAATGGTTACGTATCTCGTTATCTGCGCAATCTTCTTCCTGCCGTCTTCGCCCTGTTTGGAGAGACGTTCAAGATAGGGAATGCCTACGCTTAATAACTGAATTATAATGGAGGCGTTGATATAGGGGCTGATACCGAGCGCAAACAGAGTTGCGTTGGCAAGCGAGCCGCCGGTGATAGAAGACATGAGCTCTAAGAAAGAGACGTCTGCTATCTGGCTGGCGAAACTGGATGCGTTCATGCCCGGTACGGGAATGTAGCAGCCCAGACGGAAAATGAGCAAAATGAGGAGGGTTATCCAGATCTTTTTGCGGATTTCCTTGTTTTTAAAACAATTTTTTATTGTTTCAAACATGTGGTTGCTCTCCTTCGGCGCCGCGCGGCGCCTGAGTCTTAATTACTTTACTATCTCAGCAGTGCCGCCGGCTTTTTCGATTGCTTCCTTTGCAGAAGCCGAGAATGCCGAAGCTTTAACGGTGAGCGCGACAGAAATTTCGCCGCCGCCGAGGACTTTGAGTCCGCCGTTGTTCTTTACGTTCTTGGCGAGAGAGTTCTCAACTACATAATCGTAGTCTACAACCGTACCCGCGGGAACGGACGAGAGCTGCGAAAGATTGACGATAAGATAAGACGTAGCCCACTTGTTGTGGAAACCTCTCTTGGGGATTCTTCTGTGGAGGGGCATCTGACCGCCTTCAAAACCGGGACGAACGCCGCCGCCCGAGCGAGCCCACTGACCTTTGTGACCCTTGCCGGACGTTTTGCCCTTGCCCGAGCCGATGCCTCTGCCTAATCTCTTGGGAGAAGTTGTTGCGCCCTCTGCGGGCTGTAATGTATCGATTCTCATGTTCTGTCTTCTCCTTTATGCCTCGACCTTTTCGACTTTGAGAAGGTAGCTTACCTTAGCTATCTGACCCATATTGGCGGGCGTTTCTTCCAAAACTTTGGTCTGGCGAATTTTTTTCAGTCCGAGCGCGGCAACGGTGGCTTTGATGCCCTTGTTCTCGTTGCTTACGCTCTTTACTAACGTAATCTTTACCATAGTTGTCCTCCGCTTAGCCTAAGATTTCCTCTACGGATTTGCCGCGGGCTGCGGCTACATCCTCGGGAGATTTGAGTGCGGCAAGACCGGCAACAGCCGCCTTTACGCAGTTGATGGGGTTGTTTGTGCCGTGCGACTTGGTGCGGATATCCTTTATGCCCGCAGCTTCCATCACGGCGCGGACGGGGCCGCCCGCGATAACGCCGGTACCTTGTGCGGCGGGCATCATTAAAACTGCGCCCCTGCCGTAAACGCCCTTTACCGTATGGGGGATGGACGTATCTTTAAGGTTGCACTTTACAAGGCTGCGCTTTGCCATTGCGGTGGCTTTTTCGATAGCTTCGGGAACTTCCTTACTCTTTCCCATGCCGTAGCCTACCGAACCCTTGCCGTCGCCGACGACGACGAGAGCCGCGAAACGCATGTTTCTGCCGCCCTTTACGGTTTTACTTACCCTGTTTACCTGAATGAGCTTTTTGATGAAGCCGTCGTCCTCATCTCTCCTTCTGGGTCTTGAATCTCTTCTCTGAGTCCTTTCTTTCTTTTCTTCCATAACCCTTGCTCCTTAGAAATTAAGTCCGGCTTCCCTTGCGCCGTCCGCGACTGCCTGCACGCGACCCGTGTAGAGGTAGCCGCCCCTGTCGAACACGACTTCCTTTACGCCGGCTGCGATTGCGCGCTCCGCCGCCTTTTTGCCTACGACCTTAGCCGCATCGGTTTTGGTCATATCCTTGATTTCCGCCTTAATGTCCTTTTCCATCGTGGAAGCAGAGCACAAGGTTACGCCCTTTACGTCGTCGATAACCTGCACATATATGTGATTGAGCGAACGATAGACGTTGAATCTGGGTGTCTGCGCCGTGCCCGAAATCTTTTTGCGGACTCTGGCGTGACGACGCTTTCTTTCCTCGTTTTTATTGATTTTCTTAATCATGATGTCTCCTTGAAATATATAAAAAATTAT
>ERZ1090868.1177-NODE-1179-length-13971-cov-5.012001_pt1 | contig 13971 bp, 6 predicted proteins | sample MGYA00478475_ERZ1090868 | MGnify/ENA primary metagenome ERZ1090868 (study PRJEB33644, sample SAMEA5815747) | chicken gut metagenome | biome: Chicken; feature: Gastrointestinal Tract; material: Caecum | place: Ireland | collected 2019-01-01 | study: A study of the...
CAGCGAGTACCGAAAAAGTGGTACGTCGGAAGACCCGTTCGCCTGGCTGAAAGAACGGAACATTGATTACAGATAGCTGCAAAGGAAAGACAACGGCGATCTCTGCTGAAGATATAAAAATCAAAAGTAAAATTTATATGGAGGTAAAATGATGAAACATTTTAGGGCAGCGGCGCTTTTGGCCGCGGGTGTGCTGACTGCAAGCGCGGTCGGATTTGCTGCTTGTCAGCCGCAGGGACAACATGGAAACAGGACGTCCGTCACGTTCTATGCGAACTATATTTCCAGCGAGGTATCCGCTCTGTACAACGAGATGATCGATACCTACAATCGGACGCAGGGTGCCGAGGACAAGGACAACGTATGGGTGAACAAATACGTTTCGACGGGCGAGATCTCGACGAGCAACCTCATCAGCATGTTCAACCAGCGGCAGTGCAACTACAACATCGTCGCCGTTTCCAATATGCAGTTCAAGTCGCTGATGGTGTCTTTGCCCAATGCGCTCGTCAAACTCGACGATTATCTTGACGATACCGCAAAGGAGAGGCTCGATTACGACCAGATCCCCGAAACGTCCGTCAACATGTGGCGCATGAACAGCACAAAGGATGCAGAGGACGGGAAATATCATGCCGGGATCGGCACAGACCTCAAAGGGATCCCCTTCGGGAACAACCCCCAGGTGCTGTTATACAACGAGCAGATCTTCTCCGAAGACCTCGGCATGAATATCATCTCCGTGGCGGAAGAGGATCTCGATGCCTACAACACGGCAAACGACACGCAGCTCATGCCGCACGGCTATGCGGAGTATTCGGCCGACAATACCGAGATCAAGGCGTGGGCGGATGCCGCAGGGCTGAAAACGGCGAAAAACCGCGCGGGCGATACCGTGTACAAGGTGTTCAATAACCGCATCGCCATGAACTGGGAGGAGATCCGCAACGTCGCACGCGATTACATGGCGCTCGAAGGCAATGCGGGCAGATACGGCTACATGTCGTCCTGGTGGTTCTCCTACGGCTGGTCCGTGGGCGGCGACTGCGTCGGCTGGGACGACGAAGAGGGGCAGTATGTCCTTTCGCTCGGCGACAAAGATCCCAACCTCCTCGCGCTCGAGGATGTGACCGTCAACGGCAGGGCATACAAGCAGGGCGAAGTCCTCGTGTATGAGGATATGAAGTATGTCCACGCGCACGAGAGCGAGTTTGAGGGCAAGTTCACGGAACTTCCCTCCATGTTCGATACGTTCGTGGAATTCAACCGCCTCGGCGTTCCCACCGATAAGGTCGTCACCAATGAGGGCGGCGAGAGCGGGAACGAGACGCTCAAGGGCTACGGCGTTGCAAAGAACACGGTCGATAACCACGCCACCGAGTTCACGTCCGGCAATTCGCCCATGGTCGTTGACTACTATTCGACGGTGCTGCTCACCTATCAGAATTCTTCCATCCGTCAGTACATCGACATTGCGCCCACCACGCAGTACCGTGAATACGAGGGCGGAAGCGTCTATGAGGAGAACGGGACGGAGTATCTGAAGGTGATCGGCGAAGACGGCTATACCGGCGAGCTTGAAACGGTGAAAAACAGCAAGGGCGAGGATGTCCCCGTCACGGGCATGATGTATGCCGCCGAGGAACCCAACTCTTCCGCGCTCTGCATTCCCGCCAATTCCGATCCCGAAAAATACGAAGCCGCGTTCAAGTTCATCAGCTGGGCGGCAGGTCCCGAGGGACAGGCGATCATGATGCGCGAAGGCTGGCGCGTTCCCAACCAGACCAACCTCGGCATGAGCGACGGCTTCCAGAATACGGAGGACAACCCCGTCGGCAACGTATACGCCGCTTCGCTCGCAAGTATGCATACCTATATGGGCGACTGGTCCTACTTTGAAAACGGAACGTGGATCGACGGCTGGTCGGAGCCGCTGAACGGTGAAGTCCGCCGCGGCGAAAAGACACTCGATTACTTCATTGATACCTATACGAATATGGCAAACACCGCTCTCAATGTCATGACGATTCGTTTCAGGAGGTAACGCCATGGCGGAAAAGATCCTGGCGGCGGAAGAAGTTCGCTCTGCTTCCGGTACGCACGTTTCCATGAAGCGGAAGAACATCAGGCGGAGATGGACGCCGCAGAACGTTGCGGCGCTCTGCCTGGCGCTCATCCCGCTCATAGGATTCATCGTGTTCAGCGGGTTTCCGCTCATCATCTCGCTCATCGCGCTGTTCTGCAACGTCAATCTCTATGATCTGAGCTCGATCTCGTGGAATGATTTTGCGGGGTTCAAGGCGCTCTTCGTGAACGGCTGGGCAAGCCAGACCTTCCCCATGGGCGGGCTTGGCATGACGTGGTACTTCGGGCGTTCCTGCCTCATCACGCTTTGGGTAGCGTCCACACAGTTCGTGACGCTGCTCATCGCGCTCGGCATTTCGGTGCTGCTTGCCACCCGTCCCAAGGGACAGAAAGTATTCCAGGCGCTCTATTTCGTGCCCTATATCTGTTCGACGGTCGCCATTTCCATTGTGTTCCAATGGATCTTCAAGGAGGACGCAACGGGCGTTCTCAACACGATGCTCGGCAAGACGCCCGAAACGGCCGTGCGATGGCTGCAGGATCCGAGCACCATCACCTGGTGTATCGTCCTCGTCACCATCTGGCAGGCGCCCGGGTACGGCATCGTCATGTATAAGGCGGCGCTCGTCAACGTCGATCCCACGCAGTACGAAGCGGCTGCGCTGGACGGCGCCAATTCCTGGCAGAAATTCTGGTACGTGACGCTCCCCGGCATCCGTCCGACGACGTTCTATCTGATGCTTACGGGCGTTTCGGCGGGGCTTCTGACGTATGACATCGCCAAGCTGCTCGTTCCGCTTGAAAGCTGGGGCTCGATCGGCGGCGAGGGGGGCATGGCGTTCACGCTCATGCGGTACGTCTATTACTGCATCAATATGCAGCCCACAAGCATGTCGAACGCGCCCTTCCTCGTGTCCTGTGCGTCCATCATCAGCTGGATCCTGTTCATCGTGACGGCGGCATGCTCGGTCGTTCTGTTCAAGCGCCGTGAAAAGAGCATGGAGGATTGATCATGGAACATATCCTTGAACAGAAAAAGCAACGCAAGGGGTTCAGGATCCGTCCTTCGAGGATCATCATTTTCTGTCTCCTTGTGCTTTATACGGTGTTTTTGTTCGCGCCGCTCTATATTGCGGTCGCGACCTCGATCACGAGCACGGAGGAACTGACGAGCAGCACGTCTTTCATCTGGTTCCCGCAGCATCCCACGTTCAAACCGTACGGGATGGTGTTCAGCGAGGACATCAACAAGATCAACACGGGCATTTCGTCGCTGCTCCTGGGCGTTGTGAACACGCTGTGGATGACGCTCCTTCCCCTTGTTATAGGGCTGCTCGTTTCGGGACTTTCGGCGTATGCGTACTGCAAGCTGGATTTCCCGGGAAAGAAGAAGCTGTTCAATTTCGCGTTCATTCTTTCCATGATCCCGCTCGGCGCATTCAGCATCATTTCCTACACCTTCTATTCCATTCTCGGCTGGGTGGGAACGCCGCTGCCCCTGATCATCCCCGGCATGTTCGGCGGCATGGGAACGGTGTTCTTCCTCAAAATGTATTACGAAGGGATCCCCGATTCCTATCTGGAAGCGGCGCGCATCGACGGCCTGGGCATGTTCGGCGGGTTTTTCTTCATCATCTTTCCGCTTGCCGTGCCCGCGTTCATCGCGCAGTTCATCTTCGGCTTCGTGGGCGGTTACAACAACTATCTCGGCCCGCTGCTCTATCTGCAGGGGAATCCGATGTCCATCACCTTGCAGCTCGTCCTGAGCGACGTCACGAACATCTTCCCCGGGATCGGCAGGGAAAACATTCACTGTGCGGCGGCGGTGCTCGGCATGCTGCCCCTCATCATCCTGTACTGCTTCCTGCAGAAATTCTTCATTGAAGGCGTTTCCGTGGGCGGCACCAAGGATTAAGTTGAAAAAATAAGGAGGAGATCCGATGAAAACAAAAAAAATAACAACGATTGCTCTCTCGGCACTTTTGTGCGCCTCGATGGTGCTTCCGCTCGCGGCGTGCAAAAATAAGCAGGGAGATGAGCGCATCGATTATTATTCGGGCGAGGATACAGATGCCCTCGGCGAATCGCTGATCGATGAAAACCTCTTCTTCAAGAATGAGCACAAGGGCCCCAACGCAGACCCCTTCATCCTTGACAATACCGCGCGTGACGGATACTACTATATCTATTCGACGATCGGGCATTTCATCGTGTACCGTTCCAAGAACATGATGGATCTGGAGCCCGTTACGCCTCTTCTCGATTTTTCGGCGGATTCTGCGGAATTCCGCGTGGCGAACACCGAATGCTGGGCGCCGGAAGTCGTGTATGATGACGCCGAGGAGTGCTATTACATGTTCTTCAGCGCATCGCCGCAGAACTATTGGTACTGTTCCGACGGCTCTTCCGTCAGCCAGGGCATGGGGATCGGAGAGGGCAATCAGGGCTGCAACATGTATGTTGCCAGATCGGACAGCCCCACGGGGCCTTTCAAGCTCGTCAACTTCCGTGATGAAGCGGCGAAGGAAGGCGGCTACTATCATGACTACAACACGGAAACGGGCAAAGTCATGGAGGGCACGGAAAACATCGGCAGAATGGGGACGGACGGCAGCGGTAAAAACACGATCTATACGGGTTCCAATACCGTGTATGAGTTTGCCTATCCGCAGGAGTTCATCGAATACTGCTATTTCCATCCCGAACTGTACCGCGAGAGCGCACAGGACGGAACGCAGGGCGGCATGGATGAGTACGTCAGCAACGGCATCAACCGCGGCATTGACCCGCATCCCTACGAATATAACGGCAAGAAGTATCTTTTCTGGACGTCGAGCAGAGGCCCCAACTTCATTCTCGGCGTGCAGATGAGAGAACGGGATGACGGCACCAGCAGCTGGCTCGATCCCGATTGGGACACGTTCAAAGTGATCACTGCCTGCTATTACTGGACGCCCGAGGACTATCTCGCCGAAAAGAACGGCGAGACAGTGGAGCACGTTCCCTACGAGGATACCAATCCCTATTCGGACGGTGCACAGCAGATCAACGAGGGGCCCGAGCTCCTGCACCGCAACGGCAGGTTCTACCTCACCTATTCCATCGGCTGGTATGAGACGAATTCCTATCAGGTCTGCGTCGCCGTTTCCGATACCGACGATCCGCTCGGCAACTATACCAAGCTCCCCGAAGATATGGGCGGCATCATGCTCTCCGGCAAGACGACGGGCAGCCAGGAAGCGACGGGCACGGGGCACCACAGCTTTGTCACCATCGGCGACCAGGAGTATATCTATTATCATACGCACGATACGTCCGCAATGGGCGGCCCCCGTCACGGCAACATCGACGAGCTCGAGTGGGTCACCATCAAGGATGAGGACGGGAACGACTTCGATATTCCCTACGTCAACGGACCTTCGGGCGTCATTCAGCCGCGCATTCACGGCGACCCCGCAAACGGACTGAGCCCTTACTATAACGTTGCGGAGGACGCGACCGTCACCGTGCCGGAGGAGGCGCTTGCCGAAGACTCGTCCGCTTCGTGGGCGAACGATGGGCTGCTCTCTACGGTACGTGTAAGCGGCGGCATTCAGATGTACGATACGTTCATTCAGGAAACGCGCCTGACGCAGACGGCGGTGGTTACCGTGGACCTTGCCGAAGCGGCCGACGTCACGGCGATCATGGTGTATGTTTCCAAGTACGCCAACGAGGCATTCACGCGGCTTCCGCTCGTGCAGTTTGAGGATGTGAACGGTCACGTCTATTATCTGGAGAACGTGGAACTCTGCAGTGATTATTATACCGCCTCCGACTACAACGGCGAGATCATGTACATTGCCGTGGCGGCGCCCATCTATGCGGAGTTCTATGAACTTGCCGACATCAAGACGGTACGCATCACGGTGGAAGTTCCCGAGTATGCCTCGTCGATCGGTATTTCCGAGATCAGGATCCTCGGTAAATAAGGAGGGAAAACGATGAAAAAAAAGACTGGTATCGTTGCGGTCGCGGCGGCGTTGTGCGCGCTCACCATGTCGATGGGCATCTTTGCCGCCTGTGCGCCGGAAGAGGTGAAAGAATACACGTTTACGGAGCCGGAGATCAGCAACCGTCCTGCGCCGGACGATGGCATCAATATCGACGGCGTGTTGGACGAGGAGGCATACACGAGCCGCCGCTGGATCAGGGGCGTGAAACTGGTCACGCAGAACCCCGGCGATGATACGAGCGTCGGCAAGGACTATGACGCCGTCGTGCGCCGTCTTGAAACGGCGGCGTCCGTCGAAATGACCGCAGTCATCGGGGAAAAGGGCGTCTATATCGGCGTTCATGTCGATGAAGGCGACGGGATCGTTTATATGAACTCCGACCGCGCAAGTTATATGAACAGCTGCGCGGAGCTGTACTTTGCACTTCCCGGCAACGACGACATCAAGGACACCGGATCGCTGGAGATCGACGTCATGCCCGACGGCACGATGCGCTTCAAAAAGAACTATGCGGGGGGAAACTGGTCCGACTTCCCTGCAACGAACGACATGGCGTCCTATTCCGCCGCGACGACGGACGGCACCATCAACGTCGACGCTCATTCCTACACGGTGGAAGTGTTCCTCACGTACGAACACCTCGATCTCGTGCAGCCCGGCGTGTCCGAAGCCATCAAAGAAGAGGGCGAGATCAGGCTGAATATTGCTCCCATCACGTCGTACAGCATCGACGGCACCACGGAAGGCGACCGCTGGTGGTGGATGATGGGCAGCCAGCTGGACGACGGCGCTTGGGCAAATACCGACGGCTGGTATCATTTCGATGAAAACGGGCTCATGTCCTATGATATTACGATCGCAGACGACATCGAGCACGGTTCCGTGATGGAGTGGTTGAATTACGATTGGGCGGCGGCAAATAATTCCGTCACCTTCCTTGCGAAGGCGGACGACGGTTACGCGCTCACCGATCTTACGGTCAACGGCATTTCCTACAAGGATAACATCGAATATCAGAACACGGCAATGACCAAGGCTGCGGTCACCATTCCCGCCTCCGTCGTAAATGAAAACCTTTCCGTCGATGCAACATTCACGGAGTTCGGCACCGAACCCGTGCAGTTTGAAGCGAGCGTCAAGGGCAGAAAGGTGGGGCAGGACGTGCAGTTTGCCGACGGCACGGAGGTGAATTTTGAAGGCGTGATCAGCTACGAATTCACCGTTACGGACGGCAGGATCTCGGGCGAGATCGTTCCCGGACTCTATGACATCAGCCTTTCGGGCGAAGGAACGGAGAACTATTCCGAACTCTTGCAGGTTTCCGTTCTTCCCAACCAGGCGCTCTCGCTCACCTTCCCTTACAGCGTGTTCGAGCAGTATCCCGGCGCGGAAGGCACGGTGGACAATACCTACGCCAACGAAGACGACAGCCGCGTGACGCTCGTGAGCGGCGATGCGTTCCCCGTTACCACCGATTACTACGGCGATTCCGCCTTCACGGCGACCTTCACGCTCTCGCAGGCGGAGCAGAACAACGGACACGGTATCCGCTACATCTTCGACGACGGCGTCGCGGTGCAGCCTTACGTCAAGTGGGGCAACGGCGCGCACGAAGGCAAATTCATCGTCGAATGGGCGGGTACGACCAACTGGGGCACCGATTCTGCGGCAGGCGGCGGAAATTGGGCGACCGTCGAACTTCCCGATTCGTTCGGCACAGCATTTGAAAACGGAACGGGCGTCGATCTCACGATCGTGCGCGACGGGCTTGACTTCTACGTTTTCGTCAGCATTTACGGGCAGCCCGAAACGCGCGTGCTCTCGCACAAGCTCACCGTAGATGAAACGTATGCACAGGAAGAGGGCAGATACGGCATTGCCGTCTGGGATCAGCGCGTCGGCGCCGAGATCCCCTTCGACGTGACGGAAGATGCGCAGGAGCTCTCCGCTCTGCTCAAACTCAACGTCACGGTCAACCAGCCCGAAAACGGCACGCTCACCGTGCAGGATAAGGATTCCCTTACCGTGAACGACGAACTTGTCATCACCGTGGAGCCCCAGGACGGCTATATCGTCAGGTATCTGAAAGTCAACGGTGAGGAAGTCGTCGTCAAGAACAGTGAATACAGGCTTGAAAAGGTTGATCTCGTCGCGTTTGCCGTGAACTATGAGGTGGAAGCCGCGTTCGAGGCGGCGGAGTCCGCTAACGTCACCTTTGACGTGGCATCCGTGCAGCGTTTGGGCGCGTCAGTGGATATGAACGGCAAGACGCTCGTCTTTGCGGGAGCGGGTGCAAGCAAAACTGCCGTTGTGACAGACGGCAAGGTGACGTTAGATCTTTACAAGGGGATCGATTACACCGTCACCGTGCAGGGCGAATCGTATTACGGCAGTGTGATTGTTACGTCTGAAACGACGGACGCGATCGCCTTCACCTACGACGTGTTCACGGAGAACCTTTTCGGCTCCGGCGGCGGCACGCTGGATGAAAGCAAGGCGAATGACGCAGATGCAAGTGTGACGAACGTCAATGCGGGCAAGATGTGGGCGGCAACGAATGAAACATTCGGCGACTCCGCATTCACGATGACCATCCAGCGGAGTGATTTTACGAATGATCATCTTGTCGTGGCGTTCATATTTGACGACGGTAAGTATGTCATGGCATCCCTTACGTCGAAAGACGGACATGTGCGTGCCGAATGGCGCGGTCAATGGGATGCATTCGAGCTTGGCGATGCCGCGAATCTGAAACCTGGAAACTGGGACGGCAAGACCTGCGGTCAATTTGACGAAGCGCTGGAAGGCGATGGCGTCGATCTGACGGTCGTGCGCAGCGGAAACAGCTTCTATCTGTTCCTTTCTGCCCACGGTGAACCGGAAGGCGCGGTGCTTGCCAATTCGTTCACGGTTGACGAAGCGTATCAGACGCTGGAAGGACATTGGGCGCTCGGCGCAGTCAATGCGACGGAAAACGCGGCGTTTGAATTTGTACTTGCCGAAGGCGCGGATGCCGTTGAAAATTGGACCGATCTGCTGTACTTCCATGCGGAAGCCACGGCGCAGGATGAAAACGGACAGGTCGAGCTGTCTGCCGGGAAGGCTCTCCTTGATGGCGGCAGCATCACCGTGACGGTCACGGCAAATATCGGCTATGCGGTCGAAAAGCTGCTTGTCAACGGCGTGGATAGGACGGCGGAACTTTCGGGCGGCAAGCTGACGCTCACGGCGGAGGACTGCCCCGACGGCAGCAGAACGATCGTTGTTTCCGTCACGTTTACAGAGGCGACGCCGATCTCCGTTACGGCGGAAGTTTCCGCGCTGCGCTTCGGACAAAAGGTCGATCTGGAGGACGCGGAAGTGCTCTTCTCGGGCGCGAATAACGAAACGCTCACCGTCGAGAACGGCAAGATCACGGGCATGATCGTCCCCGGTACCTATACTGTGACGCTCGTTGACATGAGCTATAACAGCATTTCCGTGACGATCGCCAACGACGGTACCGTTTCCGCCAACGACGGCAACAAGCTTGCCTTCACCTATGACATGTTTACGGTGAGCGTCGGCGAGATGGACGATTCGCACGAAAACGATGAAAACACTTATCTCATAAATGGTGCGAAGGGCGATCTGTGGGCGATCTCCAACGATAAGTTTGGCGACTCCGCCGTGACCGTCACGCTGCAAAAGAACGACTTTACGGGCGAATACGCTCCCATTGGCTACATCTTTGATGACAATAAATTAGTCATGGCGACCTTTAAAAATTCGCTTCGTGCAGAATGGCGAGATGATTACCTGCCGTTTAATCTGAGCACTGCTGATCTGCTGCATTCAAGCGGATGGAACGGAGCAGATTTTTCCGCGCTTTCGGAAGCGTTTGAGGGGGACGGGGTCGATTTCACACTCGTCCGCGACGGTCTGCATTTCTACATTTTCGTATCCGCCCACGGAAGCAACGAAAAATTCCTGGCAACGCAGATCACGATCTCCGATGCTTACGCTTCGCAGCAGGGGCACTGGGCAATCGGTGTGCTCGGAGCCGCGCAGGATGCGCAGATTGATTTTGTGCTCGTTGAAGATGCCGGAGCGGTGGAAGATCTTGTAAAACTCGACGTCACCGTTCAGACGGCGACGAACGGTTCCGTCACGGTGGAAAACGAAAATGCGCTTACCGTCGGCGACGAAGTGAAGATCACCGTAACGCCCCAGGAAGGGTATCGGCTGGATAAGCTCACCGTCAACGGCAGCCCCGTGACGCCTTCCGTTGATGAGACGGCCTATTATTACACCTATCGTCTGCCCAACGGCGCCAAGCCGGAGGTTACGGTCGGGGCATCGTTCTTTGCGTCGGAAAAGGTTTCTGCAACGGTCGCCGTACCTTCCGTGCAGCGTTTGGGAGCGTCAGTGGATATGAACGGCAAAACGCTCGTCTTTGTGGGCGATTACGGTCGCCTGGAGGCGGTCGTTGCGAACGGCCAAGTGACGGTCGGTCTGTATACGGGCGTAGAATACACTGTCACCGTCAAGGATGAGCCTTATTACGGCAGTCAGAGCATGACGGGCGCAGCGTCCGCTACGGTTTCCTTCACCTACGACGCGTTTACGGCGAACGGCATCGGTGCCAATGAGGGCACGGCGATCGATGATTCCAATGCCAACACGGATAAGTATATTACGGCAACGGAAGGCGGAAGGATCTGGGCTGTCATGAACGAAGGCTCGCTCGATTCCGTGTTCAAGGCGACGTTCAGCTCCAAAACTTCTACAGCCGATGGCGAGATCCGTACAGTGGTCTATACCTTTGAAGACAAGACTGCCGTTATTCCGATCGTCAAGAAAGGTGACGGTGATCAGATCAAAGTGGAATGGCAGGGTTGGGCTGAATTTGGCTTGAACAACGTTCATCAGGTCTGGAACACCAAGACGTATGGAGGAGCGCTGTGGGAGGCTTACAACGGCGACGGCATCGATTTCATCATGGTGCGCAGCGGGCGGACGGTCTATGTGTTCCTTTCCGTGGCGGGTCAGCCCGATACGGCGGTGCTTTACGACACATACACGTTCGATGCGAAGTATGAGAATGTCAAGGGTCATTTCGGCATCGGCGTCGGCCGCGATGTGCCTGCCGGCAGCAATCTGTACTTTGATTATTCCGAAGATGCGGAAGAAGTCGCCGCTTGGGTCGAAAAGGCTTCTGCACAGGAGTAAATCGGCGGGGCGCATCTCTCTCATAAAGGGGCATAAGTTCCTGTGAGTGCCTGGGCGGGGGGGCATTGCCGCCCCGCCTTTACTCATGGAAAAAGGACGGATATATGGAAAAATATTGTACGCACGTCACGGTCACGGAGAGGATCCGTCTCGACCTGTTCACGCCCGCCTGTTTCCGCGTGCGCGTCTCCTCCCTTGCGGGGGAGCCCTTCCCGCCGCAGTACGAGATCCCGTTTGCGGTGGGGCACACGCAGCCGTGGACACCCGTTTCTTGCCGCGTATCCGACGACGGCCCGCTCGTGCGGACGGAAACGGAGGAACTCATCATCCGCGTCTGGAAAGAAACGGGCGAGATCTACGTCGAAGATGCGGGCGGGAAGCGGCTCTATCCCGTTCCCGCGCAGAAATACGGGATGTTCCTTAATCATTGCATCGTGTTCGACAGCGCAAGTTTTCATCAGGAATACAGCACCTGTTCGCGCTATGCACATTGGTTCTACAGAGAAGAGAGCGGACTTTACGACGTGTTCCTCGCCGAGGACGCGCTTCTGGATACCTTCTTCGTCTATGCTCCGACTTACCGCGAAGGCTACGCGCGTTTTTCCGCGCTTGTGGGCGCGGAGCCCATGCTGCCGAAAAAGGGCTACGGATACTATCAGACGCAGCATCTGAGCGCGGACGGAACACAGGGGCGCCTTTTGCGCACGGCGCGTCTTTTGCGCGAACATGACATTCCGTGCGATACCCTCATCGTCGATTACGAGTGGGGTGATGGCGCGGACGGCGGAAAGGAGCTGCCGTGGGGCAGCCGCCTCACATGGTCGGAGGAATACGCCTCTCCGCTTTCGCCCGCCGAAATGCTCGCAAAACTCAAAGAGATGCATTTTGATGTCATGGCCATCCATCACAGCGTTCCTGCCTATGAGGGCAGGAGCGACGAGGGCTGGGTGTGCCGCGAATACCCTGCCGACATCTGGTGGCGGGAGATGGAGCGCCTCCTGCAAGACGGCGTTGCGGGCACCTGGCAGGATACGCGCCAGACGGACGTCACCAACGCCCGCATCTATGCGGGGCTGGAGCGGCGAACGGGCAGACGCGTCTCCATGCTCTCCGATTACGACGTGCTGTATTGTTACAGCTGGGCAAAGGGGAGCGTTCTCTCTCCGTACAAACAGCGCATCGGCGGCAGGCGCACGCCCTTCTTCTGGACAGGCGACATGACGTTCTGGGAGCAGGAGGAACTTGCGTTCCAGGTCAACGCCATCGTCAACGAACACGGCGCGCTCAAGGGGATCTCCTATCTCACGAACGATGCCATGCGCCCAGGCGGCACTCTGCTCGGCGCGCGATGCGACGCCTTTCTTGCACTCAATTCCGTGGCACGTTCCCACAATCACAAGCCGTGGGAGGGGAACCATGCGGACGACGACATTGCCGGGCGCATCGCCATCGGGGGCGAGGAGCATACCGCCGGGAATAAGCGCGAGGACGAGCTTCTCGGGCTTTCCTGTCAGGATGAAACGAGAGAGGCGATCACGAGAAAATACTTGAAACTCCGCTACCGCCTGCTGCCCTATCTCTATACGGCGGCACGGCAGACTTACGATACAGGACTTCCGCTCACGCGGCCCCTGATGGTCGTATTTGAAGAGGATGAACGCTGCAGCCGCAATCAGTATCCCCTGCAATACATGTTGGGGGACGATCTGCTCGTGTGCCCCGTCTGTCATGAGCAGCCGCGCATGAACGTATATCTGCCTGCAGGCTGCGATTGGGTGGACTTCTTCACGGGCACGGAATATGCGGGCGGCAGGGAATATCCTTTTGACGTGAGCGATCTTGCCTGCCTGCCTCTCTTTGTGCGTGCGGGGAGCGTTATTCCCATGCGTGCGGACTGTAATTGGATCGGAGGGGAGGAAAAAGAACTGTATCTCGTCGTGTTCGGCGAGGGAAAGGGCACGCTTCGCCTCTATGAGGACGACGGCGTTTCCCTCGGCTACCGCAGCGGGGACTGCGCCTTTCTTCCCGTCACGTCCGAGGCGGACGCGGCGTCTGTTCTTGTTACGATCGCGCCCGCAGAGGGGAAATTCCCCGTTTTACCGCGCCGCGTCTGCGTGCGGTGGAAGGGGAAGGAGGCATGGACAGAGTATGACGGCGTGCATCCGAGCAGCGTCCGTCTGAATGTATAAGGAGATGGGAAAAATGAGAAAAAGACCGTTTTTTGCTTTGTGCCTGGCTGTTGTGCTGCTCGGCTGTTTTGCGGGCTGCGCATCGGAGCCGGAACATGAACACGACCTCAAACGCACCGCCGCCCGCGGCGCCACCTGCGAGCAGGACGGCAACATACAATATTGGTACTGCGAAGGCTGCGGAAAGTACTTTTCGGATGCCGGGGCGGAGCACGAGATCGCCCAGGCGGACACCGTCATTTCCGCAAGGCATACCCTGCGCGAAGTTGCGGCGGTCACCGCCGACGATCTGTTTGCCTGCAATTCCATCGGGCACTGGCGCTGTGTTTCCTGCGGCGCTTTGTTCACCGATGCCGAAGGCTCGCAGCAACTTTCCGAGGAGGATGTATATGAACAAAAGGCATTCACGCTTACCGATGCATCCGTAACTGCGGAAAACGCAGTGGACTATCTCTATGCGCAGACGGAGGACGGAAACGCCGACGCTGCCG
>ERZ1090868.1178-NODE-1180-length-13968-cov-5.566592_pt1 | contig 13968 bp, 15 predicted proteins | sample MGYA00478475_ERZ1090868 | MGnify/ENA primary metagenome ERZ1090868 (study PRJEB33644, sample SAMEA5815747) | chicken gut metagenome | biome: Chicken; feature: Gastrointestinal Tract; material: Caecum | place: Ireland | collected 2019-01-01 | study: A study of...
GGATATTGTTGTTATTTACGATAAAATCCATACTTTTTAGCCACCTCCAATACAATTTTTGCCCCTTCGTCGTGCCATCCTACGCTAGAAGTAGTTCCGTCAGCTTTGACAGCAATAAATCCTTTGTCTGAATAATAATATGCGTGTTGAGTGCCGTTGTGCTGTTCGATGGCAAACAAGGCATTTTTGACAATGTTCTGTGCATCCTCCGGTGTAATGCCTCTTTCTGCCATGCGCTCCAAGGTGTGCTCATTAAATTCAAGCTGTTTTTGAAGCTTAGGTGCGGTCACGAATTTTTCTGTCAGCTTAATTTTACCATCTTCGCGCAGCGACTGCAATTCCTGATTTACGTCATCCAGTCTTTGCCGAAGCCGAGCCGCCCAGCTTGCCTTACTCGCCGCATTTCGTCTAAAGTCCGCCGCCTGTTCGCGGAAATTGTCTTGCTGTGTGCGGGCGCGGCGCAGTTTTACCGTCACCGCGCCGCCGATGTGAAACACCTTGCCCTGCCACACGGCATGGCTGGGGCGTGCGCCCGGATGGGCGGTTACTTCCACAAATTCGCAACCCATTTCTTCCATGCTCCGTCTTTAGATATGGCAACTATCAACGGGGTTGCAACAAGTGATTTTGTGGTTGTCCCCGTAGAGACGAACGACTTTACTGGCTGGAAAAAGAAATTGAACGGGAGAGCCGAAGGGGGGGAGGAGCTGGAAGTACTCGCCACGGGATGCACCGCCGGGGCATCCGGGATGCCGGGCAGCGGCGGACTTTCCGATAAGACGACGATTGCCGGATAGATTGCTGATTGCAAGACATTGATTGAAACAAAGCGGCTGGTGCTTTTTTGTATGACGAAAACCACTTGCAAAGTAGGCTGCGAAACCGTACAGAGCTTAATTCGAAAAAAATAAAAGCATCTTTGGCAAAATCTGCTAAACCATGAACAAAGGTCAAATATGCTCTTTTCAAAAAAACAGCGGAATCCATGCAGTGTATCTATCACTGTCATGGGTTCCGCTGTGATCATAATATGAACTTGGCAATCAAACTTACTGGCAATATATGCACACTTTGGTGTTAAAAACTGCCGTGGGTATTCGGATGATATTTTTGCCGTGTTGCGGCGCCGCCGCGAAGGTGGCGTTCCTCCTTATTCAGTTGAAGCACCCGCTGGACGCTCTCGTATAATGCACGATTTTGTGTTTTCAGACGTTCTGTTAAATCTTTGTGCACCGTGGACTTACTGATTCCAAACTTTTTTGCAGCGCTGCGGACGGTTGCTCCTGTTTGCGTCACATACTCGCCCAGCGCGATGGCTCTTTCCTCCGGATTTCCTTTCATACAAGCGCACCTCCCGACAGAAAACTGTTGTTTTTACTGCGGAAAGCATCTGCAATTTTTACGATATCCTTATGTACCGTCGATTTGCTTACGCCGAATTTTTTGGCGGCACTTCGCACGGTGGCATTGTGTTCCAACACATACTGTGCCAAAATAATGGCACGCTCCTCCGGATTTCCCTTCATACCCCAGCCTTCCCTCCTTTTCGGTCTTTACGGTTATATATATGGGTAAAAACACAAAGGTATGCAATTTGCTGATGTCGATTTGAAGTTGCTTCCCATGATTTTTTCACAATTATGAGATATAATAAGCAAAAAATGGAGGAGGATATGATATGCCGTTTTTCTTTTTGCCGGATAGGTACTATATTCTGCTGGTCATTCCTGCAATGCTTATAGCCCTTTGGGCCCAAATGCGTGTAAAAAGCGCGTTTGCGCAATACAGCCGTGTAACAGTATTCAGCGGATTAACAGGTGCCCAAGCTGCACGGCGCATTTTAGACGCCAACGGTTTAAGCAATGTGCGCATTGAAATGGTTCCGGGCAATTTGAGCGACCACTACGATCCGTCTGCGCAGGTAGTGCGTCTTTCGCAGGATGTTTATGCGAAAAGCACCGTGGCAGCTGTGGGCGTTGCGGCACACGAAACCGGCCATGCCATTCAGCACGCCGTCGGTTATGCCCCCCTGACATTAAGAAACGCGATTATCCCGCTGACGAATATCGGTTCCGGCCTCTCGATTCCTTTGGTTCTCATTGGCTTTTTTATGGGGTTGCAGTCGCTGGTAACACTGGGAATTTTGCTGTTCAGCCTTGTGACGGTGTTTCAGCTGATTACTCTTCCCGTGGAGTTTAACGCCAGTCGGCGCGCCTTGCAGACCTTGGAAAATTACAATATGGTCACCGAGCAAGAGCAGGAGGGAGTACAGCGCGTTTTGACGGCTGCGGCGCTGACATATGTTGCCGCGCTGATCGTCAGCGTAGCAAACCTGCTGCGTTTGATTCTGCTGTTTGGCGGCAGAAGGGATGACCGATAAGGAGTATCAAAAATCATGGACGTAGAAAAAAGCTTTCGAGTGGAAAAAACGGAACTGATGCGAAGTTTTTTACTCACGGATCAAGACCAGGATGCTTTGCAGCGGTTGGAAGAATTCAATCATTTGATGATGAAGTATCATGCGGTGATTCGTGAAGTGACGACAAAGCTGGAAATTTTAAATGACGAATTTTCTCATTCCAAACGGCGAAACCCGATTGAAACCATTTCTTTCCGCATTAAAAAGCCCATCAGCATTGCGCAAAAGCTTCGAAGAAAAGGCGTTCCCGTCGCAGTGGATTCCATCATGTCCACGCTCAACGACGTAGCCGGAATCCGCGTGATTTGCTCTTTTGTCGACGATATTTATGCGGTGGCGGAAATGCTGATTCAACAAGACGATGTCCGCTTAATTGAGAAAAAGGATTATATTCAAAACCCCAAGCCCAACGGGTACCGAAGCCTTCACTTGGTGTTGGAAGTGCCGGTGTTCTTTTCGACACACAAAGAGCCGATGCGCGTAGAAGTGCAGATTCGCACGGTGGCGATGGATTTTTGGGCGAGTTTGGAGCATCAAATTCGGTATAAAAATCATACGGCGGAAACACGCCGCATTGCCGGAGAGTTAAATGAGTGTGCGGATGTGATTGCTCAGACGGATTTGCGCATGCAGGCTCTTCGCGACGAAGTAATGAAACAGCAGGAATGAAGCGCGGTGACATTTTTGATGCGCTCATCTTTTTACAAAAAAAGCCGTAAGGCGGGATGTTTTCCCGCCTTACGGCTTTTTTGAATCAGTCTTCTTTTTGCGCGGTGCTTTGTTTTCCGAGCCGCCCGATCAGAGAAGAGAGCGCCACCAGAAGAATGGTTGCCGCAAGCATCAGGGTGCAAAGGGCGTTGATTTCCGGTGTAACACCCGTTTTCAGCTGTGAATAAATTTTAATCGGCAGTGTGTTGACATTTACGCCGGTGACAAAAACGCTGATAATCACGTCGTCAAAGCTCATGGCAAAACTTAAAAGCATGCCGGAAGCAATGGCGGGTGCGAGAAGCGGAAGCGTAACATCTAAAAATACCCGCAGTTCTCCTGCGCCAAGATCACGCGCCGCCTCTGCCAGCGAGGGATCCATGCCCACTAAACGAGCCTTTACCAGCATGTAAATATAGGGGATGCAAAAGGCGGTGTGTGCGATAATGAGCGTCGTCATGCCGAAGGGGAGGCCGATGAGCGAGAAAAACGTCATGAATACCATGCCGAGAATGATTTCGGGAATCATGATGGGCAGTGTGGAAAGGTATTCAATCGGCTTTTTGCTTCGAGCCTGCAAGCGCGTGAAGGCCACGGCGCCCAGCGTGCCGATTAAAGCGGCGCAGACGCTGGAGCACAGGCCCAGCACAATGCTGTTGATGAGCGCTTGAAACATGTCCTTGTCCCGGAATAATGTTTCGTACCAAGTGAGAGAAAATCCGCTCCAGACACTGGAAATTTTGCTCTCGTTGAACGAATACACCACAACGAGGATGATGGGCAAATACAAGATAACGGTGACAATCCCCAGAAACAAGTGGGGCAAACGGTTTTTCTGTTTCATAAAATGCCCTCCAGCTCGTTGGAATGCGTCACGCGCTTATAAAGTGTAATCATCAGCGACGTTAAAATCATTAAAACAACGCTGAGCGCCGCCGCAAACGGCCAGTTATGCGCTTTCATCAGCTGGTCTTGAATTAAACTGCCGACGAGAACAATTTTGTTGCCGCCCAGAAGGTCTGCGATAAAAAACAGACCCATTGACGGAATAAAGGTTAAAATCACGCCCGACAACAGTCCCGGAAGCGTCAGCTTGAGCGTAACGGTATAAAATGCCTGAAACGGCGTAGCGCCAAGGTCACGCGCAGCCTGCACCAAGTTCCAATCCAGCTTTTCTGCGCTGGAGTATACCGCCAGAATCATAAACTGCAAAAGCGCATACACCATTCCCACTACAACGGCCTCATAAGAGTAAAGCAGTTTGAGGGGTTTATCGATAAGCCCCAGCCCCATGAGAAGCTGGTCAAGCGTGCCTTTGGCGCGGAAAATGATAATCCAGCCGTACAGGCGAATCAGCGAAGAGGTCCAAAAGGGCACCATCAGCAAAAGCATCATGCGCTTTTTCCAGCGGGCAGAAAGCTTTGCCATAAAATAGCCGAACGGATAGCCGATCAGAACAATAAAAAATGTACTTGTGAGCGCCAGACGAAAGGACTCCACAAAGGTTTCTAAGTAGACGGGAGTTAAAATATTTTGGTAGTTGGCAAGCGTAAATTCATGCACAACGCCCCAGACATCGGCGCGTTTTTGAAAGCTGAGAATTAGCATGTACACGAGAGGGCCGAGCACAAACACAAGTGTAAAAAGGTACAACGGCAGAGCGGCCAGCCAGACAGCCCCGTTTTTTTTATGCGGTTTATTCATGCGGCGCCTCCAAGTCTACGGGAACGGCATGAAATGCCTGCCATGTCAGCATAACCTGTTCTCCGATTTTTACAGGAAGGTCAATGCCGTGGCGGCTCGCAACCACTTCACTGCCGTCCGAAAGGCGAAGAGCAATCCGCAGCATTCCGCCCGCAAAGCTTTTTTCAGACACTGTGGCAGGAATGCCGCATGCGTCGGGCGCGTTGGAAAACTCAATTTGTTCACTGCGCACCGCCAGGGAAATTTCCTGCCCGGCTGTGAGCGGGTAATGCAGTGTTTGCACCATGCCGCACCCGCCGCTGCATTGAAGCTTGGCAACCCCGTTTTCTACGCTCTGCACCGTGGCTTTTAAAATATTGGCCGTGCCGACAAAACGTGCCACATACGATGTTTTAGGCAAATCGTATACCTCCGAAGGGGTTCCGATCTGCTCAAAGCGGCCTTCGCGCATGACAACAATGCGGTCGGACATATTGAGCGCTTCTTCTTGGTCGTGCGTGATGTAAATAAAAGTGATGCCAAGGCTTTTTTGCAGGGCTTTCAGTTCCTGCTGCATTTGACGGCGAAGCTGAAGGTCGAGCGCGCCGAGCGGTTCGTCGAGCAAAAGCACCTTCGGACGGTTAACCACGGCGCGCGCAATCGCAACACGCTGGCGCTGTCCGCCGGAAAGCTCATTCGGCATGCGCTTTTCATAGCCGGTGAGCTGAACCAGTTCGAGTGCATCCCGCACGGCCTGTTCAATCTCTGCCTTCGGACGTTTTTTCAGCTTTAAGCTGTATGCAACGTTTGCGGCAACCGTCATGTGCGGAAACAGTGCGTAATTTTGAAATACTGTGTTGACATCGCGCCGGTTGGGCGGCGTTTGCGTTACGTCTTTTCCCTCTAAGAGGACGCGCCCGGTATCCGGGCTTTCAAGCCCGGCAATAATGCGGAGCGTTGTGGTTTTTCCGCATCCGGACGAGCCCAGCAGTGTGATAAACTCGCCCTGTGCAACAGAAAGGGAGATGCCCTTTAACACTTGGGTATCTCCAAAACTTTTTGTAATTCCTTCCAGCTGTAAAATTGGTTGATTCATAAATGACACCCCACTTTTTTGCGTTCTGCCTTTCGCCAATGTGCGGGAAAACGCAAAAAATAAACATCGAAGCATGGTTTGAAAACCATGCAAAACGAATTGAACGGCATCTGAAAAGATGCTTTAACTTTAAGTATATCAAATTTTTATGCATTGTGCGCGCCTTTTTGGAAAAAAAGACCCCGGAGGTGTGACAATTTTTTATCAAAAAAGGAAAGAAAACTTGCTAACTTTACCAAAATAGTCTGTTTTTTTCTTATCGGCAAAAGGAAGACAAGAAAAAAGCTGGTAAAATGCAACTAAATATGAAACAATAGAGATGCGGGCGATCTCCTGCGGAAATCAGGTGCAATCGGATTGGCAAAGCGCCTGCGCGGGGAAAAATTTCGACACATAAGGAAAAGGGAAGGAAATGCAACAGGATTGTCAATATGAGTTTGTGCTGCTGCCCCGTTGCGTGTAGCTGCTCGAAACGGTTTTACACATTGCCGCACAGCCGGAGCTTTCCGTCGAATGCAAGCAGATGCTTTCTGACATGGCAAGAAAAATATTAGAGGCACTGTAAAAACAATGCGCGCCGCAGTTTTTTTGCGACGCGCATTTGAACCATATTCTTTTTTTCGAGGCAAGACGTTCTCTTTATCAAATTTTCCGAACGCGTGTATCCCCGCCGCCTTTTACGGATGGTTGCAAATACTTAAAAGTTTATTGGAAAAATCTTTTAAAAGCGCTTCTACTTCTTCCTGCTGCACACGATGCCGAATTTCGCAGCGCGTTTGAGGCGCGGGACTGAAAAAATCCGAAAGTGACAGCTGAAACGCACTTGTCAAGCGATTGATTACTTCAATGCTGGGATTCTTTTTTCCTTCTTCCAGGGTAGATACATAAGAAACATGAAGGTTGGCATACTCTGCAAGCTGTTCTTGCGTCCATCCCCGTTCCGGCCGCAGCGATTGTATGCGATGTCCTACCCAAGCGGTTACATCACTCATTCCGTTCACTCCTTCTTATTATAAGAAGGATAGCATGTGTCTATCAAAAGAGGAATACTCAATAAAATAAATTATAACACTTTCAATCGAGTGGGATAGATGAAGCAGGATACTTTTCTGATATCCTTACTCGAACTGTTCCGGGAACAGCTTGCGGAAGCTTTCGCTGAAAGGCGGATAACAAATGCCGCGCTCGGTCACAATTGCGGTAATCAAGCTGTGGTCTGTGACATCAAAAGCCGGGTTGTAGCAATTGACACCTTCCGGAGCAACGGGTTCGGCAAAGAATTTTTTGCGAATTTCATCCGGCTCGCGCAGCTCAATTTCAATATCGTCGCCGGTTGCGCAGTGGAAATCAATCGTGGAAGAGGGGCCGAGTACGTAGAACGGCACGTTGTAGTGCTTTGCCAGCACCGCAACGCTGCTGGTGCCGATTTTGTTTGCCGCATCGCCATTGAGTGCAACGCGGTCACAGCCCACGAAGCAGGCCTGAATTTTGCCCTGCTCCATCACCATACCGGCCATGTTGTCGCAAATAAGCGTGACATCCACGCCGGCGCGCTGAAGTTCGTAAGCCGTCAGGCGTGCGCCCTGCAAAAGGGGGCGTGTTTCGTCGCAGTAGGCCTTCAAATTCATGCCGCGCTCTTTGGCGAGATAAAACGGGCCTTGGCCGGTTCCGTAGCGTGACGTGGCAAGCGGGCCGGCGTTGCAGTGGGTCAAAACCGTATCGCCGTCTTTGACAAGCGAAAGCCCGTAAGAGGAAATGGCATAACACATGTCAATGTCCTCTTGATGAATGGCGCAGGCTTCGGCGCGCATGGCTTCCAGCAAAGCGGCGTGAGAGTCGCCGGAGTGGCTCTTGGCGCAGGCGTCCATCCGGTCGAGCATCTTGCTCAGGTTCACGGCTGTGGGGCGCGAAGAGTTAAGATAATCCTTTTGGCGCACCAGCTCTTTGTAAAACGGCTCAAATTCCTCGTGCGGAATTTGCAGCGCCAATACATACAGCGCGTAAGCGGCAAAGATGCCGATGCACGGCGCGCCGCGCACCTGAAGCTCATAGATGGCGCGGAAAAGCTCCTCGGCTTTGTTGGTTTCTTTGTAAATCGTCCGGTTGGGAAGCTGCGTTTGGTCGATGTAAACAACGCGGGTTCCGTCGTCGGAAAGACGCACGTTGTCGATATGGGTAACCTGTTGCAATTCCATTTTGTGACACTCCTTTTTGTTTCACATTTGCGGCAGGGGCAAGACACAAGGCCCGTACCTTCTGATAACGAATTATAACACACAGACGGACAAGCCCGCAAGCAAAAAGGCAAAGAGATTGGCTTTGGAATGGTTTGGCCGAGCCCCCCCCGGCAGGGATGATTGATAGATTGCACCGACTGTGTTATGATAAAAACAAGACAGCGGCACTTCCGACAAAAATCTCCCAAGCTGTTTTGCCGTATTTTGCAATACGCTGTACAGTTTCGGACGGTCGGTGAAAAAGCGGTGCCGAAAAGTGATGATTCGTGTTGAGGTGAAAAATGAAAGCTGCAATTATTGGTTGTGGGTTCAGCGGACAGGTTCACGCTGCGGCGCTGCGCGCCTGCGGGGTGGAGATTGCCGCTGTTGTGTCAGTGGACGAGCAGGCTGTACGGCGCTTTGCCGAGCAATGGAACATTCCCGTATTTGGTACGGCACAAGAGCTTGCGTTTGCAGACGAAATTGATGTGGTTCATATCTGCACGCCCCCGAATACGCATGGGCAGATTGTGCGTGATATGCTTTCGCACAAAAAGCATGTGCTGTGTGAAAAGCCGCTTTCGCTGGACGAAAAAGAAGCGGCGGAGCTGGCGGATTTGGCAGATGCTTCGGGCCTGGTGTGTGCGCTGACGTTCAACGTGCGCTATCACATGGCGTGCGCGAGGGCAAAGGAAATTTTGGACAGCGGCGAGCTGGGCCGTGTTTTGATGATTCACGGCAATTATATGCAGGAGTTTCACGCGCTTCCTGCTCCGATGGACTGGCGTTATAACGAAACGCTGGCCGGAACGATGCGCGCTGTGTCGGAAATCGGCAGCCATTGGCTGGATTTGGCCTCGTACCTGACGGGCCTGCGCGCCGAGGCGGTGAGCGCAACCTTCGGGTGCTTTCATCCGCAGCGCGTGCTCAAGGACGGCATGATGTACCCCGTTCATCAAGGAGTGGAAGGAACGCCGGTTGCCGTTCACACCGAAGATGCCGCCGCAGTAACAATCCGCTATGAAAACGGGGTGCTCGGGAATGTATTGCTTTCCGAAGTATCACCGGGGCGCGGGAACCGTTTAACCATCGAAATTACCTGTGAAAACGGAAATTTGTGGTGGAATGAAGAAGACAACAATCTTTTGCACACCGCCCGCAAAGGTCAGGGTGTTCACACCGAGGTGTTTGCGTTCGGAAACGGCTTTTCCGACACGTTCCAAGCGCTTGTGCGCGAGATGTACGAGGTGATTCAGGGAAAAGCGTCTGCAAAGAGTACATACCCCACCTTTGCACAGGGCGCGCAGACCGCTGCGGTATGCCGCGCTGTTTACGACAGCGCGAAGAATGATTCACGCTGGACATGGGTGGAAAGGCAGGGAAAAGCATGACGGCACAGGAAGTAATGGAGGCGCTGGGGCTCGAGCCGCTTGAAGGAGAGGGCGGCCTTTACCGGCAAACTTATCAAAGCGGAGAAACGCCGCGCCCGATGGCAACGGCGATTTATTATATGCTCACGCCGGACACGTTTTCGCACCTGCATCGTTTGGACGCGGATGAAATGTATCATTTTTATCTCGGGGACGCGGTGGAACTGTGCGAGCTCATGCCGGACGGCTCTTCGTGCGTAACCGAGCTGGGTCCGGATTTGGCACGCGGACAGCAGGTTCAGCACTTAGTCAAAGCGGGAACGTGGCAGGGCTCGCGGCTGAAAGCGGGCGGTGCATGGGCACTTTTGGGTACGACGATGTCGCCCGGCTACGAGCAGTCGGGCTACGAACATGGCGACAGAGCTTTGCTGAGCCGGGAGTATCCCGCGCGGGCGGTGCAGATTGCGGCCTTGACAAATGAAACCGCAGAAAATCAAAAATAAGGGCGAAATTTTGCGCAATTCTTAAAAAATAAGAAGAAAAATATTGCACAAAAAGAAAGAGCGTGTTAAACTATAATCGACCCTGTAAAGTATTTTCCCTTCGTGTGAGGGAATGATATCAGGAAAAAAAGGAAAAGGAAAAGGTTGAAAACAATGAAAAAGATTGCTAGCTTTTTAGTGGCCTGCTCGATGGTGCTCGGTTTGGCCGGATGCGCCGGCTCTCCCGTATCTTCCAGCGCTGCGGGCGCAGGTTCTTCTGCTGCGGGTTCTGCTGCGGCTTCGACAGCAGGTTCTGCGGCTTCGGCAGAGGGCATGAAGATTGTGTTCGTGTCCAGCCCGAGCGGTGTGGACGACGGGTCCTTCGTGCAAAACAGCTATGAAGGCGTGCTGAACTTCATTGATTCGCGCGGCAGCATCGACACGGTGACCGATATCGTTGAGCCGACCGGTGATACAACAGCAGCTGTACAGGCTGTGGCAGACGTCATCGCTGACTATGATGTCATCGTGACTCCGGGCTTCCAATTTGCAGGCATCGGTACTTTGGCACAGGAAAATCCGGACAAGCAGTTCATTTTGATTGACACTGTGGCAACGGATGAGAGCGGCAATGTTGCTGAGCTGGACAACGTGACCAGCCTGATTTTTGCCGAAGAGGAAGGCGGCTTCTTCGCGGGCCTGGCTGCTGCTTTGACAACCAAGACGGGTAAAGTGGCTTCTGTACACGGCGTTGCTTTTGAGTCCAACGTCAACTATCAGTACGGCTTTGAGTCCGGTGTGAAGTATGCGAATGAGCATTACGGCACAACGGCCGAAGTAGTGGAAATCGCCGCTTATGCAGGCACCGACAGCACCGGAAACAACGTTGGCGGCAACTATGTCGGCAAGTTTGATGATCCTGCAACGGGCAAGATCATTGGTCAGACTTTGATCGGCGAGGGATGCGACGTGCTGTTCGCGGCAGCGGGCGACTCCGGCAACGGTGTATTGACCGCAGTCAAAGAGGCAAAAGACGTTTATTTCATCGGCTGCGACGCAGACCAGTATGACGACGGCGCAAACGGCGATTCCAACGTAGTGCTGACCTCCAGCTTGAAATGCATGGATGTGACGGTTGAGCGTGAGCTGAACAAGATTGTCGACGGTACTTTTGCAGGCGGCACGCAGCTGCTGAAAGCAGACAGCGATTCCACCGGCTTTGTGAGCGAGGAAGGCCGTCAGCAGCTCAGCGAAGATGCTCTGACGAAAATGAATGAGTGCTTGCAGCTCGTAAAAGACGGAACGATTGTTCCGGCGTCTGCTACCAACGGCTACACGCCGGAAGATTTCCCCGGCTTGAAATAATGCTGAAAGTCAGCGTGCGGGCTTTGGCTGCACACTGCTGAAAGGGCGATAAGGAAAGGGGAACGAAAGCGTTCCCCTTTTTTATATGGCTGATGTCAGGGGCTTTCTGAAAAGTTGAAATTTTCCGCTTTTTTTGTAAGAAGTGGTGTCTGATGTGTTAAAAATGCTTGAACCCCATAGGGAATTTCCGGGCTTTTTGCCTTGCGGCTCCACACGTCTTATGAAGAATCTGTCCATTTCTTTGTTTTCAGAAACGCCCCGGCGCTGCGCTGTTTTCGGCTTTTTACAATTTCATTTGCTAAAGGAGGCAACACCATGAAGCCCATCATCGAGCTTCGGCACATTACAAAGCGCTTTCCCGGCATTGTTGCCAATGACGATGTGAGTTTGACCATTCAAAAGGGCGAGATTTTTGCGCTCTTAGGAGAAAACGGTGCGGGGAAATCGACGTTAATGAGCATTTTGTTTGGCATGTATGAGCCGGACGAAGGAGAAATTTTCATTCGGGGCGAAAAGGTTCGCATTACTTCGCCCAGCCATGCAACAAAGCTGAACATTGGTATGGTGCACCAGCACTTCAAGCTGGTAGAAAATTTTACCGTTACGGAAAATATTGTTCTTGGCATGGAGCCTCAAAAGCGCATTGCGGGCATTTTCCCCACGGTAGATATCAAGGGCACCAATCAAAAGATTGCCGAGCTCTCTAAGCGTTACGGGTTAGAGGTGGAACCGACGGCGAAAATTGAAGATTTGAGCGTTTCCATTCAACAGCGCGTTGAAATTTTAAAAATGCTGTACCGGGAAGCCGAAATTATGATTTTTGACGAGCCGACCGCGATGCTCACACCGCAGGAGATTGAGTCGCTTTTGCAAGTGATCCGCAATCTGCGCGATGCCGGAAAAACCATTATTTTGATTACGCACAAGCTGGAGGAAATCAAGCAGGTGGCCGATCGCTGTGCAGTTTTGTGCCGCGGAAAGCTTGTCAGCGAATGTGATGTAGCCACCACCAGCACCCATGATATGGCTTACATGATGGTGGGGCGCGAAGTATCTGAGGAAATGGAAAAAGAGCCGGTTTCTCCGGGCGAGGAAGTTTTGCGCATTGAAAACCTGACAGTGAAGAATTCGGCGGGCTTCCCGGTTGTGAAAGATGTTTCCTTTTCCATTCACGAAGGCGAAATTTTTGCTGTGGCAGGCGTGTCCGGAAACGGACAGGAAGAACTGGCGGATGCCATTGCCGGAATGGTGAAAGCGGCAGGCGGCAAAATTTATTTGGCCGGGCAGGATATTACGCAAATGCCCATTCGCAAGCGCAACGAATCCGGTGTGGCATATATCCCTGCCGACCGTCATGCAACCGGTATGGTAATGGATTTTACGCTTTCGGAAAATCTGCTTTTGAAGAATTATTACAAGCCTCCTTATTGCGTGCACGGCTGGTTAAAGCGTGACCGGTTTGACAAAAAAAGCAGTGAGTTAATTGAAAAGTATGATATTCGGTGCGGACAGGGCTGCGATACCATCGTTCGCTCAATGAGCGGCGGCAATCAGCAAAAAGCAATTATCGCACGTGAGATTGATCAAAATGCGAAGGTGATTTTGTTTGTTCAGCCGACGCGCGGCCTTGATATCGGCGCGATTGAAAATATTCATCGTCAAATTTTGGAGCAGCGCAGCAAAGGAAAAGCAATTTTGCTGATTTCGCTGGAACTGGAAGAAGTAATGAAGCTGGCGGATACCATCGGCGTGATTTACAGCGGTGAGCTTTTGAAAACCGCCCCGGCAGAAAGCCTGACGGTCAATCAGGTGGGCAATTATATGATGGGTGTTACGACATGAAAAAGAAGAGCAATCACTTGAAAGCCGCGTTATTGGCGGTGATGGGCGATGAAAAGCGCCAAAATATTACTGTGCCGCTCTTAGAAGTATTGTTCGGACTTTTGGCAGGTGCGGTGATTTTTCTGATTCTCGGGAAAAATCCTTTGCAGGCATTCAATGCGTTTTTGCAAGGGTGCGGCATTTCGGCAAAAGCGAATTATGCGGGCGGTAAAGGAATGTTTACCGATTTCATGGGCTACCTCGACAACTGGACGCCGATGCTGTTTGCGGCGCTGTCGGTTGCAGTGGCATTTAAGGCGGGTTTATTTAACATCGGTGTTTCCGGCCAAATGCTGATGGCGGGCTTTACCGCTATGGTAACGGTTGGTTATTCGCCGCTCCCGGCCATTGTCGCAAAACCGCTGGTAATTATTATCGGTATCGTGGTAGGCGCGCTGGTTGGCGCTTTGATCGGATATTTGAAGTATCGGTTCAACATCAATGAAGTGGTTTCCTCCATTATGCTGAACTATATTTTTCAGTATGTTCTCAGCTTTTTTATTTTCACGTTTTTCATCAATCCGCTTACAAGACAGTCACAGGCAATTTCAGACGCCTCACGCCTGACGCTTCAAAATGTCATGATTGCAGGATATAAAACGGTGATTCCGCTGGGCTTTGTTCTTGCAGTCATTGCGGTAGCCGTCATGCATTATCTGATCCATCATACCAAATTTGGTTATGAGCTCAAGGCCGTTGGCTTAAACCCCAAAGCCTCAAAGTATGCAGGCATCAACGTGCGCCGCAA
>ERZ1090868.1179-NODE-1181-length-13961-cov-6.057170_pt1 | contig 13961 bp, 9 predicted proteins | sample MGYA00478475_ERZ1090868 | MGnify/ENA primary metagenome ERZ1090868 (study PRJEB33644, sample SAMEA5815747) | chicken gut metagenome | biome: Chicken; feature: Gastrointestinal Tract; material: Caecum | place: Ireland | collected 2019-01-01 | study: A study of the...
GGCACAAGCCCATGAGTATTGCTGGTATTCTGAATTTTTTCATCTTATTTCTCCCTGAAAATCAAGATTTGATCGAACCGATCATGACGCCTTTGACGAAATATTTCTGCAGCCACGGGTAGATGCACAGGATGGGCAGGATGGATACGACGATCATCGCCGCGTTCTGCCCCTGCGAGAAGAGCAGCGTGGGGTCGACCTGTATGCCGCCGTCGCCGTAACCCTCCGACTGCGAATTGTTGAGCACGTTCCGCAGTTCGAGCGCGAGGGGATACAGATCGTCTCTCCTGGTGAGCAGGATCGAAGGCCAGTACCAATCGTCCCACTTTGCCACGATGTAGAAGAGGCTGACGGTGGCGATGCCCGCTTTGCTCAACGGGATGACGAACTGCCAGAGCACGCGGAAGTCGCTCGCGCCGTCGAGGTAACAGGACTCGATGAGCTCCTTCGGCACCTGGTTGAAAAAGTTGCGAAGCACGATCATGTTGAAGGTGTTGATGCCGAAAGGAATGATGAGAGAGGCGAGGTTGTTCAGCCCGATGACGTCGCCGACGGTGAGATAGAACGGGATCAGACCGCCGCTGAAGAACATCGTGATGATGATGAAGGTAAAGATGATGCGCAGCCCGGGCACCCCCTTCTTCGTGAAGGCATAGGCGCCGAGGGAGGTGAGCACCATCGAATACAGCGTGCCGCCGATCGTTACCAGCAAGCTGATGAGGAACGCCTGCCCGACGCGGCCCTGATTGAAGATGACCTTGTATGCCTCGAAATTGAAATGCTTCGGGATGACGAGCAGCCCGGAATTGAGGTAATCCGCCTTCGAGGAAAAGCTTAACAGAAAAACATACACCACCGGGAACAGGCAGAAGAGGGAAAACAGGGTGATGAGCGTGTAGTTGACGATGTCGAACACATACACCTTTTTCTTCTTCCGCATCTTCGGCTGTGCGGGAGGCACCGCTTCGCTCTGCGCGTTCTGCGGCAATACTTCTTCTTCGGTTGCAAGAACCGTCGTATTTTCAGTCATTGCGATCCCTCCTTAATCCAAAGAATACATACTGTAGCCGCACATTTTTTTGGTGAGCCAGTTGCCCGTGAGGAGCAGGATAAAGTTGATGACGTTTTTGAACAGACCAACCGCCGTGGACTGCTCTATCTCTCCGTCGGAAACGCCCAGCCGGTACACGAGCGTGTCGATGATGTCCGCCACGTCGTAAACCGTTTTATTGTACAGATTGTAGACGGAATCGAAGCCGGCGTTCATGATGTTGGAGATCTGCATGATGAGCATGACCGCGATGATGGGCAGGATGCACGGGAATGTGATGAAACGGACAAGGCCGAACCGCTTGCAGCCGTCTATCTTCGCCGCTTCGTACAGCGTGGGGTCTATGCCGGAGATCGCCGCTATGTAGATGACGGTGCCCCAGCCCGTACTCTTCCATAATTCGCTGCCGATGAGCAGGAAGTAGAAATACCTGGAATCGAGCAGGAAATTGATCCTGCCGATGCCCATCGCCTCGAGTATGTTGTTCACAAGCCCGTCGTCGATGGCGAACATGGTTTTGACCAGCCCGCCGATGATGACCCACGATATGAAGTTGGGGAGGTAGACGATGGTCTGCGCGCTGCGCTTGAAGATCCGCGACGTCACCTCGTTGAGCAGCAGCGCGAGGATGATGGGTGCGGGGAAACAGATCACCAGCTTGAGGAGGCTGATGACGATGGTGTTGCGGATGGCGGGTACCATGCCCGCATTCCTGAACACGACCTCGAAATTTTCCCACCCGACCCACGGGCTGCCCAGAATGCCCATCGTGTGCCGGTAATTTTTCCAGGCGAGCACGATGCCGTACATCGGCACATAGCTGAAGATCACATAAAAGGCGACGACGGGCAGCAGCATCAGGTAAATGTATCTGTTTTTGATGATGCTGCGCAGCAACGGGTTTTTCTGCCGCAAACCCGTCTGCCCTGCCAATTTTGTTGCTTTCATTCGGTCTCCTTCCGCCGCCGGACGGAGCCGGCGGGCTTTCTTTGACGTTTTGCCGCCGCGGCGGCGCTCATGCCCCCTGCCCGCAGATACGGGCGGACGGCAGACGGGCGCGGAAGATCGCCGCGCCCGGCTCTTTGTTTTCGGGTTTTGTTTCCTTATTTAAGGGAGCGGCGGCGCCGCTCCCTCAAAGCCTGTCAGGACCTCTTTTTGCGGGCAAGCACGAGGCAGACGCACGCGCCGGCCAGTACGGGCAGCCCTGCCGCGAGGGAAACCGCCGTGACGGTGCCGCTGCAACCGCCTCTGCCGCCGTCGACATCGCCGCCGCCCGTCGCGTTCTGCGTCGTCTTGGCGTACAGCGTCAGGTCGGTCGGGTTGTCGCGGTCGAATCCGGTGAACTTCTGCGTGAGTCCGGCGTCGAGATACCAGCCGTCAAAGGTGTAGCCTTCCTTTTCGTAGGTCTTTGCCTCTTCGGAACCGCTCACGGTGTAGGTGCTGGTGAACAGCTTCTCTTCGCCGTCATAATAGGTAACGGTGTATTCGGTCTCGCCGGCGTCGATGATGATGCAGCCGCCGTTGTTGATGGTAACGGAATAATCGCTGCCGTCGTCTTCGAGAGGGAACTGCGAGATCTCGTAATAATACACGTCGTTGAGTTCGCAGCCTTCGAGCACGGTGATCGTGAAGGAAACGGTATGCCTGCCCTCGCTTATCTCGGTGCCGGGGGTGTACGCCTGCCCGTCGAGCTTGATGCCCGTGACGGCGACGGCGCTTTCGTCATAATCGAAACGGACGGTGTAGCCGTATTCCGCCGAAACGGAGAGCTGCTTCACGTTTGCGTAATCGGACTGTATGTAGCCGTACAGCTGCCCTTCTCCCCTGTCGATCCACCAGACGTTTGCGGGGATCGTGACGCCCGTGTTGAGCGTGACGTTCATCGTTTTGGGAAGGACGTTGTTCATGATGTTGTCTACCGTGTTCACGTCGGTGACGAAAAGGTCGAGCGCTTCGGTATCGAGCTCGGCGACGCTGTCGATATAATCGCCTTCATACGTCGCGGTTTCGCCCTTATAGAGCTGCTGGGCATTGGCGGCGGAGAGGGCGCAGTCGAACACCTTGCAGTCTTTGATGTCGACGGTGGAATACCCTTCCTGCGAGCCGCCGTTGATGTTGCACTGCGCGCCGATGGAGAAGGCGTAGTCTTCCGACTTTTTGGTCATCTCGACGTGCTTCACCGTCTTGCTCGCTTTCAGTTCGCCGTTGATGTAGATGTTGAAGGTATTGGTTTCCGCGTCGGCGGAGACGAGCAGCGTCGTCCATACGTTGGTGTTCCAGGGAACGACGATGGTGTTCTTTTCCATCCAGGACTGCTTTTCGGTGTCGTCGGCGCCTTCGGCGTCATCGAAATGATTGATCTGTATTTCGATGCCGTCTTTCCAGGGGGTGATCTGGAAGGCGTTGTTGTATTTGCCGCAGGCGAGCACATAGTGGTCGCCGATCATGTTCATGTTGTCGCGGCGGAAGGTGATCTCGACGGAGAAAGAGCCGGAGATCAGGTCGGAGAAGTCATAGGCGCTCGCGCCCAGCCGGGGCGCGTACAGGTTCGCGCCGATTTTGGAAGAAAGCTGCCCGTCCTCTCCGCGGTTGGAAACAAACTGCGCGTATTTGCTGCCGTCGGTGTCCGACTGCTGGGTGAGGCAGGTGACCAACTCTTCCGTTGCGGGATCGGTATACTGCCCGATGACGGGCGTGAGATCGAAGTTGCCCATCGTGTCTTTGCCCATGTTGTCGGGATCTTCAAACTCGTACCATACGAGCGGATTGATCTCGGGCGCGGCTGCAGCAGCCGACGCGCGCGGCATCGCCGCGGCGACGATGCCGAAGCAGAGCAGCAGCGCCGCAAGGGCGGCGAGCACATAATTGATCTTTTTAAGAGCTCTCATGATTTCCTCCTGTTCAAGAAACGTTGTTTACTTTCTGCGCCTTTCCGGACGCGACGTACTCGTTGTATTCGTCGATCATGTCCTGGCCGCTGTAGTCTTCTTTATACTCTTTGACGAAGGAGCGCCACTTGCCCTGCAGGTTGGAGCTTACGGTATAGAGCTGATCCCAGCCGAACGTTTTGGCGTCGTAAGTCCAATCCGCCGCGAACATATCGTTGGAATCATTTTCGATGTTGCTGATGGTCGTCCAGAAATAGTCGTAAGCGCCTTCGCGGTAGTCGATCATCGCGTCCGTCTGCAGGTCGGGATAGTCTTCCCTGTAGAGGCAGGCGGCAGACCGCTCCATCGCTTCCGCGCTGAGGTCGCCGTTGGTGACCGTTTCCACGCCGTAATGCCCCGTCCAATACACCAGCCCGTACAGCTGCGTCGCCGTATCGACTGACTGTATATTGGGATAGAAGCCCTTTTCGTTCGCTTCGAGGAGCGTCGTCTTGTTGCCTTCCGCATCCTCGGTGTAGTGCACGCCCTCTACCCCGTAAAGGATGAGTTCTATGCCCTCGTCGCTGTACAGATAATCGAAGAGTTTGAGGCACTTTTCGATGCGCGCCTCGCTCATGCGGCCGTTGATGCAGTAACCCTGCCAATAACCGTTCTGCCCCGCGCCGCCGAACGAGCCGTCTCTGCCGGCGGGAGGAGCGATCATGGCGACTTTCGCGGTCGCCTCTTCGATGGAGCAGTTATACACGTCCATCAGGCCGGAAACGAAGGTGTTCAGCCAGTTCTGCGCATAGATCATGCCGACCTTGCCCTGCATGAAGCGATCCTGCTTGGCGCTATTATCGGCGGTGATGGAGTCTTTGGACATATACCCGTCCGCCATCAGCTTGTTGAGGAATGCCGTGGCGTACATGGACTCGTCGGTCAGCTCCGCGGGGACGTAGCCTCCCTCTTCTTCGTCATAGACCCAATTATTCCAGCCGGTGCCGAAAGCGATGTATACCCAGCTGTCCATATCTTTGTTGGACTCGGAGAAATAACCCGTCGTATCGTTCTGCCCGTTTCCGTCCGGATCGTAAATGGTGAACGCGCGCGCCAGGCGGTAGAACTTCAAGAGATCGGTGGGAAGGGTGAACTTCCACTGCTCGTACAGGTCATCCGTCATTTCCGATGCGCTCGAAATGATGCCGTCGGACACGAGGATGGAGGCGAGCTTTTTGTTGAGGTTGTCTATCCAGTCCTGCCGCACATAGAGCGATTTTTCGTTCTCCCACGTTGTGGGGATGAACCATGTTTTGCCCTCCGCATAGGAGATGTTGCTCTTCATGTACTCGAACTGCTGCATACGTTCGTACAGGTTGGGATAGGTGTCCTTCGTGCTCTCGTTGACGTAGTCGCTGATGGCGATGATGTCTCCCTCGGAGATGAGGCTCTCGAAAAAGTCGGCGCTCTGCGGGCCGTTGGTGAGGAAGATCTCGGGGAGGTCGCCGTCGGTCTGGCGCAGCATCAGCTGCGTCTGCCACGTTTCGCTGGAACCGGATTCCGCGATGATGTCGGCGCCGACGTTCTTTTTGACCTCCGCATACACGGGAGAATTGGACTCCCTCGCCGAGTTGAAGGATGCCCAGTCGTTTTTGAACACCGTGATGCTGGTGACGTCTTCGGGGTTCTCGTTTTCATCGAATCCGCCGCCGCCTCTGCCGCACGCCGCAAAGGGCAGGCAGAAACAGGCACACAGCAGCGCGGATGCCGCCGCTTTGAAAATTTTGTTCATTGTTACCTCCGTTTTGTGATATAGTCTGCGCGGTATCCGAGGGCGGACGAGCCGCCCCCGGTGCGCTGTTTTGTTCAGTTATTCCTCTTCCTGCGGATGAGCACCGCGCAGACGGCGAGGAGCGCCGCCGCGGCTATGCCCGCAGACGTTCCGATGACGGTGCCGGAGCAGCCGCCGGAAGGTTTGGGATCGTCGGGGTCGCCGGGATCGCCGGGGTCGCCGGGGTCGCCCGGATCGGGCTCGGTCGCTTCTTTTTCAAACGTCGCCTGAATGACGGAGGCGTCTTCGAGGGTGAAGGTGTACTTGCCGTCCGTTCCCGCGGTGATCGCCTCGCCGTTCACGGTGACGGATTTGACGATATACCCTTCATCGGGCGTTACCGTTACGGTGACGGTATCCCCCGCGCTGCCGGAAGTTTTATCCGCCTTTACTGTGCCGTGGCTCGACGGGATGACGTCTACGTTGTACACCGCCGCTTCAAAGGTGGCGGAAACGGTGGTTTCGCCCTCTACCGTAAAGGTATACTTGCCGTTTTCCGGCTCGATGGCGGTGCCGTTTACCGTGACGCCGGTGAGCGCGTAATGCGCGGCGGGCGTGGCGGTGATCTCGACGACCGTGCCGTAGACCGCCTTTTCAGCGGAGAGGGTGATGGTGCCGCCTTCGACGTCTGCCGCCGTCAGCGTGTACTCGATCGCTGCAAATTCCGCCGTGACGACGACGTCTTTTTCCGCAAGTTTGAAGGTGTAGACGCCGTCAACGGGCTGCAGTTCGGTGCCGTCTACCTTGACGGACTTGGTGTAGTAATGCGCGGCAGGCGTGGCAGTGATCTCGACGACCGCACCTGTGACGCCGCCCGAAACGTTAGCGGCGATGGTGCCGTTTTCGCCCTGCTTCAAGGTCACCTTGTAGCCCAGCTCGACGCTGACCTCCGCCTTGACAGTCACCGCGCCGACCGCGGAAGGCAGGCCGCAGCCGATGCCGCCCGCCATGCCTGTGGCATACCATTTGCCGTCGTTTTCATCTTTTTCGACGGACAGCCAGTTCACCGCGACGTTCTTCGTCGTTTCGTCGGAAAGGGTGGCGACGACGGTCGCCGCGTTGAGGTTGGCGAGCATTTCGCTCTGCGACATGGAGGTGAGGAGCTGCGTCTTTGTGGGCTGGTTTTCGCCGAAGTCTGCCTCGGTGCCCACGGAAGCGATGTATGTATCCACGCTGTTGGACTGCATCTTACCTGTTTTTACCAGCGTTTCTACCTGCGCGTCGGTCATCGCGAAGTCATAGATCTTCACGGACGAGAAGGTGACGGAAGCTGTTTCGCCGTCATAGATGACGGGTTTCCCATTGCTGTACAGGCCGCCGATGCCCATGCCGGTGTTTTCCGTCTTCTGATAGGCGAAGTCTCCCTTTTTGATGAGTTCGCCGGAAGAGGTGCTGCCGCTCAGCGGAACGGGGACGAGGGCGCCCTGGCTGATCTTCTTGCCGTTGACCCAGACGTACGCCATCGGGTCGCCTTCGGCGTCGAACCTGCCCTCGAGGTCGAACACGCAGTCTACCTGATACCATTCGCCTTTCGTTATAAAGCCGAGCTCGCCGCCCCACCAGCTGTCATGCGTGCCCGTGTCGATACGGAGCATAAATTTGTCCGGCGCATCTTCATGAATGACCAAGTTGAAGCCCGCGGAACGATCTTTTTCGCGGAAGTCGCCGGTGCCGAACAGGCCCCACCATTCCGCATCCGCGAACTCGTTGACGCGGAACCGGATGGAGAAGGTGGCTTCTTTGAGGTACTCGACGCTGTCTTTCCCGGCGGCGTTGCCCGCGTCATAGAGCATATCGCCCTGCGTGAGGGTGACGCCGTCTTCAGACCATTCGGGGGAACCCACGGCGGTGAGGTCGAAATTGCCGGAGCTGTCTTTGAGCATATCTTCCTGCGAGGCGAACTCGTAGGAGACCGCGGGAGGGAGGTCTATGACCTCATCCACCACGTTGATCTTCGCGCGCGCCTTTATGTTGTCGGGGTTGGCGATGTCGGTAATGGTGCCCTCCACATAGGTGGCGTCGCTTTCCTCGATGAGTTTCTCCCAGCGCACCGTGCCCTTGCGGGTGCTCTCGTCGGACATCGTTATGTCGAGGAGGGACGTCGTGGGGAGATACTGCATCCTTTCTTCTTCCGTGCCTTCCGCAGGAATGCCCAGACTGTCAGTCAGATCAAATGTGGCTGATGAAGGCTTGCAGGTCAAATCGCTCCCGGCGATTTGACCCCCTTCCTCATATGAGGAAATTTCGCCTGCGGTCATCGCGAAATTGTAAATTTTTACGTCGGAAATTTTTCCCTTGAAGAAATCGTTTGCGTTGGCATCCCACACGCAGCTTCCGCCGATGGAGAAGCGCATGTTGCCGTCCTGCAGGTTCCAGTCGGTGGGGACGTCGAAATTGTAACTCGTGGCGGCGCCGTCTACATATACGGTCATCTTGCCGCCGAGCTGTACCGAGAGAGCGATGCTGTATTCGGTACCCGGCACGATGTTTTTTATGATCTCGTTGCCCAAGTCTCTGTTCCCGCCGGGATGGCCGTCTTCAATGCCGTACGCCGTAAAGCGAAGGGGCGTCACCGCTTCAGCATCTCCGGTAGCCGCCGTACCCTGCCCGAGAGTAAACCAGCACCATTTGGTCGCCTCCCACATATTGTAGCCGAAGCCTACCGGCTGCATCTGTTTCACCGTATGGGTTTCCGGCGTCATCTTATAGACCAGCGTGAAACTCGTCAGGTCTTCAGAGAGGTCGCCTGTTTCACCCTCCGTGCCCAGCTTTGCAGCGCCGTCAAACGTCGCCTGCCCGTTCGCGACAGTGACGGAACCGGAGCCGATCTTCGACAGGTTGTAGTTGCCCATCGCGTCCTTGCCGGGGTCGGAAGGGTCGTCGAACTTGTACCATACGAGCGGGTCGATGGGTGTATCCGCCGCCCGCGCCGTGGAGGTGAACATGCTCACTCCCAGCGCCGTGAAGGCGAGCGCGAGGGCGAGAAGGATCACCTTCAGCCTGTTTGCCATGCTTTTTGTCATTTTCATTCCTCCCTTATTTGGGCTTTTGCCGCGGTATACGCCCGGCGGAACAGGCAGGCGGGGGCGGGCACCCCTCCGCCGGCTCTTTCCGCACGGGGCAGAAACCGATGCGGCAGTTCTGCCCAAAAAATTTGATTTTGCCGCCGTATGTCCCCGAACGGGGCTTTCGGCAACTGCTACTATATTTTTAGCACGAAAACGGCGGACTGTCAATACCGATTTCTCAAATCAAGTCATTTTTTTTGTCCTCTTCGGCAAAAAACGGCAAAGAAATATTGACTTTTCGCGGCGCGGCTGTTACAATGGAGGCACAGGGCACGGGCGGAAGGCGCGGGAGGAAAGCGCAGCGGACGCCCGTCGCCGACGGAAAAGGAGGCCGAAAAAATGAATTATTGCCCCTTCGATGAGATAAAAAACCTGACTTTAGAGCCGATCTCCTTCTATTTCAAGGCGTTTGATTACGATTTTCGTATGGGGATGCATCATCACCCCTACTTCGAGATCATGTATGCGAGCCAGGATTCCTTCGACGTTTATATCCATTACGAGGACAAAAATCTGCCCACGAAAAAAGTGACCGTGCAGCAGGGGCAATTCATTTTTTTCGATGCCATGACCTATCACAGGCTCGTGATCCCCGATACAAGACCGCGCATGATCTACAACGTGGAGCTCGACGCCAAGAGCCCGAACGAATACAACCCCTGCAACGTGAACGCGGCGATGCCCGTCGATTATTCCGCGGTGATACGCGGCTGCAACCTCGAAAGGCTGGGAGGAGGAACGGCGGGGTTTACCCTGCTGACGGATACCGCGCAGGTGGAATACGCACTGAAAAACCTGATCACCCTGCACAAGGAGCCGATACACACGCTCGACCGCGCCCTCGCCGCACAGTATTCCATCGTGAACCTGCTCGTGGAGATCTCTTCCTGCATGCAGACCGTTTCCTTCGGCGCGCTGCCCTATATCAAGAAGGCGAACGAATACATAGCTAACAACTACACGAAAAAGATATCCCTCGGCGACATCTCGGACTACGTCGGCATCAATAAATCGTACTTACAGCGGCAGTATAAGAAATATACGGGTTCCACCATCCTCAACGCCATAAACACCATGCGCATAAAGCGCGCGGTGTATCACCTGAAGGCGTCGCCCTATCCCGTCAAAAAGATCGCGGAGCTGGTCGGGTTTTCCAGCAAACAGCAGATAGAGTACGAATTTCAGAAGCTCATGGGCACGACCCCTTCCGAATACAGGAAGAAGTACGAGAACGCGACCGTCGACCATCATGCGGAGATCTACAGGTCATCTTCCACACCCTTCTCGCTCCCTTCTCCGACGGCGGAGGAAGGAAAAAAATAAAAAAAGAGCGCCCGCAAAGGCGCTCCTTTTTTTACCGTAAAGTTAAATTTCCTGCATTGCCCTGCCGCAGCGCATGAGGTCTGCGGTGCCGTGCTCCCTGCGCCATTCGTCGTCCATGAACACGGCGAAAGTCGTCGTGCGTTCGATGCCCGCCGAGCGGTAAAACTCCAGATCGCGGCGGACGCGCGACTCGTCGAACGGGAGCGCGGCCGCTTTGTTCCTGTCCCAATCGCAGAAGAGGGAAACGTCGAGGAAATATTCGAGCACGCGCGCCGACTCTGCGGGGAATATCTTCAGAAGGCGGAGGAGCATCTCTTTGTTCGCCCTGTTGCTCTCGTCGTCGCCGTCGATGGGCACGAGATGGTTCCTGCGGATGGGCGCAAATTCGAGGAACATATCCTTGTCCGGCTTTTCGGTGGGCAGGGCGAGCGAGTCGTCGTAGGCGAGGAAGCTCAATTTCGCCTGCGGGTCGTAGCGCTTCAGCCCGCGCAGGATGCTCTTCATGATGCGCATATTCTGGTCGGCGCCGTTGAGATGGCGGCACTTGTCGCAATGGCAGAGCATATCGCGCTTGTCGTCGCTCCACAGAAAATAGTTGTGCGAGGTCTGGCGCAGGAGAAGGGCGTACTTGTAGGCGGAAAGCTCCACATATTCGAGCGCCTCTTCGTTGCTGACGCAGAAATTCCAATCGCCCACGCGCTCGCCGCTTTCATTCATGCGGAACCACTGCGGGAAACAGGAAAAGAGCGAGCGCGGCAGGAGCCAATCCACCGAGTGCAGTTCCTGTTCGACGGCGATGCCCGCATTCTCGAACTTGTCGATGAGTTCGCGGGTCTGTTTTTTCAGCAGCCAGTTCATGTGCCATTCCATACCGCCGTACGGATAGAGCGAATGCAGCCCGAGCTTGTTGTAGCCGCCTTCGCGCAGAAGCGGAAGCCAGTTTTCATTGAACTCTTTGTTCAGGATGATGATGCCTCGTTCCTTCATGTTTTTCTCCCTGTAAACGAAATTTGCGCCCATTATAGCATACTATACCGTCGTTTGCAACAGTTTTATGAATATATTTTTTGTTTTTATGCGGCATATTTCGGGAGGCAAATAAAAAAGCCCGCGCCTGTGCGCGGGCAAAGGGGTCACAATTCGATTCCGAGGCCGTCGTAAGCGACGCGGATGCCGTGCGGGGAAAGCAGCCTTTCGAGATTTTCCTGCAGGGGCGCGCCGTTATGCGAAAAGTGGTTGGCGTAGCAGAGGGTATCCCCGTCCGCGTTGCCGTTTTCCGTGAGGCGGGCGAGGACGCGCACGCAGCCGTCGACCCCCATATGACAGCCTTCGTCGGAAACGGGGTTGGCGACCATCGTGCAGTCGAGGCTGACGAGATCGAAGCGCAGCTTCTCCTTCGCGAGAAAATCGAACACTTCGCCGAAGATCATGCCCGTATCGTGCGCGTAGAGGATGTTTTTGCCCTCGCCGCGGATGGCGAAGATGAACGGCTCTTTGCCGCCCGAATGGCGCGCGGGGAGCGGGATCACCGTATACGCGCCCGCCTGTACGGGGGTATAGGCGCGGAGGCGCACGAAGGTGTAGCTCTCCGCCATCTCCGCGGGCATATCGGCGCGCGCGCGTTCGAACAGCTCTTCCACGCCGTCGTTTCCGTATACGTTGAGGCGCGCCTGCCGCATGCGGTGGGAATAGGGCGCGCCGCGCATGGTAAGATCGTCGGGAGAAAAATGGTCGCAATGCGCATGCGTGACGAACAGGTACTTCACCGCATCCAGCCGCAGCCCGTAGCGCATGGCGTGCGCGTATGTGTCGGGCGGGAAATCGAGGAGCAGATCTTCCCCGATGAGCGCCTGCGAGCGCGTGCGCAGGTTTATGCCGCCCAGCCTGCGCGCCTCTTCGCAGGCGTCGCAGCGGCAGAACATCGCGGGGAAGCCCTCCGCCGCGGCAGTGCCTAAATAACGGAACTTCATGAACGTTCCCTCCTGTATGACTTTATTCCGTTCCCTTGCGCAGGCGGGAAAGCGCCCCGCGCAGCGCGGAAAGGTCGGAGATGACGGTATCGGCGAGTGGCGAAAGCAGCCTGCGCGCGCCCTCCGAACGCGCCAGCCCGACTGCCGCGATCCCGCCGTTGCGCGCAAAGCGCATATCGGTGGGCGTATCCCCCACCATGCAAAGGGCGGCAGGAGGTATGCCGTATGCGGCGCAGAGCGCGCGGATGCAGCTCGCGTCCGGCTTGGGGGGAAAGCCGCCTCCGTCGGCATATACCGCGTCGAACAGATCGGCTATGCCCAGGCCGCGCAGGCACGTTTCCGCCAGAGCGGGGGAATCGGAGGTGACGACGAAGAGGGAATACCCCTCCCCTTTCAGCCCGCGCAGGAGTTCGCCGAGGCGGGGCGACGTGGGGATGAGCTTTCCGCGGGAGAGGTTGCGCGCGAAGGCCGCCTCCGCCGAGGCGGGGGAAACGTCGCCGCCGTATCCACGGGCGGAAAAGACTTCCCGCGCGGCGCGCGCGATCTGCGCGTACGTCCCGCCGCACAGGATGCCGTCCGGCTCCGCCGCGCCGCCCGAAACGCCCCACTTTTCCAGAACGGCGGGCACGCACGGGGGAGGGGCGCAGCATTCCGCCGCCAGCTCCGCCGCCGCAGCCTCCGCGACGGGTATCCAGAACGCGGAAAAATCGAGCAGCGTTCCGTCTTTGTCGAAAATGATCCCCTTCCGCATACGCATCTCTCCGCCGCACAAAAAAATCGTAACCATTATATCATAAAGAAATGCGCTTTGCAAGCGCCCGGCAAAAATTCCTGCGGGGGTTTTTTCCCCGCGGCGCCGCGCCTTTCTCCGGACAGAAAAAACGCCACGGCATCGGGGCGTTTTTGCGTCTTTATTCCGTTCAGGCGTTTTTGCCGCAGCAGTTTTTGTACTTTTTGCCGCTGCCGCACGGGCAGGGGTCGTTGCGGCCCGGCGTCTTGTTCGCCTTCGGCAGGGGCTTCGCGCCGCTGCTTTCGGGCGCGTTGGTCGAAAGCTGCGCGGTGTCCGCGACGGGCTTGGGCTCCTCTACCGGGCGCACCATCGGGCGGTTGACCTCGATGCGCACCTTCAGAAGGAGGGCGATGGTCGTGCTCTGGATGCGCTCGATCATCTCGTCGAACATATCGAAGCCTTCCTGTTTGTAGGAGATGACGGGGTCGACGTTGCCGTACGCGCGCAGGCCGATGCCCTTGCGCAGCTGGTCCATCGCGTCGATCTGGTCGATCCAGTTGCGGTCGACCGTCATGAGCAGGAAGCGGCGCTCCACGTCGGAGTAGTCGATGCCCAGCTCTTCTTTGACCTCTTTGATCTTCTCTTCGTACGCCTTTTCCGTCGCTTTGGTGATCCTGTCGATGGCGTAGTCGACGTCCCATTTATCCAGCTTTTCCTGCGTGATGAAGTTGCTTCCCTCGGGGAGCAGGCGGTTTTCAAGGGCGCGGTTGAGGACGGCGGCATCCCACTTTTCGGGCATCTGATCGATGTTGACCGCCTCCGACACCACTTTGCGCACGAAATCGGGAATGTACTTGACGACCTGCTCGTGCACGTTTTCGCCCTTTAACACCTTCATGCGCTCGGCATAGATGACCTCGCGCTGCTTGTTCATGACGTCGTCGTACTGTAAGACGGTCTTGCGGATGCCGAAGTTGCGGCCCTCGATCGCCTTCTGCGCGTTTTCGATGCCGCGCGAGAGCATCCTGGATTGCAGGCAGGTATCCTCGTCCTTGCAGAACACGCCGTAGATCTTCTTCATGCGCTCGCCGCCGAACCGCTTGATGAGGTCGTCTTCGAGG
>ERZ1090868.1180-NODE-1182-length-13958-cov-6.486010_pt1 | contig 13958 bp, 17 predicted proteins | sample MGYA00478475_ERZ1090868 | MGnify/ENA primary metagenome ERZ1090868 (study PRJEB33644, sample SAMEA5815747) | chicken gut metagenome | biome: Chicken; feature: Gastrointestinal Tract; material: Caecum | place: Ireland | collected 2019-01-01 | study: A study of...
GATTCCTACAGATCCGCCAGTTTCTGAATGGCTGAATCTTTCAGAATAGCGCTGCCGTGTTCCAGCAGATAGGCTTCTCCGGAAGCGGAAAACGCTTCATTGGTTCCGTACTCCGACAGGATGTTGCAGACTTTGTTAAAACTTTCCGGCGTACATCCGGACTGATGAAGCACGAGCTGATAGGTGCCAAGATGTTCATTTTTATACAGAGAGTTTTTTCCGGAGTAAAAGCGGTTCAGCCCCCGGGCAGCCAGGATGGCATCATCCAGCGACTGAAAACGGAAAGACTGTACCAGATTTACCGGAGTGCTTTCCGGCTCTTTGCCGGGTTTCGGCTCGGACTGCTTCCGGGCGCTTTTTTTCTGGCCGGCGGCCTGAGCCTTTTTTGCTTCATAAATTTTCTGGAATAATTCCAGAATGTTGTCTGCGCCTGTAAACTGGGGAACCTCGCTTCCCTCCGTCTCATCACCGGCGGCGGAAAATTTGGAGAATCTGGTGTCCAGTTCCTCGGGATCGTCTACCTTGGTAATGATCAGCACAATGCTGTCAGGCGCGACTGGTATTGCCTCTATCATCAGCGGTGAATTGTCTGACTCAAAACCACATTCGTAATGAGCCTGGCGCATCATATCCTGAAAAAGATTTTTTGCTTTTTCAGTGCCGTACGCTAATTCACTGAGCTTAATCTCACGGCTTGCCAGATCGGCGCTGGTTAAAGTACAGCGGATCTGACTGTCGTTGATCTTTTCAATTTTCATAATATCTCATCCCCTTTTCAGCGTGGTCACACTTAGCTGCGCTATCAGCAATCACCCTGCACAGCCATTCCCGGCTCTCCAGGATGGTTAAGGCGGCACTGCCTCTTCTATAGTATATACCAGGAAACTTCTTTCTGTAAAGCTGTTCACAGACTTTTTAGAATTTCAGCTTGCAATCTTCGGGGTTTTTCGTATAATAGAGATAAGAAATGACAGCGGCGGATACCTGCGGGGAAAGGAGTGAAGCCCTTGCACAGGTAAGCAGCAGTCGATCTTGATCTTGAGCGGCAGATGCCGCGTCTCGCAGTTCAGTACAGATCTAATTTTTCACAGCATTTCGCTGAAGGATTCCCAACAACGGACCAGTCATATAAAATAACGCCAGGGTATCCCGGACTGTCTTTTCTTAAATAAAATACGAAAGGAGAAGCGCCGCAGGAATTTTTGTGTATCACGGGTTATGTTCCTGCATATGGAATGATATGGAAGACAAAGACAGGAAAATGATCAAAAAAGAACTGGATCTCTACCGGAAGAAGGGCGTGGGCCTGTATCTGGAAGGGAGAGCCAGCAGTCCGGGAAACATTGCCAGGGCCTGCGCGGTGGCGGAACATGGCACCTACATGCGGGATTACTGCCAGGACGACAAGGGAAATCTGAAGCGGATCAATTTCACGTTTATAGAAGACAAAGAATAGGGAAGGAGGGCCCGGCCCGGAGATGAAACCAAGGTCCCTGTGCGTAGCTGCCGGAGCCGGGCCTTCCGAAACCCGCAGAAAAAACAGAGGCTTATCATTGATATACATAAAATTTAATGTTAGAATAAACATGCGGCCGGCTTGCGGGCCGGGGGGCAGAATGAGGGAGTATCAGATTTTGGAGGAATAAGGGATGAGGAAAAAAAAGTCGCCGGTTCCCGTAGCCGCAGGTCTGCTGGCAGCGGCAGTGCTTGTGGGAATCGGAGGTTTTGCTCTGAACCGGTACGCGCCTACCGGTGAACATATGGATAAAATGGAATATTACGGTCTGACGGATGAAAGCCAGGCGGCGCTGGTGGTGGATGACCAGGTGCTGGAGAGCCGTGGGATCGTTGAAAACGGATCCATTTACGTGGATTACCGGACCGCCTGGGATTATTTTAACAGCGGATTTTACTGGGATGCCGCCCAGGGACAGCTGATGCTGACCCTTCCGGCAGGCACCAGAACCTGGAGGGCGGACGACGGCACCGGACCTGTAATTCTGGGAGAGGACGGGACGCCGTATATTTCGGCGGAATGCATCCGGGAAAATTCAGATATTGATATGGAAATTTATCAGGATCCCCAGCGGATCGTGGCCCGCACCCGATGGGAGGGGCTTACCCCTATGACGGTGACGCGGGATGCGCAGGTTCGTTACCGGGGAGGGCCAAAAAGCGAGATTCTAACCCAGGTTTCCGAGGGCGACACGGTGGTGTTTCTGGAGGATCTGGACGGATGGACCCGGGTATCCACTGCCGACGGCTATGTGGGATACATGCAGAGCGAAGATCTGACAGAGGGAAGCGGGGAGGCCTTCAGCCATACCACGGAGGAGAGATTCCTGTTTCAGGGAGCCGCCTCCGGTGTGGAGGGGAAGATCAACATGGGCTTTCATTACATAGGCAGTCAGGATCACAACGAGACCCTGAGCCAGGTCATCGCTTCGGCCCAGGGAATGAATGTGATCGCGCCTACCTGGTTTTCTCTTCAGGACAGTCAGGGAACGCTTCTTTCCTATGGAGACAGGGCGTATGTGGATCAGGCCCACAGCGCGGGACTCCGGGTATGGGCAGTGATCGGGGATGTAAACGGTACGGATGTATCCACCGGAGAAGTCCTGGCGGATACTGCCAAGCGGACGTACATTGTGCAGCAGCTGATGCAGATCGCGGCGGAAACCGGCCTGGACGGCATCAACGTGGACTTTGAGAGCATCCGTGAGGAGACGGCGCCTCAATACCTGCAGTTTCTGAAGGAACTGTGCGCGGCGGCCCACGCCCAGGGTCTGGTGGTGTCGGCGGATAATTTTGTTCCCCTCTATACAAAGTATTATAAGAGGAGGGAGCAGGCAAAGACCGTGGATTACATTGTGATTATGGGCTACGATGAGCATACAGCTTCCTCGGAAGAGATCGGTTCCGTCGCCTCTCTCCCCTTTGTGGAGCAGGGGATCACAGATACGCTGGAGGAGGTCCCGAAAGAAAAAGTCATCAATGCCATTCCCTTCTATACCAGAGCCTGGACGGAGGTTTTCGGAGAGGCAGTGCCTCAGAGCGAGGCCCTTGGCATGGATGAGGCGGCGGCTTTCGCGGCGGAACACGGGATTGTCACTTCCTGGGACGGGGCAGTGGGCCAGAATGTGGGAAGCGCGGAGTCCGGGGAGGCCAGATACAGTATCTGGCTGGAGGATGAGCGGTCCATTGAGGAAAAAATGAAATTAATTCAGAAATATGACCTGGCCGGCGCGGCCCAGTGGCGTCTGGGATTTGAGCGCGCGTCGGTATGGCCTATCATAGATCAGTACTTGCAGTAAGCACAGAGGGATGCCGGGGGCATCTCTATACAGAAATACGGAGGAGCGTAAAAATGGCAGGGCATGAAGAAGGATTCAAGACAACATTTATGGGAGGATTTGACAAAGAGGATGTGTTGGAGCAGTTCCGGAAACAGAAAGAGCAGGCGGCGGAGGAGAAAAACCGTCTGCAGGAGGAACTGAAAGATAAAGAGAAGCAGATACAGGAGCTGGAGGCCCGTCTGGAGGAAAAAGAGCAGGAAGTCAGGAAACTGGAGACGGATATTAAAGAAAAGTATCAGTCCTACATTGATAATTATGAGACGATAGGAAAGCTGATTTATGACACGGAGATCCGATCTCAGAAACTCATCGGAGACGCGGAGGGAAAGGCACAGAAAATCGCGGATGACGCGGAACAGAAGTCCCGGGAAATCATTGACAGCGCCCAGAATCAGTCCCAGGAGATTGTGGACGAGGCGGTGAAGGAAAAGGAACTGATCCTGGATAAGGCCAGGGAAGCGGCTCATGAGTGCCTGGAGGCGGTGCAGACCAGAGTGGATGAAAAACTGGCGGAGGGCAAAAAGAAGTACATGGCCGTGCAGGAGGAGCTCAATGATATTGTGGAGCTTCTGAACCAGGTACAGCGCCGCTTTATGCAGTCCTACAAAGCGGTTCACACCATTATTAATTCTACGCCGGAATCTCTGCAGGATCTCAGTGAGGAGAGCGAGGAGGAAATCGTTCAGCCGCGGATTGCCCGGGCGGAGGAAGAGATCAGCCGGGCTGCTGGAGACGGAAGCAAAAAAGAAGAAGTTCTGGATGAAGAAGAAAGTCTGGACGAGGAGGACAGTCCTGAGGCTGAGGAGGAGTTGGAAGAACAGATGAAAAAGATCCTGCAGGGCGAAAAGGATTGAGAGGCAGCGCGGGAATGAAACAGTCTTCGGGGCATATATTGTATAAATATGTTCCGGAGACTTTTTTATTTTGAACAAAAAAAGACGGATGGAAATAGGAATGGCAGTCCTGCTGCTTTGCAGTGTATACTGGCTCTCTGGTCAGGGCGCCAGGCTGGCCTCGGAAACTCTGGGGAAAAAGGAAACGGTGGTCGTTCTTGACCCGGGACACGGCAGGCGCCGGGTGCGCAGAGGAGGCCGGCTATGAGAAAAAACCGGGAGGGAGAATATACCGTGGAGAGAGAATTCCTGGGGCAGATTCCCTGGGAGGAGGCGGTTTTGCGGGTGCTCCGGGAAGCATCGCCGCAAAACCCCGGGGAGAAAGCGGCAGAGGAGAGCGGAAATTGAAGGCAGGGGATTTCGGGGACAGATTTCCAGCAGCGGGATATATCCGGCTGTCCAGGGAGGATGGGGACCGGGAGGAAAGCGACAGCGTTATGAACCAGAAAAAGCTGATCCAAAGCTTTCTGGCTTCCAGAGAAGATCTGGAATTGGAAGGGTTTTATGTGGACGACGGATTTACCGGCACAAATTTTGAACGCCCCGGTTTTCAAAGAATGCTGCGGGATATCCGCGGGGGAAAGATCCGCTGCGTGGTGGTGAAGGATGACTGTGTAATAATAGAACCAACACAGAAAGACCTTGAAAATCAAGGCTTTGTGGCTGGTTCTATTTGTTTTTGACCCGAAACAAAGAGAATTTCAATCATATAATGCAATCTGCGCCGATGGCAGCGTAACGGAGGAAATGCCAGATCAGAAAAGAATAATATTTGAACATAGAGCGGTTATCTGCCGTCAGGAAAAATCCTGGCTGGCGGGTAACCGCTCTTTTTTGTTTCTGCCGCTACTGGCAGAAGCAGAAACTATGCAATGCAAGGAGGTTGTGTGAAGTGAAGAAAATGTTTCTAACGAGTACAGCGCCGTAAGGAGGTGGTTGAGATGGCAGTTTTCCGGGTAGAGAAAAACGCCAACTACACAACTATGTGTAACTACCATCTGCGAGATCAGTCCCTAAGTCTGAAAGCAAAGGGGCTTCTTTCCATGCTTCTCAGCCTGCCGGATACATGGCACTACTCTGTGAGAGGACTTGCGGCAATCTCCTTGGAAGGTGTAGACGGTATTCTCACCGCGCTGAAAGAGCTGGAAACACATGGCTATCTGGAACGCCATCAGTTTCGTCAACCGAACGGCCGCTTGGGACAGACGGAATATGTGATTTTTGAAAAGCCGAGAGTACAGCCGTGTATGGATTCACCGTGTACGGAAAAACCGGATACGGTAAGCCCGGATACGGTTCCGCCGGATACGATAACTCCCGCACAAAGAAGTAAAGAAGGATCAAGTAAAGAACAATTAAGTACGGATGAGAAGGAAAAAACAGTATCACAACCCTCTCGTCATCGGTACGGAATGTATCAGAATGTACTTCTTTCGGACGAAGAATTGCAAAAACTCCAAACTGAGTTTCCAGCAGACTATCAGAGCCGCATTGAACGATTGTCGGAATATATGGCTTCCAGCGGAAGGCGCTATAAAAATCATTTGGCTACCATCCGTAGTTGGGCAAGACGAGATTCCAAACAGTCCAAACTGCCCGCCTACAGCCATGATAACTACCGGTACAAGGAGGGAGAAAGTTTATGAATACAATGTTTGATTTTATGGATCATATTCAGGTTCAGAAAGAACCTGGACTGGAGCAATATCGCGGCGAAGATGGACTTATCTATTGCGGGAAATGTCATACGCCGGTTCAATGCCGGATCACATTTGAGGGCAGAGAAAGGATCATGCCCTGCATCTGCAAATGCCAGAAGGAAGAACGGGAACGGCAGGAACAGCGCATGAAGGAGGAAGAACAGTTGCTTTATGTCCGTCGTCTGAAAGCGACAGGCATTCAGGAGCGACATCTTCAGGATTGGACATTTGCGTCAGCGACAGATACTCCCAGCGTCCAGATGGCGAAGCGATATGCGGAGAATTGGAAGAAGGTCAAAGCGGAAAACCTTGGCCTATTGCTTTGGGGCGATGTTGGAACAGGAAAATCATTCCTGGCCGCCTGTATTGCTAATGCATTGTTGGAAAAAGGTGTTCCTGTCCTGATGACCAATTTTTCCAAAATCCTAAACCAGATGGGTGCCATGTATTCGGATGAGCGGTACCGCTATATTGCTTCTTTCAACCGCTTCTCTCTGCTGATTATTGATGATCTTGGAATTGAGCGGAATACCGAGTATGCGCTGGAACAGGTTTACGCTGTTGTTGATGAGCGCTATAAAGCGGGACTTCCATTGATTATCACAACAAACCTGACAATCAGCCAGCTCCGTAATCCTGAAGATGTGGCACACGCCAGAATTTACAGCCGGATACTGGAGATGTGTACGCCTGTACACGTTCCGGGGCTAGACCGGCGCACTGCGATTGGAAAATCGAAGCAGGAACTGGTCAAGGAGGTACTGTTCTCCTAGTAGAAAAACGGCTGTACAGCCGGGAAAGAGAGGGTTTTATGAATGCCTGTAAAAAAGTCTGAACGGGTTCAGGAGATTCCACTCTCTGAATTACATCCGTTCAAAAATCACCCTTTCCGGGTGGTGGATGATGAAGCCATGCAACGCACAGTAGAAAGCGTGGCACAATTTGGCGTATTAGCTCCTGCGCTTGCCCGCCCCCGTTCGGAGGGCGGATATGAATTAGTGGCAGGCCATCGGCGCATGAGGGCATCTGAGCTTGCCGGGCTTGAAACCATGCCGGTGATTATCCGGCAAATGGATGATGATACCGCAACCATCGCAATGGTGGACTCCGTGCGCCCGTAAGGCGTTTGGGGTGGACACCCAAACACCGCGGGTCATATAAGATTTTGCCCTGAGAAAGCAATAGGTAAAAATATCACGTGGTAAAACACAGCCTATCGTCAATGACTAACCTGGAGTGGAAACACAAAGGGAACAACAGCACGTCATTAAAGGCACAAGTCAGTAAATCTTCCAAGCTGCGACTGAGTGTCGAGACGAAAGATTCTATATAAGGATGAAAGCTATACTGCCTTAAGGATAGCCCGAGGTCTGAGCTAACCATCTCAACAACGAAAAGGAAGATGATACGTTGGTGTTTCGGCAAATCGTATTTAGTGTGTCTGCGATTTGTGAGATATTCGAAACAGACCATCCATAAGTAATGGAAAAGAGCAAAAGTCCCATCCGAGAATAGAATGAATCTTATCTTTATGACCTAAACGGGGATTACCTAAACTGAAATGCCCAAGTGGCTATGAGTAATGCCAAAAGGTGATAAATCTCAAGTGTAAAAAGCAAGAGAGATGACTCTGAATATTCAGCATGGTAACGGAGCCGTCGTAGTAGTCCGAGGACCTTGAATTGACAAGGATAGCCGTAAAAACGGAAGCGAATAATGACGCCCACATGGCGAAGGACGGCAGTTTATCGTTCAATACTAAAACGAGGAAGGATGTGTGAGACATTGAGAGAACCAGTAAAGGTATTGAAAAGTCTTTCAGAACAAGCAATAAACAAACAGTATAAATTCAAAAGGTTATATCGGAATTTATACAACCTAGAGTTTTACTTTCTAGCGTATAAGAATATAAGCCAATCACAAGGGAGTATGACACCTGGTGTAGATGGAAAAAGCTTAGATGGTATGAGTGAGAAGCGAATCAATGCTCTTATCGAAAGTCTAAAAGACTTCAGCTATCAGCCAAATCCCGCAAGACGAGTGTATATTGAAAAGAAAAACAGTACAAAGAAACGCCCGTTGGGAATCCCATCAACAGAAGACAAATTAGTACAAGAGGTTGCCAAAATGATTCTTGAGAGTATATATGAGCCAAACTTTTCAGAATGCTCTCACGGATTCAGACCTAAAAGAAGTTGTCACTCAGCTTTACAGCAGATACAGAATCAATTCACCGGAATTACATGGTTTGTAGAAGGTGATATTCATGCCTGTTTCGACAGCTTTGATCATCACGTGCTAGTGGATATTCTGAGGGAAAGAATCAAGGATGAAAATTTCTTGGCTCTCATTTGGAAAATGTTGAAGGCAGGATACATGGAGCAATGGGTCTATAACTGCACATTCTCGGGAACTCCTCAGGGTTCGGGGGTAAGTCCAATATTGGCCAATATATATTTGTCGAAATTGGATGATTTTGCAGAGAACTTAAAGAAAAGCTTCGACAAAGGTAAGTCAAAAGATAACCTGGAGTACCAAAGGGCGGCAAGCAGATTATTCTACATCAGAAGAAGAAACCGAGCAAATTGGGAAAATTGGAATGAACAACAAAGGAAGGAAGCTCTGCGTCTGCAAAAGGACGCCATTAACTACATGCATAGTTTACCAAGCAAGAGAGCAAACAATGAGGAATACAAAAGACTGGTCTACTGTAGATATGCGGATGATTTTCTAATAGGAGTCATAGGTTCATTTGAGGATGCATCTGAAATCAAGGAGAAATTCAGAGTATTTCTCGAGGAAACTCTGCATCTTGAGATGTCCGAAGAAAAGACCAAGATAACACATAGTCAAGATAAAGTAAGATTTCTTGGATATGATATCACCACCGCAAAGAACTCAGCGCTTATGTATGACTCAAAGCATCAACTAAGAAAAACCCATACGGGCAGGATTAAGTTGTACGCCCCAAAGGATAAATGGCAAGGTAAGCTGATGGAGTATGGTGCTCTAAGGATTAGGTACGATGAAAATGGCAAGGAAATATGGGACTCGCACCACAGAGGAAATATGGTTCATATGACAGACGTGGAAATAGTGTCACAAGTAAACGCAGAAATCAGAGGAATGTACAATTATTATTCCATCGCTGAGAATGCAACAGTCATCAAAAACTTTGCATTTATCTTGGAATATAGCATGTACAAAACCTTCGGTCTGAAATATCGAAAGAGTGTTTATAAGATACAGAAAAAGTACCGTGAGAACGGGATATTCATGGTTCCATACAATACAAAGAAAGGATTGAAATACTGCGAGTTTTATCATGACGGATTTAAAAAGAAACGTTATGCATGCAGTTTCGAGCCCGACTTATTGCCACAATACGTCAAATATGATAATCCAAATTATCTGAGGACAAGGATTAAGCTAGGTGTATGTGATCTTTGTGGAGAAAACACAGATGATATATGTATGCATCATGTTAAGTCTTTGAAATCAATCAAAGCAGACAATGAATGGAACACTATTATGTTGGCTAAGCGTCGCAAGACACTTGCAGTTTGTCCGAACTGTTACGCCAAAATTACGAAATAACTGAAAGACTATGATAAATGGGAAGCCGTATACATCGAGAGGTGTACGTACGGTTTCGGGGCGAGGCTATGGAAACCTATCATGGAGACATGAAAAGGCGCTGTAGTCTTAGCCTACAATCTTCAAAGGGAGACGCTTCTCCCCAGTGAGCGTGCGTTTGCTTACAAGATGAAGATGGAGGCGATGAAGCATCAGGGAGAACGGACGGATTTAACTTCCGGCCAACTTGGCCGGAAGTCTGACGGTAAAGAATCCAGAGAGCTCATTGCTGAGCAAACCGGTGAAAGCGCCCGTCAGGTTCAACGATTTATCAATTTGACCAATCTGATCCCGGAGCTTCTGGATATGGTGGATCGTAAAGAAATCGCATTCAACCCGGCGGTGGAATTGTCTTTTCTAAAAAAAGAGGAACAGAAAGGTTTCCTGGAAGCTATGGATTACGGACAGTCCACTCCATCGTTGTCTCAGGCACAGCGGATTAAAAAGCTCAGTCAGGCAGGGATGTGTACCCAGGAAGCTATGAACACGATTATGAATGAAGAGAAAAAGAGCGAATTGGATACGGTCACGCTTAAGAATGACGTACTCCGCAAGTATTTCCCGCGCTCTTATACTCCAAAGCAAATGCAAGATACGATTATCCGCCTGTTGGAACAATGGCAGAAAAAGAGACAGCGGGATCAGTCAAGGTAAAGGAGAACAAATATGCTCAACAAAAATGAAATGAATGGTAAAGCCAATGCTGTGGATGTAGATGTGGACTTGCTGGTGGCAGGTATCGGAGAAATGCTAGATGGAATCCGGCACTGCCTGAAAGCTACCGATCTGCACAGCAGTTCAACAGACAGCGATTACATTCTGATGGTCGCTGCGCTTCCAGGGAAAGGTATCCAGGTGAGGGATGTCACCGAATGTTTTGATGTGCTGAAATGCTTCGGCACGGATGATTCCGTGATCCAGGTTCCGGACTGTGATTTGCTTATGAGTTATGATGAACGGCAGGTTCTGGTGCTGGATGGTAGGAAATATCTGGTCGGCCCTGCTATCTTCTATGATGTGGACGGTGACGGTGAGGACGTTTCTGTAACGGCAGAGGATATTTATGATATACAGCGCATGGTTGCACGTCGCACGGTTATCCTTTGTGCCGACGGGCAGGAGTTTCCGGCACTTTTGCTGAATGGTGAGGTATGAAGAAATATGAACTGATTTATGCCGATCCGCCTTGGCGTTACCGCAGCGGCAAGGTACAGGGAGCCGCAATTAACCATTACGCTACAATGTCAGATGAGGAACTATATCAGCTTCCCGTTGCAGAAATCGCAGCAGATAATTGTGTATTGCTTCTGTGGGCAACCTTTCCGAAGCTCCCGGAAGCCCTTCGTCTGATTGAAGCATGGGGTTTCCAGTACAAGACCGTTGGCTTTGTATGGGTAAAGACAAATCCATCCGGAAATGGCTTTTTTCTCGGCCTTGGCTGGTGGACACGCAGTAATGCTGAGATATGTTTGCTGGCAGTCAGAGGGAAACCAAAACGTCAATGCGCCGGTATTTCTCAGCTGATTATTAGTCCCAGAGAGCGGCACAGCAAAAAGCCGGATATTGTTCGCGATCTGGCGGTTACGCTGGTGGGTGATGTACCGCGCATTGAGTTATTCGCAAGGGAAACGTCTCCCGGCTGGGATGTCTGGGGAAACGAGGTGGATTGCAGTATTACGCTGACGCAATCGGAAGGAGATGTGCATGAGTAACGGAAAAACGATTGGTGAACTGATAGAAGAAATGCGTCTGAAAGCTGGCGCAAAGGAGTATCACGGACATGAGTATATGGCACTGGAGCGCTTTGCTGACAATACCCGCCATATGATTATCTTTGATGTTCTGACAAAAGATTCTCCTGTTGGATGGCAAGGTGAGCGAACCCGTTTGTTTTTAACGGATGAAGGGTATCGAAAATCCCTCGAAAATCAGGAAAAAGGTCACATCAAGATTTTAAGCCATGCCCGTGTAGTGCAGGGACACTTGCATTACGATAAAAAAGAACAGATTCGTTGATGCCGGAATGGTAGTTTTTCTACCTGATCCGGCATCTTTCATTTTCCCCGATTCCGTGTTCGGGTTAAGGAGGTGGTCTATTGCAGGAGGAAGTAGAAAACAGGACACTGAATCTGGCGATCAGCACGACAAAGCTGAGCGGTCGGGCGCTGCTTGCGGCCTTTCGGAAATATATGCAGCACCGACGCAATGTAAAAGCAAAGAAGCTGACTGCTGAAAACGAAAAGCCCGTAGGTGAGCAGACCATTGATCAGCTATTAGGGCAAAATCAGGGTGCCACCAATATTGAGATTGAAAAAACAGACATCAAAGGCTTTAAGCGGTTTCTGGACAAGTATGGCATTGATTATGCCATTACGAAAGATCCGTCCCAGACGCCGCCCCGGTATCTGGTATTCTTCAAAGCCAGGGATGGGGACGCCATGACGGCTGCGTTTAAGGAATACTCCGCTTCTCTGCTGCAAAAGCAAAAGAAACCGAGCGTGCTCAAGCAGCTGAACAAACTGAAGCAGTTGGTGGCTTCCATGCCTGCGAAGGTACGGCAGAAGAAACAGGAGCGTGATTTATGAGTAAGAAAGAAATCAAACGCCTGGTAATTCTGAATATCCCGTATCTGATCCTTGGGCTGCTTGCTACCAATCTTGGAGAAGCATGGCGTCTGGCAGAAGGAACGGATATTTCTGCGAAATTGTTGGCGTTCTTCCCCACAGTCGGTCAAGCTTTTACCAATCCGATGCCCAGCTGCTACCCTTCCGATTTGCTGGTCGGGCTGTTTGCCGGAGGATGTGTCCGGCTGGCAGTTTATCTGAAAGGGAAAAATGCTAAGAAGTATCGCCACAATATGGAGTATGGTTCGGCCCGCTGGGGCACAGTCAAAGATATTGAGCCGTTCGTGGCTCCGAAGTTTGAGGACAATATTATCCTGACAAAGACGGAACGCCTGATGCTGTCGAACCGCCCTGTAAATCCAAAGAATGCCCGTAATAAGAACGTCTTAATTGTAGGTGGCTCCGGCTCCGGTAAGACCAGGTTCTGGATAAAGCCCAATCTTCTCCAGTGTAACTCCAAAGAGTATCCGACTTCCTTTGTAGTCACCGATCCGAAGGGCCAGATCGTCTGCGAATGCGGAAACGCATTGTTAAAACACGGGTATCGGATCAAGATTTTTAACACCATCAACTTCAAAAAATCCATGCGATACAATCCGTTCGCCTATGTGCATAGCGAGAAGGATATTTTGAAGCTGGTGACAACTTTGATGGCAAATACGAAGGGGGACGGAAAAAGCGGTGACGAGTTCTGGGAAAAATCGGAGAAGCTGCTCTATACGGCGCTGATCGCCTATATCCATTACGAGGCTCCGGTGGAGGAACAGAATTTTGCTACATTGCTGACATTTCTGAATGCGATGGAAGTCCGGGAGGATGATGAAGAATTTCAGAATCCGGTAGATTTGATGTTCGAGGCACTGGAACGAAAGAAGCCGGATTCCTTTGCGGTTCGCCAATACCGACTCTTTAAATTAGCCGCTGGCAAAACCGCAAAGTCGATCCTGATTTCCTGCGGTGCCAGATTGGCTCCATTCGACATTCAGGAATTGCGAGAAATCACTGCCTACGATGAGCTGCAGCTGGATACCCTTGGAGATCGAAAAACAGCGTTGTTCTTAATCATGAGCGATACGGACAGTACCTTCAATTTTTTGATTTCGATGGTGTACACACAGTTATTTAATCTGCTTTGTGAAAAAGCGGATGATGTGTATGGAGGTCGGCTCCCGGTTCATGTGCGCTGTTTGATTGATGAGGCAGCCAATATTGGGCAGATCCCCAACTTGGAGAAGCTGGTAGCAACCATCCGAAGCCGGGAAATCTCTGCCTGTCTGGTGCTGCAGGCAAAAAGCCAGCTGAAAGCCATTTACAAGGACAATGCGGATACGATTGTTGGCAATATGGATTCGCAGATTTTCCTGGGTGGCTCTGAGCCGACAACACTGAAAGAACTGAATGCCGCCCTGGGTAAGGAAACGATTGATATGTTCAACACTTCCGATACCAGAGGCAACAGCCCGTCATACGGCACAAATTATCAAAAGACCGGTCATGATCTCGCTTCCATCGATGAGCTTGCCGTATTGGACGGCGGCAAGTGCATCCTTCAGCTGCGCGGTGTCCGGCCATTTTTGTCCGATAAATATGATCTGACCCAGCATCCGAACTACAAATACACGTCCGATTTTGATAAGCGCAACACCTTCGACATTGAGAAATTCCTGAGCAGGAAAATGAAGTTGAAAAAGAACGATGTCTTTACGGTCGTGGATGCTGACGCTTTGTAACGCAAGTCTGTCTGGAATG
>ERZ1090868.1184-NODE-1186-length-13921-cov-28.446704_pt1 | contig 13921 bp, 14 predicted proteins | sample MGYA00478475_ERZ1090868 | MGnify/ENA primary metagenome ERZ1090868 (study PRJEB33644, sample SAMEA5815747) | chicken gut metagenome | biome: Chicken; feature: Gastrointestinal Tract; material: Caecum | place: Ireland | collected 2019-01-01 | study: A study of...
TGGGATTTCGTCAGCACGTCGAGTCTCGGGGGCTGGGAGATGTGTATAAGATACATATTTCAGAGTTTTTTCTTATCTAAAAATGTAAAATATAAGCAAAAAAGCCAAAAAAAATCACGAACCTATTTACAAATTTTCCACAGGATAGTAGAATAGTGGTATAAAATGTATCAGAGTGGGGAAAAGTGGGTGATATTATGTTCATGGGCGAATACCATCATACAATCGATGAAAAAGGAAGACTTACAATTCCTTCTAAAATCAGGTATGAATTAGGTGAAGAGTTTATCATAACTCGCGGCTTAGACGGCTGCTTATTCATCTACCCAAAAGAAACCTGGAATAATATAATCCATAAATATGAAAATCTCCCTAATATTAAAGATGCACGAAACTTTATGCGATTCTTCCTCTCTGGTGCATCAAGTGCCGAATTTGATAAACAAGGTCGAATTAATATCACATCCCCACTAATAAAATATGCTGATTTAAAAAAAGACTGCGTTATCATCGGCGTTGGCAATAGGGTTGAAATTTGGAGCGAACAAAGATGGAACTCATTCATCGAAGAAAATGAAAACAGTTTCTCTGAAATCGCCGATAATCTCTTTTCTGAAACAAACTAGGTGAAGTAACATGCATGAAAGTGTTTTATTAAAAGAAAGCATCGATAATCTAAACTTAAAAGAAAACAGTATTATCGTTGACTGTACCTTAGGTTATGGTGGTCATAGTAGTGCAATTTTAAAAAAAATTCCCAAAGGTTATCTATATGCCTTTGATCAAGATGAAGAAGCAATTACCTATGCTAAAGAAAAACTAAATGCAATTGCTCAAAACTATGAAATCATCCATACTAACTTTGTAAACCTTAAAGAAGAAATGGAAAAGAGAAATGTAAACCCAGATGGTATCTTGTTCGACTTAGGAGTATCATCTCCGCAGTTAGATGAAGCAGAAAGAGGCTTCAGCTATCACAAAGATGCCAGATTAGATATGCGAATGAATCAAGAACAAAAATTAAGCGCCTATGAAGTAGTAAATAATTACTCATACGAAAACCTAAAAGAAATACTACTCAAATATGGCGAAGAAAAATATGCTGGAAGTATTGCCAAAGGAATAATAAACAAAAGAAATAGTAAACCTATTGAAACAACCCTTGAACTTGCTGAAATAGTTAAAGAAAGCGTACCTGAAAAATATCGAAACAAATCCCATCCGGCGCGAAAAACATTCCAAGCCATTAGAATCGAAGTCAATGACGAACTAAATGTCTTTGAAAAAGCCCTAAAAGAAGCTCTAGAAATCATCAAACCAGGTGGCAGAATATGCGTCATTACCTTCCACTCATTAGAAGATAAAATATGTAAAAGAATCTTTAACGAATCAAGTTCACTTCCCCCTGAACTAAAGAAATTACCAATTGTTCCTAAAGAATATGAACCCAAATATAAACTTATTGCCAGTATCAGTCCAACTGATACTGAAATAGCTCAAAACAAACGCTCAAGAAGCTCACACCTTCGCGTTATTGAAAGGAGATAGAGGCATGGCTAGAAATAAAAAGAAAAAATCTCGAATAACCAAAGGCGAAAAATTTCTATATTTTTATGCATCTCTTGCCTTTGTCCTAATGCTAGGCGTAAAAATATTCTGTGGAGCCATGGTTGGTGAACTTAAAATGAGTATTGAAGAGAAAAATTATAAAATTGACTCCCAAGAAAAAACAAACGAAAGCTTAACCATGCAAGTAAACGAACTTACATCATTTGAAAATGTCAAAGAAGTCGTAAACGAAATGGGACTAGCTTACAATAATGAAAATATCGTCGTAATTGATAAATAATGAGGTGATTTTGTGAACAAGAAAGCTAAAAAAATAAATGATTGGAAATACCCAAGAAAAGTTTTTCTTGTTTTTTTAGTTATAATCATTATCATTTTTACCCGTTATTGCTTCCTCGCTTTATCACCTAGTGTTAACGGAAGAAACATTCAAACATTTGCGGCCAATCGTAATACTGTCTCTAAAATCTTAACCGCAAGTCGCGGAACAATATACGATGCAACCGGCAACATTTTAGCCAATAATGTCACCTCATACACCTTAATTGCTTACTTAGACGAAAGTCGAAGTACAAAAACTCAAACAAATCACGTCAAAGACATCGATAAAACCGCCGAAGCCTTGGCCGGAATATTAGGAACCGACGCCGAAACCTTAAAACAAATCATGCAAAACGGTAAAAATCAAAATAGATATCAAGTCGAATTCGGAACAGTTGGAAGAAACTTAAGTGAATTAGAAAAAACTGAAATTGAAAATCTCAATCTCCCAGGAATCGACTTTGAAGAAAGTTATAGTCGCTACTATCCAAATGGTGACTTTGCTTCATATATCGTTGGTTATGCCAAAAAAAATGAATACACCGATAAAACAGGAAAACTAGTAACCTCGATAGATGGAGAACTTGGAATCGAAGCTAAATTTAACGATGAACTAAAAGGAACAGATGGTTATCAAAGTTATCAACAAGATAGATTTGGCTATAAAATTCCTGACACTAAAGAAGAAAAAATCGATGCCATTGACGGAAAAAACATCTATCTAACCATTGACTCAAGCATCCAAAGATTTGCCGAAACCGAAATAAAAAGCATTGAAAGCGAATACAAACCAGAATGGGCCCTAATCGAAGTAATGGATGCCAAGACTGGAGACATCCTCGCCTCATCATCATCTCCATCATTTAACCCTAACATCAGAAACATTGTCAGTTATGAAAACCCATTAGTAACCAAAGTATTTGAACCAGGATCAACTATGAAAATATACACTTATATGTGTGCGATGGAAAAGGGAACCTATAACGGTGAAGAAAAATTTAAATCCGGAAGTATTGAAGTTGCCGATGCGACAATCCGTGACTGGAACAATACAGGATGGGGTGAGATAACCTACGACAAAGGATTCGAATATTCATCTAACGTCGGAGTAAGTACGATGATAAATCACTTTATCAACGGTGACGAATTAAAAAATTGCTTTAAAAAATACGGCTTTGGCGAAGCAACAGGTATTGATATGTCCAAAGAATCATCTGGAACTCTAGGATTTAAATATCCAGTCGAAATAGCCAACGCTGCCTTTGGACAAGGTATCAATACTACCGCTGTTCAGCACTTAAAAGCCCTCTCAATGATTGCTAACGATGGATATGAAGTAACACCGCATGTCGTTAAAAAAATAGTTGACCCAAACACTGGCAAAACAACCTATAAACGTAAAGTTGAAAAAAGTGATAGACTAGTTAAACAATCGACTATCGATAAAATAAAGGATCTAATGTATAACGTTGTTAACTCAGATGACCCAGAAGCTACCGGTAAAAAATATAAAATTGAAGGCTTTGATGTTATTGGAAAAACTGGAACTAGCCAAATCTACAACGAAAAAACCGGAGGATACCTAACCGGTGACAATGATTACATCTACTCATTTGCCGGCATGTTTCCAAAAGACGACCCAGAAATAATTATTTATGCGGCCGTCCGAAGACCAAACGTTGGTTCATCATCAGTCTTAAGCACATCTATAACAAGTCTTATGCAAAATATTGCTAAATACAAAAACATGTTTACAGATGTCACTCAAAATAATAGTTCGGTAACCGCACTCACCTTAGACACTTATACAAATAAATATACAAGCGATGTTACCACTGAACTTGCAAGTAACAACATCCAAACCGTAGTTATCGGTAATGGTGACAAAATCATAAGTCAATATCCAAACGCTGGCGAAGAAGTCTTATCATACGATAAAGTATTTTTAATAACTAATGGTAGTGAAGGAATAATGCCAGATTTAACCGGTTACTCCCGCTCTGAAGCCATCTATCTTTTGAAAGCTTTAAATATTAACTATGAACTTACAGGCTATGGCCATGTAACCGCTCAAAGCATTAAAGCCGGGGATATGGTTAACGGAAATACCGTTCAAATAACCTTAAGCGAATAAATTTACATTTTAGTAAAGACGTGCTAAAATGTAAAACAGGTGAGACGAAAAATGACTAAAGAGAAAAAATATAAAATTTCAAAAAGAAAATTTGTTGCCGCTGTTATCGGTGTAACAGTTTTAACAACCGCTACTATAGGCGTTGTCAGTCTTGCGCAAAGTAAGACTGAAAATGAACCAAGCACTTCATCTTATACCGTTTCAGATTATCAAATGAAAATTGAATTTCGTAAAGCACTTGGAATCAACACTTTAAATAAAACATTTGAAAATTCGGGTGTTCCGTATAAAACTGAAGAACAATTATATCCCAAAGGTTATGCTAACATGAAAGGTATACTTCCAGGAACCGAGCCTGATTATAAAGAACCAGTTCCTAAATATTATCCAGCTGTTACTCCGAGTAAAGAAGAAATAGACGCATTAAAAAGTGCAAATCCAAACGCAGAATACTTTTTAATAAACGAAGGGTCGAATCAGTACGTTATGTATGTTGTTCAAGACCTTACAACAGAAGAATGTATAAACATAATTCAAAACTTAAAAGATACAGGCGAAATACCTGAAAATTCTGAAGTCACTGTAACCGGCGATAGCAATCAGTATGACTATGCCACAATTGACCCTAAAGGCAAGACAAAATAAAAGTATCATTTCGATACTTTTTTTGAATTCTCAAATATTTCGTCAAGTCGCTTATCAGGATAAGTTTCATCTAGAAACACCTCAAAAGAATTATCCGCCGGAATTCCTTGATTTCTCTCTTCCTGCCTTAGACAAGCCGTTAATGAAATAGATAAATTTACAACCATAAAAATAGCTAAAACAACTGTCAAAACATTCCCGTTTCTAACTGGAATCCTCTCAATCCATTTTGATAAGAAAGGATAAACCATTTTGACATATCCAATTGCCAGTACTCCCCAGACCAGCATATAAAATAAACTAGTTCGGCCATGCAAATTTAAGAAACTATTCTCATAATTCCATGAAACAGTTCCAAACACCTCTTCCTGGAATAGGGAACAAATATATTCACATCCGCCCCCTAAAACCATTCCCCCAATAAATATTGTTAGAGGATTTTTAATCTTACATAAAAATAAAGTAAAAATAACTGCTCCAAGACCATAAACTGGATTCAACGGTCCATAAATCACACCTTTTCGGCTAACCCAATTACCATAATTTATAAAATGCCATAACATCTCAAATATACATCCGAATAAACATCCGAACATAAAAATCCAAAATACTTTCTTAAAACAAATTTCTTTCGCAAAAACTTCTTTTTTTTCCATAAACAACCCCATTTACTACAAAATTTTTCCTTGATACTAGTATACCAAGGAAGTAGAAAAAGTCAAATTACATTTATGTAAGATTATCGGAATTTTAAATAATGTCTAATCATTGTAAAACCAAATAAAATAAGGTATAATGAAACTAGTGACAAAGGTGGCGATAAAATGACAAAATTATTAAAAAAATTCATCAGTATCATTACTCATCGAATCTTCATCATCCCGCTCCTTATGATTCTCCAGATTGCCCTCATCCTTTTAATCATATTAAAATATAATCAATATTTCGTGCACTTCTATTTAATAAGTTTTATTTTAAGCTTTATTATGGCCATATACATAATTAATGGAAAATCCAATCCTGGATATAAAATAGCCTGGCTCATTCCAACTATGGGACTACCAGTTTTCGGAATAATCCTCTACATGATCTTTGGAATGAATCAATTAAGCACGCATGAAAAAAAGAAACTAAAAAAACTTTATTATAAAGGTCAAGATAATCAAAACAAAAAAGACCTCGTCATGGATGAACTAAAATATGAAAGCCTCAATGCTCATAATCAAGCCAAATACATCTGTGATTATTCACCCTCATCTGTTTGTAAACATACCAAAACGACATATCTTTCAGGTGGTGAAGTATATTTTGAAAAACTGATGGACGCACTTAAAAAAGCCCATAAATATATATTCTTAGAATACTTTATCATAAGAGAAGGTTATATGTGGAACAATATACTAGAACTCTTAAAGACCAAAGTAGAAGAAGGCGTCGACGTAAGACTCATATATGATGACCTAGGTTGTATCGTCACCCTGCCAAATCACTACGAAAAACGTCTAAACAAACTAGGAATCAAAACCGTTGTCTTTAATAAATTCATTCCTCGTCTAAGATCTCGCTTTAATAATCGTGATCACCGAAAAATAGCTGTCATCGACGGATACACCTGTTTTACCGGAGGCATTAACCTTGCCGACGAATATATGAATAAACAAGTCAGATTTGGATATTGGAAAGATAACGGAATAATGCTTGAAGGTGCAGCCGCTTGGAACTTTACCACCATGTTCCTATCTATGTGGGACTTTATTACTGGGGAAAATACGAACCTTAAAGAATACATGCCACCTCATGAACTCGTATATACAACACCCTCAGATGGTTACATTGTCCCTTATGAAGATAACCCGTGGGACCACGAAGCAGTAGGGGAAACGATATATCTAAACCTTATAAATAAAGCCAACCGTTATATCTACATAACCACCCCATATCTGATCATCGATAATGAAATGATAACCGCCTTGATAACCGCGGCCAAAAGGGGAGTCGACGTTAAAATAATAACTCCTGGAATCCCCGACAAAAAAATCGTAAGTGAAGTAACCAAAGCCTACTATAATCAACTAATCGAAGGTGGAATTAGGATCTACGAATTTACCAAAGGATTTGTTCACGAAAAAACCTTTGTCGTCGATGATGAATATGCCACCGTTGGAACAGTCAACTTAGACTATCGTAGCCTTTATCTCCACTTTGAATGTGGTGTTTGGTTATATGCTTCAAGTACAATTCATAATATTAAAAAAGACGTTCAAAAGACTTTAAAAGAATCTAGAGAAATAAAGAAGAAAGGTATCGAAAAATTATCGTTCTTTAAAAATCTCAAAAGACAAATACTTAAAGCCTTCGCGCCTTTAATGTAGAAAGGAAAAAGTAAAATGAAAAAACTATTAATTCCTCTTTTTGGAATACTCTTATTAACTGGTTGTGGCGCAGGAGAATCATATACCTGTGAAATAGATGGAAAAGAAGCTATCTTTGAATTAAAAGATGGTATGATATCTTCATACACCTTAGATGGCGAAAAACAATCTCAAAGTACAGTTGATGAATTAAACGGAACTTATTTTACAAGTTCAACTGATAATGAAGAAGGAAAAGTTACTCTCAAAAATTACGTTGAATCTCAAAATGGTACATGTAACTTTTAAATAAAAAATGAAAAGCCGTAAGTTTTATCTATTAGTCGTCATACTTATAATAATTTTCGCCACACTTTGTTATTTTATAATCAAAGAAGAACCCAAAACAGAACTCAAAACTGTAAATGAATCTCAAGAAAAAAAAGAACCCGAAGTCAAAGAAGAAAGATTAAGCCTAATAATGGTTGGAGATGCCTTACTTCATTCATCACTTTATCGTGATGGTTATCAAAATGGCACCTACGATTTTACATCTCAGCTTGAACTCATAAAACCGGAAATTCAAAAACATGACTTGGCATTTTATAATCAAGAAAGCATTTTAGGTGGAACCTCTATTGGTCTCTCTGATTACCCAAACTTTAACTCACCGCAGGAATTTGGTGACGCCATGATCGATGCCGGATTCAATCTAGTAAGTCTAGCCAATAATCATACGATGGATAGGGGAGTCACCGCCATTCAAAACTCTTGTGATTACTGGAAAACCAAAGATGTCCTAACTGCTGGTAGTTATTGTTCCGCCGAAGATGCCGAAGAAATAAAAATCAAAGAAAAAAACGGAATTAAATATACCATGCTTGCTTATACCTATGGAACAAATGGAATAACCGTTCCATCTGATAAACCATACTTAGTAAACCTCTATAGCGATGAATTAGCCAAAGCCGACATTGAAAAAGTCAGAGATAAAGTTGACCTTCTAATTGTTTCCATGCACTGGGGAACCGAATACAGATCAGAACCGACCGATGAACAAAAAAGAGAAGCCGAATATTTATCTAACTTAGGTGTTGATATTATAATCGGAACCCATCCTCACGTCATCGAACCAATAACCTATATAAACGATACCTTAGTAATCTATTCCTTAGGCAACTTCATTTCCGCCCAAAGTACGAATAACGATTACAATACGATGGTCGAACTGATGACCTCAGTCGACGTTGTCAAAACAACCAAAGATGGCAAAAGTGAAATAAAACTTGAAAATTTAAATAATGAACTTCTATACAATTATTATCAAAAAGATTCAAGATGGCACAACTTTAAAGTAATTCCATTTAGTCAAATGAACGAAACATATAACTCTGATTATAAAAGACTATATGAAAAATATAGTAGTGTCGTCAGAATGTATAATCCCGATATAGAAATAAATCCATGTGCCTAAAATTTATGCAAATTAAAAATGCCACTCCCAATTTGCATAGGCTCTTAAATAACAATATAAAGTAAGGCTCAAACCTTACTTTTTTATAAACTTTTCTTTACTTCTTCCTAAAATATAATCGGTAGAGTAGTTATATTTTCTAGCCAAAGCAGTCAATGCGTTAGTCGTAATCATCGTTTTTCCCTTTTCATAAGCCCACCAAGTTGACTGGTTAATCCCAATACTCTCGGCAATTTCAAGTTGTGAAAGTCCTAAACTTTTTCTTATTAAAAAAAGTCTTTGACCGATTAAATCTAAATTTAACTCATCACCTTTTATCTTCTTGTTAGTTGAACTTATGCCAAGTAAATAATCAGTAGACATTTTATAAATATTAGCCAAAGCATAAATCTTCCTCGATGGAATAGTATCACTTCCACATTCCCAAGAGGCATAAGTACCTCTTTTCACACCCAAAATATTCGCAATCTCCGCTTGTGTATACTTTTCTTCTCGAACCTCTTTTAATTGTAGTAAACCCATAGTAATCACCGACTACATTTTCTCATTATATTAAAACAAAAGATTAAAATGCAGTTGTATACGATTATTAGGGTGTGTTATAAAAGCTTATTCCAAAAAAGAATAAGTTTTTTTTCATACATGCCTTGAAATATTTAAAATAATACCCATCGAAATTAAAGTAATAAGTAAACTTGACCCACCATAACTAAGAAATGGAAGCGTAACTCCGGTAACTGGAATTAATCCGATAACCACACTTAAATTAAGTAAAGCTTGGAAACCTAACATAAATGTAATTCCAAAAACTAAATATTTACCGAATAAATTTTGACACTTTAAAGCTATCTTAATAGATTTATAAATAATAATTAAAAATAAAGAAGAAACGATTAAAACCCCAAGAAAACCAAATTCTTCACTTATAATTGAAAAAATAAAATCAGTTTGTGGTTCCGGTAAATAAAAGTGCTTCTGCCTAGAACCCCCTAAACCGAACCCAAAAAGACCTCCAGGACCAATCGCATAAAGTGATTGAATGATTTGAAAACCACTGCCCAGTGGGTCGCTCCACGGATTTAAAAATGAAAGAATTCGCTTAAGTCTATAAGGAGCTGCCATAATAAGACCGATAATACCGGCAATTCCGACCAAAAACACCTTAAGGAAAAACTTTAAATCAACCCCTCCGATAAACAGTAAGGCAATCACACCGACAACTAAAATTACTCCTGTTCCAAAATCTGGTTGTAACATTATAAGACCAAATATGAGTAGGGTAGTAAGAAGTATTGGAATAACTCCCTTTTTAATATTATTAATATCCCTCTTGTTGTTATATAAATACTTGCTTGTGAAAATAACCATTGCCAGTTTCATAAATTCACTAGGCTGAACTCCAAAAGAACCTATTCCAAACCAACTTTTACTACCATTTCTCTCTGTTCCTAAAAACAAAACTAAAATAAGTAAGATAAATCCAATTCCAAAGATCTTGTTTGCATGTTTATAGTAAACCTCAAAATTTACTTTACTTACAAAATACATCATAACTATTCCGATTATTAAAAATATTCCTTGACTCTTTAAATACTTAAAAGAATCATCGAACTTGTATTCAGCCCAAACCGAAGAAGAAGAATAAACCATTAAAACCCCAAATAATGAAATAATAATAATTGCTATAAATAGAGATATATCTAGTTTTTTCATAACCACACCCCATATACTAGTGCCAGCATCGAAGCCACTAAACCAATCGTCCAAAACATTTTTACAATATCTGCCTCCCTCATTCCTTTTTTCTCAAACGAGTGATGAATTGGAGTCATTGGAAAAACCCTTTTACCAGTTAATTTAAAAACGAAAATCTGAATCATACAGCTTAAAGTTTCGATTACAAACACGATACCGATAACTATTAAAAGTAATTCATGTCTTGTCATAATCGCATAAGCTCCAAGTGTTGCCCCAAGACAAAGTGACCCAGTGTCGCCCATAAAAACCTTGGCCTTATTTGTATTAAAAATAAGAAATCCAAGCAGACTACCTGTCAGTAAAAAGGCGAAAATTGAAATATCGGCATAACCTAAAAGCCAATCTGTATTCCACGATATAATCCCAAAAGTCAAAAATGCGATAACCGAAAGCCCACCGGCAAGACCATCTAAACCATCAGTTAAATTAACCGCATTACTACTGGCAACCAAAACAAATAATATAAAAACCCCGTAAAGCCAGCCGATATTCATTTTAAAATGTAAAAAATGTATCCAAAGTAAAGGCTCATTTTCACCTTTCATAAATAAATAGAAAAATATAATTGCGACGATTACCTGCATCGTAAACTTTTGTGTTTTTGTAAGCCCTTTGTTGTTATGCCTCTTAATAATTAGAAAGTCATCGATAAATCCGATTAAGAAGTAACCTATAAATGTAAATAAAATAATTCCTAAAGTATAATTAAACTCAGCCTTACCAGTAAACACTAAAATCATCATCACCAAAACCGAAGGAATTATAAATATCAGTCCACCCATAGTCGGCGTCCCTTGTTTTGCCTTATGCTCTCTTTCTAGCCATTTACTTATAGTTTGATTTGCGTGTAACCTTCTTAAAATAGGTAGTAAAATAAGGCCGAGTAAAACTGCTGAAATAAAACCTATCATCATTGCTATTATCGATTTTGTCAGAATTAACATATTATCAGCTCCTTAAAAATTACTCTACAAAAAGCCTTACTGTCTCACCCTCATCGAGCTTCACACCTGCCTCTGGTGATTGGTGAATAACTTTATCACCATCGCCCTCGATAATCACGTTAAGTCCTTCAAGCTCCGCCTTCGCATCCTCTACACTCATTCCCACGACATCCGCAACTTCTTTCGTCTTTGGATCAGGCCATTTATATTTTTTATCCATTCCGCCATCTCGTCTTTCGATATTAAGGTCATTAATCGAATCTTTTAAAACCGCCTTAGCAATCGGACCAACCGTTGTCCCGCCATATTGAACCGTTCCCTTAGGGTTATCTACCGCCACATAAACGACAACTTGTGGATCATCAGCTGGTAAAAATCCGATAAACGATAAAATATAATTGTTGTCTAAATAATGTCCATTTTCGACCTTTTGAGCCGTTCCGGTTTTTCCTCCGACCCGGTAACCATCGATATAAGCCGTTCTACCACTTCCATTTGCTACAACACTTTCCAAAGCTCGTCTTACTTCCGCACTAGTTTTTTCACTTATAACCTGCCTAACTAGTGTCTTTTTGTTCTCTTGAATTACCGTATTAGTCTCCGGCTCGTTAATACTCTTGACGATATAAGGTTTATATAATTTACCGCCATTAATTGCTGCTGAAACCGCTGTAATTTGCTGAATAGGGGTAACCGAAACACCTTGACCAAAAGCTGTTGTTGCAAGTTCTACTGGACCAACCTTATTCAAATCAAATATAATTCCCGTTCCCTCACCATTCAAATCAATTCCTGTTTTCCTTCCAAATCCAAACTTATCAATATATTCAAATAACTTGTTTTTCCCAAGCCTCTGTCCCAAAACCACAAATCCTGGGTTACATGAATTTTCAACTACTTGCAGGAAAGTTTCATGTCCATGACCACCGTGTTTCCAGCAGTGTAGAGTCGCATTTTCAACCTTGATACTACCAGAATCATTGTAAGTATCCTTGTCTAAATCGACCTTGCCTTCCTCTAAAGCCGCTGCTAAAGTTATAATCTTAAAAGTTGAACCAGGTTCATAAGTCGCCCAAATCGGTAAATTTCGGTTAATTTCCTCTAAACTATAATTCTGATAATTACTAGGGGAGAAATTTGGCCTCGCACTCATCGCCAAAATCTCTCCATTATTCGGATCCATCACAATTCCAATAGCTCTGTCTGGATCATATTTCGTAACCGCATTATCCAGCTCTCTTTCGAGTGATGATTGAATCTCGTTGTTAATAGTTAAAGTGATATTCATTCCATCTTGTGGTTGCTCATAAACCTCGTTTAACTTAAGTCTATTTCCTTTCGCATCACTATAATATTTAATCGCCCCGTCTTCACCAGTTAAATATTTGTCATAAGTAAGTTCGATTCCACTAAGTCCTTGATTATCGACCCCAACAAAACCTAAAGTATGAGCTAGATAAGTATCATATGGATAAGTTCTTTTAGACTCTTTAACCAAATAAACCCCATCTAGTTTTAAATCCTTAATCTTATCTGCGGTTTCATAAGAAAGCTGTCTTCCCTCAGGATGAACCCTTTCAATTGACGTTTTTTTACTTACGTGTTTGTACATATCTTCATAACTAACTCCAAGTATTTCAGCAAGCTTTTGTGTAGTTTCTTCTTTGTCCTTAATCTGATTAGGAATCAAAACCAGGGAAGTAGTCGTCACATTGTCAGCTAAAATAACCCCATTACGGTCGTATATTAAACCTCTATCTGCTTTAATAGGTAAATTACGACTCCATAAATTACCCGCATATTTATTTAATTTTTTATAATCGATAACCTGAATATAAAATACTCTGGCAATAATCACGATAAAAACAAAAGTAATTATCAGCAAAGCTATTTTCATTCGGCTGTGTATATTTTTAAAAAACATTAGTTATCACCACTTAAATATATGATGTAATCCTTTTATTTTGACCAAAATAGGAATCTTTCACATTTTTCTCAAAAATAAAAACTAATTTTCAAACATAGATTCTAAAAATCTGTGAATAAAAATTAGTTATAAAATAAAAGACTTATTGCGAATGTAAAATAAAATATGTAAGTTATAAAGAAACATAACTTACACATTTTTTTGAAAGATTCTAATTTTTTAAACTACCAATGGAAACAACGTAAACACCATCATCACGTTTATAAGAATAATTACTACCACTTAATACCATTAAAAATGATGGCTTATTTACAGCTTTTTCTTTAAGCTTTAATAAATTGTTCGGCATCTTCGATGTAACCAGAGCCTAGCTTTATTTCTATAGCTCCCCATTTTCCATTTTGTACTCTTAAAATAGCATCCACTTCAAAATAGTTTTACATTTTGGACAAAAGCGGTGAATAAAAAGCTAGTAATAAAAATTATAATATAAAGTTTTTAAAAATCATCATTCATTAGAAAATCAAAAATATTAATGTGTTTAACACTTTCCGTAGAGTAGTCTTTCGTATCCAAAGAAATAACATATTTATCTCCATCTTGTATTTCATTAAAAGCTCCAAACTCTCTCTTTATAGTATCTATACTGTCTAATTTGTAGCACACTTGAATGTATTTTGTTTTATTCCTTTTTACTGCAATAAAATCTATTTTTCCTTTTTTAGTTTTGCCTATATAAACTTTATAATCTCTGTCTCTTATACACATCTCCGAGCCCACGAGACTCGACGTCATCTC